>Ga0224508_10003529_pt1 | contig 12914 bp, 11 predicted proteins | sample SF_Jan12_sed_USG_4_FD_170157 | JGI IMG/M metagenome (GOLD analysis project Ga0224508, IMG submission 170157) | Sediment microbial communities from San Francisco Bay, California, United States - SF_Jan12_sed_USGS_21 | ecosystem: Environmental > Aquatic > Marine > Sediment | place: USA...
CACAAGGCACGCTTTTTCTCGACGAAATCGGCGAGATGCCGGCAACGGCGCAAAGCAAGATCCTGCGAGCCGTCGAAGAAGGCACGATCCGACGACTCGGGAGCAAGAACGAAACCGCCGTGGACGCGCGCCTCTTGGCGGCGACCAACAGAGACCCTCGGGAAGCCATTCAAGACGGCAAGCTCCGCGAAGATCTCTACTACCGCCTGAGCGTCTTCACGATCGAAATGCCCGCCTTGCGCAAACGAGCCTCGGACATTCCTTTGCTGGCCCAGCACTTTGTTCGTTCTTGCAACGATCGACACAAGGCTTGCGTCGAAGGCATCGGAGCCGAAGTGCTCGAGATCTTGACCGGCTATCGCTGGCCGGGAAATGTCCGTGAACTCCGCAATGTCGTCGAACGAGCGGTGATCGTCGCCGGGAGAGGGTGGATCGAGACCACCCATCTGCCGCCTTTTCTGCACAAGCCCAACGCCTCAAATGACTCCGAGATCGTCCTCCCCGCGGGCTCGACGGCAGCCGAAGCCGAGAAGATACTCATACTGGAAACCTTGAAGAAAACGGGTGACAACAAGACACGTGCCGCCAAGCTGCTCGGTCTCGACGTGCGTACGATTCGTTACAAACTCAGAGCCTGGGCCGACCAAGAATGAAAATTGTCAGCAAGATCGCCGCCGGCTCCGGTCTTCTCGTCGTCCTCTTTCTCGCCGTTCTCGGCTACAACCTGGCCCACGTCCGGCGGCTCGCCGCAATGCAGCAGGAGCTCTCGCGCACCGATATGAGCGCCGCCACGATTTCTCTCGAAATGACTCGTCTCTTGAACCGCTTGGATGACTTCACTCGAAAACTCTACGTCCTCCGAGACTTCGCCTACGCCGAGCGGATCGAGGAAGTTCGGACCGCCGTCGAAGATCAGCTGGCAAGACTCGACTCACTCGGCCTGGAGGGTCGCAAGCTCGAAGAGGTGAGATCCCTCGAAAGCCTCTGGTTGGAGCTTCCCCTTGCAGGTCTCAGCCAGAGGTTGCTGACAAACGACGTCGACGGTCCCTCGGAGGCAGAGGGCGATCAAGACGACGCAGCCTTCCTGGACGCGTTCCGAGAAAAGACGAGGACATTGGCCCAACAGGCCGAGACCGTCGGCAGAGTAGTCCAATCTGAGATCGCGGAACAAGTCGCCGCTGCCGCGGTTGCCAGCCAACATGCCAGTTTCGTCTCGGGCATCGTGGTGGTCATCGCCCTGACGCTGAGTCTTCCAATCTTCCTGCTCACTCTCGCTTCGATCCGCGACCCCTTGAATCGCCTTCGCGAGGGAGCCAAAAGCGTTGCCGCCGGCGAGTTCGACATCGACCTTGATACATCTGGAAACGATGAATTTTCCGGTGTCGCCACGAGCTTCAATCAGATGGCGCGTCGCCTGGGCGAACTGGACAGGCTCAAACAAGACTTCCTCTCGCATGTGTCGCACGAGCTCAAAACACCCTTGGCCGCGATGGAAGAAACCAGCCGGCTTCTGCTGGATGAGCTCCCGGGACCTCTAAACGACAAGCAGAAACGGCTTCTGCGCCTCAATCTGGACTCGAGCCACCGACTGGCCTCGATGATTGGAAAACTGCTAGATCTGTCTCGTATGGAGGAACGGGCCATCGCCTATGACTTGCACCCGAATGATCTCGGTGAGCTGGCACGAGAGGTCGCCGAGAGCTTCGAGGCCGCAGCGGCGGAGCGCGGCGTGCTCCTCGCGTTCGAGGCCCCAAAAGATCCGGTTGTGGCACACTGCGACCGAGATCGTGTCATCCAGGTCGTCGCCAATTTGATCGACAACGCCGTCAAGTTCTCGAGCGCCGGTGACGAGGTCCGGGTTGCAGTGGCCTCATCGTCCGGATCCTCACTTGGTACCGAGAGCGACACCAGCGTCATCGAGGTCTCAGATTCGGGTCCAGGCATTCCCGACGAACACAAGGAGAAAATCTTCGACAAGTTCCACCAGATTGGTGCCCCCGGTACCAGTAGCGGCGGCGTGGGTCTGGGGCTCGCGATCTGCCGCCAGATCTCCGATGAGCACGGCGGCCGTCTTTCGGTCGCGGACAATCAAGAACGCGGGAGCATCTTTCGCGTCGAGCTACCGGCCGCCGCCGAAGCGGCCGACCAGGTGGTCTCATGAGCACTCATTTTCGGATACCGCACTCTCACACCGCAACATTCTTGCTGGTAGCGATGATGACGTTTTGCGGCTGCGTCGCACGCAGCCGCCTCGCCGATCGCCTCTTTGACGAGGGAAGCTTCGCTGCCGCCGAGCGCGCGTACCTCGAGTCTCTCGAAACCGACCGGATCACGGCCAAGCGACATGAACGCGCCCTTTACCGTCTCGGCTTGATCTATGCTCTTCCGACGAGCCCTCGCCATGACCCACAGAGGGCTCGCGAATATCTCGAACGCCTACTCGAGCAAAACCCGCCCAGTACATTTGCCGTCCATGCCTCGCTCGTCCTAGCGCTACAGGTCCAGACCCACGAGCTTCGCGAAGCCTTGGCACGGGAAGCAACGCGAGCTGAGTCCCTCGAGCGAGCTCTCGACTCGCTGCGCGACGATGCCGCTCGGGTCGAGACCGAAGCCACCGATCGACTAGAGCAGGCACAGCGTTTGACGACGGCCATTTCCGGTCTGCGTCAAGAAATCGAGCGGCTATCAAACGAGTTGAAAACGCGCGAACAAGAGCTCGAACGCATCAAGCAGATCGATCTGGAAGGGCCACCCTAGGAGCCGGCGCCAAGTCCACCGGCACTGCGTGTGGCTTCGACCACGGCCTTGATCAGGGTGACTCTCAACCCACCTTCCTCGAGCTTGAGAATGCCGTCCATCGTGCATCCCGCGGGTGTGGTGACGTCGTCTTTGAGCAACGCCGGGTGGTTCTCGGTCTCGAGAACCATCTTGGCGGCGCCAAAACAAGTTTGCGCAGCAAGCTCCGTCGCCACTTGTCTAGGCAGACCCGTCTTGACACCCCCCTCCGCCATCGCCTCGATAACGATATAGATAAACGCGGGGCCGCTGGCCGATAGCCCGGTGACAGCGTCGAAGTGCTTCTCGTCGAGAACGACAGTGCGCCCCATACACGCAAAGATCTTGTCCGCTTTCTCGAGGTGTTGTTCGGTCGATGAGGCTCCACCGCATACGGCGGTCATCCCGGCGCCCAGAAGGCTGGGGGTGTTGGGCATGGCGCGAACCGTCGGAAGACCCGCCGGAAGATGGCTCTCGAGCTGAAGGGTGCTCACCCCCGCGGCGATCGAGATCAAGGTCTGTCTCGGGTTGAGCTCCGGACCGATCTCCGCGAGAACCTCGCCGACCGTCTGCGGCTTGACGCACAGAAGAACGGTGTCGGCGTCACGGCAGGCTGCTCGGTTGTTGCCGGTGATGACCACCTTCTCTCGTTCCGCCAGCTCGGCTAGAGGCTCTTCACGCCGCCCGCTCGCGACTATCCGTTGTGGCGAAAAGAGACCGCCATCGATCACGGCGTGAATCAGAGTCGTGCCCATCTTGCCCGCCCCTATGACAGCGAGCCGTTCCATCCCACCACGATCCTTCTCCGGGGCTTCACTCATCCGTATCTCCTTTCTTTGATCCTATCCGCTCCTGGCGCCAATCCGAATAGGACCGCGGCGCGTAAGACCAAGCTAGAACCGGCTCGCCCAGAACAGGAAGACTCTTGCTGTACATCGCTTATTTTTTTCTCATCGGCGGCGCTCTCTTTCTGGCCTGGTCAAACGGCGCCAACGACAACTTCAAGGGCGTCGCGACACTCTATGGCAGTGGCACCGTCGGCTTTCGTAGGGCTCTGGTCTGGACTACCGTTGCGACACTTCTAGGCAGCTCCGTTTCGGTGATTCTGGCGCGATCGCTGACGATCGCCTTTAGCGGCAAGGCGTTGCTGCCGGAGACGGCTCTGGGTCCCGCGCTTCTGGGCGCCACCGGCACCGCCGCCGCGATTACGATCTTTCTGGCGACCGTGCTCGGGATGCCCACCTCGACAACACACGCGTTGACCGGTTCGCTCGTCGGCGCAGGCCTTGCCGCAACCGGTCCGGCCGCTATCGACTGGCATCTCCTGGCGACAAAGTTTGCACAGCCCTTGCTGCTTAGCCCGGTGCTGGCAGTCACGATCACGGCGATCGTCTACGCGCTTCTCAGCAGTTGGCGACGCCGTCTCGCGGTCGCAGACGGAAGCTGTGTCTGCATCGCTGAGAACACACCAGCTCCTATGGGCCTCCCCGCCGACGGCGTCGCCGTGATGGCTCCGGTCGAAGGACGAAACCCGCTCGAGATCGGCGTCGGACTGCCACACGAGTGCGCTGAGCGCTACCCCGGCAAGGTCCTTGGGCTGCGGGCTCGGTGGCTCGTTGACGTGGTCCACTACATCTCCGCCGCCGCCGTTTGCTTTGCCCGTGCGGTCAACGACACACCCAAAATCGCGGCTCTCCTTCTTGGGGCGACTGCGCTGACGGGTGGCGTGCCCACTGCCGTACCGCTTGCTCTGGTGGCCCTGGTCATGGCTCTCGGGGGCTGGCTCCAGTCTCGCCGGGTCGCCGAGACCATGGGGCATGAGATCACCGACCTCAACCCGGGCCAGGGTTTGACCGCCAATCTGATGACGGCGGCGCTGGTTCTGGGCGCCTCGCGATTGGGTCTCCCGGTTTCGACGACCCATGTCTCGTGTGGATCGCTCTTCGGTATCGGCCTGGTAAGCGGTGGCGGCCACCGCAAGACCATTCTGCAGATCTTGGCCACCTGGGTCACGACTCTGCCAGTCGCACTTCTTCTCGGGTTCGCGATTTTCACCAGCTTCTCGATCTTCGGCGTTACGGGTCGATAGTCTACGGCTCCGGGCTTGGTCGGCGGCGCCCTCGAGAGCGCCAGGGGTCCCGGCCGCGCTCTCCATGAGACAACGAGACATTCTCCGCTTCTGGCTGCCATTGTTCTCGAGTTGGCTCCTGATGACGGCCGAGGGCCCGATCATCAGCGCGGCCATCAATCGGCTGCCCCACGAAGTAGTGATGCTGGCGGCCATGGGTGTGGTGTTCAGCCTGGCGATCGCGATCGAGAGCCCGATCATCAACCTCCTGGCAACCTCGACGGCTCTGGTGCGAGATCGCCAGTCGTTTCTGATCGTGCGCCGCTTTACCGTGCATTGGATGATCGCCCTGACCATCGTTGCGGTGTTGATTGCCTTTACACCTCTTTTCGATCTTGTAGTACACAGGTGGTTGGGAACACCCGATGAAGTCGCACGCTGGATCCTTCCTGGATTACAGATCATGGTGCCGTGGTCGGCCGCCATCGCCTGGCGTCGGTTTCTTCAGGGAGTTCTCATTTCCTTCGGCGATACCAGGAAGGTGGCCTGGGGGACCGCAATCCGACTGGTGACCTCAGGCGGCACGGCGATTGGTTTGGCGATCCGGGGCTCCTGGCCGGGGATCCACATCGGCGCCGTCGCGCTGGTGATCGGTGTGGTCGCGGAAGCGATCTTCGCCACGGTGGCAGTCCGGCCGCTATTGCGGCGCGAGTTGGCAGAGCTATCACAGCCAGTGCCGCGATCCGCCGAACCTCTGACGTACTACCGACTCTTCCACTTTCACCTTCCGCTCGCCTCCACCTCGGTACTGACCTTGCTCATGCAGCCGATGGTCGCGGCCTGTCTCGCGCGTCTCGACCGGCCGGTCGAGACGCTGGCGGCGTGGCCTCTGGTATTTCAGTTCATGCTGCTTATGAGAGCCGTCGCGCTGGCGCTCCCCGAGGCGATCATTGCGCTGAGCCAGCGACCCGGGAGCTCCGCGGCGCTCCGCCGTTTCAGCTCGACTCTCGCGGTGATCAGCTTTGTCGTGATGGCGGTCTTTGCATCGACGCCGCTTGTCGGCCTCTATCTCGACCGCGTGCAGAGCGCCAGCCCCGACGTCGCATCGATTGCGCGAATCGGACTTCTGCTCTTCATCCCGCTGCCCCCGCTTGCCACTCTCGTGGCCTATCTGCGCGGTCTCTCTATCCATCGACACCGGACCCAGGCCGTCAACAAGGCCATGCTCGTCCGCCTTGCGATCACTGCGGTCGTGCTGGCCTTCGGCCTCGCGTCCGGCTGGCCTGGTATCGCCACGGCGGCGGGCGCCCTGGTGATATCGCTGCTTGGCGAGTGGCTCTATCTGGCGTGGCAGACACGTCAGGGCGGTGCGCAAACGCCGGCCTAGGAGAACCGCCCCTGTGGTATAACCGATGCTATCGGGCCGCGACACGAACGCGGCTAAAACCTCTCACCACAGGAGCTTCACAATGGGTCTCAAGGATCTCTGGAACAAAGGCAAAGAAACCGCCGGCGACGTAGCCGACAAGGCCGGCGACGCGCTGGAGAAGGCGGGCGACGTCGCGGAAGGAGTCACCGACAAGGTCGGAGACGCAGCGGGCGGCGCATTCGACAAGGCCGGCGACATAGCTGGGGGCGTGACCGAGAAGGCGAGCGATCTGGCGGGAGCCGCCTTCGACAAAGCCGGTGATGCCGTCGGTGCAGTCGCCGACAAGGCCGGCGACATCAAAGAGGCCGTGGTCGATACGGCCGGCGATCTCAAGGACGCGGTGGTCGACAAGGCCGGCGATCTCAAAGACGCGGTGGTCGATCGCGCAACCGACTCTGCCGACGAGGCCGAGGCCATTGCAAGTGAGGTTGCCGAATCGGCGAAAGAGGCCGGCGACGCGACCGACGAGATCGTCTAGAAAGGCCGCTAGCTACTTCACCGGCTCGAGGGCATGTCCGATCACGCGATCCGCCAGTTCGTCATAGACGGCCGGGTGGCGCGCCTTGGCGACTCCCATGGGCGTAGCGTAGCGTAGCGCCAAATCGTCCGAGAACGTCAACTCGACGCCGTCGTGAGTGCTGCGAATGGTGTCGAACCCGCTGGGGTGCCCGGTGGCGAAATCTTCTGTGAGTTGCGCTACCACCCGATGTACGCCACGCGACCTCGAGCACTCCAGTTCCAGAGCGCCCTGGGGGGCCTCGACCACAATCGACCGGTGACCCGAAGATCGAGTCTCGATCTCGAGGTTCATCTCACCGCCTAGATCGAGGCGCACCGAGCCTTCGCCAACCGGTCTGGCTCGTTGGAACAGGGCGACGGAACGGTAGCGATCGAGCGCTGCCCGCGCCAGTTCGGCACCACCCGGTATGTCGACCGACTCTCCCGGCACAGTAGGCAAAGGCACCAACGAGCCCGCGGTTCCGACCCGCGGCAACGCCAGCACCGCAGCCCCAAGGCCGACTGCCGAAAGAATCTCACGGCGCGAAAAGAGCGCTCGTTTTCTCATTCCCTGACGACCATCCTGTTGGACCTGCCATCCAGGTTCCGGAACCGCAACACCACGCCGCGAGGATTTTGTGGTCTCCACTGCCTCCCGAAGTTCTTCAGGTCTCTCAACTCCATGCCGGTGGCCCAATCCGGTGGGTTGTCCACCTTGTTGGCGTTCTTGACTTGGAGCTCTCCCAGAAGATCGCAGTCCACGAATCGAATGCTGCCATCTTCGCGTTGCAGTATCCGCGGGCCGATGTATGCCGGCTCGCTTGGAAACAAGACGTTGTGCACGGCTTCCAAATGTTGGTAGCCGTAGTTCCCGGCTTTTGCGAACCCTTCTCCACGGTTGAGAAACTGCGGTCCCTTGTCAACGGTGGGCAGGAGGGTCGTCGCTTCGGCCCAGTTGTTCGTGGTACCGATCCAGGCATATTTCTCGCCGTCGATCCGTTGCGAGTTGGATTTCACCAGTCGCAAGAACCTCTCGACGTCTTTTCGGTTTCGCGCCAAAATCCGTGTTGCCGGACGGTCGATGATGTTCCTAAACCGGGTGTCATCGTACTGGCAAGAGATCGCTGGGATCACGTCACCCGGCCGGGCTGAATCCGGCGCACCGTACTGAAGGAAGTACTTCTCGAAAACCGACAACACGGAGGGAATCTCAGTCGCTAGCCCCTGGAGTTGAGGGGTTGCCGCGACAAAGCCGGTAAAACCGTCCATGTCGGGCGGAAACTCCGACGAGCCGAACACATCCCCCAGTACATAGACCCCCTGGCTCTGGGCCTCGGCGATCAAGGGCTCGATGTTTCTGGTGCCGTTCGCCACCGCCCAGATATAGAAGACGGGCTTGCCGCGCAAACGCCAGTACTGGCTGTGGCCGAAGTAGTTCGCCCACATATAGGCGAGGTCGGAACGCAACATCTCCGCCAGTTTGGGTTTCGAGAAATCGAGTGGACCGCTGCCTCCCAGTTCACGGTTGTTGGCGGCGAGCACTGGGTCGTAGAAGATGTTCCAGGTGGCTTTTGTTTTCTCGATCTCGGGAAGAAACACAGCGTTGAGGTTCTCATCGATCAGATGATCGGGGCTGATCCACTCAAGCGAGTAGACGAAGTTGCGACCATCACGCCCGGTGTAGCGGTGGAGCCACTGCATCTCCTGACGTAGAACCCCGGCATCGGAACTGCTGGTCCGACCCAGCCGGGGAATGAGCGAGATCATCGACTTGCCTTGAAGTCGATAGTTGCGGTTCTTGGGTGGCCCCATGAACCAGAGATTGTGCTGAGCGATGGCGCGCACGATGACCCGATCCCCCCGAAGACCGTTAGCTTACAAACGGCGAGAGATACTACCATCGTACGTGGTGGCCAACAATTCGTAATGTTGAATCGGTAACACTGATGTCGGATTCTGAGCCGCGGGGACGTCGGCTTGGGAGTACAATCGAAGCGTTGGCTATGGATATCTGGTGGGACTCTCTCGCGACGCCGTTACGCGTCTTCTATGTCATCGCGATCTCGACGACTTTCTTCATGCTTCTGCAGTTTGCGGCCCTCCTTTTCGGGCTGGGAGACGGCGACGCCGAGTTGGATGGAGGCGATGCCGACGGGGATGGAGGCGGGGGACATGTCCTTTCGATTCGCACCGCGATGGCCTTTCTGGCGGGCTTTGGTTGGACCGGGGTCGCGGCGCTCAAGGCTGGGTGGTCGCTGCCGCTCGTGCTCGTGGCTTCCGTTGGCGTCGGCTCTCTCTTCATGGGCGGCGTACTTCTCCTCATGCGGGTGCTCTATAGCCTGCGCTACAGCGGCACTCTGGACTATCGCAACGCCATCGGAGAGTTGGGCAGCGTGTACCTGAGAATCCCGGCCGCTATGCAGGGTCCCGGCCAGGTCGAGGTCAAGATCCAAGGGCGTCTATGTGTCGTCCAGGCCTTTACCAAGGCCGACCACGAGCTAGGCAACCAGGTCCGGGTCCGCGTCACCGACACCATGGATCAGAACACGCTCATCGTCGAGCCGCTGACCGCACAGACGGAAGCGGCCGGCCCGGAAGGTCGTTAACAGATGGAACTTCTAATACCTCTCATTCTCGTAGCTTTCTTTGTCGGGTTCCTCACCGTCATTTCATTTCTGGCACGCTACAAGCGCTGCCCTTCGGACAAGATTCTGGTGGTTTACGGAAAGATCTCCGGTGGTGGCGAAGGCGGGTTGTCGGCCAAGTGCTACCACGGCGGCGCCGCCTTCGTGTGGCCGGTTCTTCAGGCCTACCAGTTCCTCGATCTGACGCCGATGACCATCGACATCAAACTCGAAGGAGCTCTGTCGAAACAGAACATCCGAGTCAACACGCCCTCGACTTTCACTGTCGGGATCTCGACCGAGCCCGGAGTTATGGAAAATGCTGCCGAGCGGTTGCTCGACCTCGATATGCAGCGGATCTCGGAGCTGGCCCGCGACATCATTTTTGGTCAGATGCGTGTCGCTCTGGCGACTATGCCGATCGAGGAAATCAACGCCGATCGCGACAAGTTGATCGAAAACATCACCGCCGGCGTCGAGGTCGAGCTCAAGAAAGTCGGCTTGCGCCTCATCAACGTCAATATCCAAGACATCACAGACGAATCGGGCTATATCGACGCGCTGGGTAAGGAGGCCGCGGCACGAGCCATCAACGAGGCCAAAGTGCAAGTCGCCGAGAAAGAACGGGACGGCGAGATCGGTCGCGCCAACGCCGAACGCGATCGGCGGGTCAGCGTTGCCGGCGCCGGCGCCACCGCGGTCGAGGGCGAAAACACCGCCAAGATCACGATCGCCCGATCCAATGCCAAACGGCGCGAACAGGAGGCCGAGGCCGAGAGATCCGCAAGCGCCGCGGAGTTGGTCAAGCAGGCGCAGGCGCTCGAAGAGTCCTTTGTCGCCGAAGAGGCGGCCGAACGCCAACGCGCAAAACTGGAGGAAGCCACCAAGTCCGCCGACATCATCGTGCCCGCCGAGATCAAAAAGCGAGAGGTGGAGACTCTGGCCGAGGCCGAGGCCGAGCGCGTTCGGCGCACTCGACAGGGTGAAGCGGACGGTCTGCGCGCAGTCATGGAAGCCGAAGCCGAGGGTTTGCGGGCCATCCTTACGCGCAAGGCGGAGGGCTTTGACCAGATCGTCAGCGCGGCGCGCGGGCTCCCCGAGTTGGCCTCGCTGCTGCTCGTCACCGAGCAGCTTCCCAAGCTGGTCGAAGAGCAGGTCAAGGCGATATCAAACCTCAAGATCGACTCGGTGACCGTCTGGGAGGGAGGCCGTGGAGCCGACGGCAAGACGGCGACAGCCGATTTTGTCTCCGGCCTCGTGGGCTCGCTGCCGCCGCTCCATGAGTTGGCCAAGAACGTCGGCATCAAGCTGCCCGAATACCTGGGCCGTCAGGCAGACGACCCGGAGGCGGCGCCCCCCTCCGGACCGAAGAACAAAACGGACGAGTAGAAGCCGCCACCCACACGTGGAGGAGCAACGGAGGCCGGCGAGCCCGAGCACTCGCCGAGGAGAACCGAATGAAAAGAGTCCTCAACGCCACCATCCTGTCGGGCTTGCTCGTCATCTGCTCGCCCACCGCCAACGCAGAAGACGCCTCGGCGGCTCTGCTGCGGGACATCTTCAGTCGCGAGTGGCAGGCGCGCCTGGAAGCCAGCCCCTTATTTGCCACGTCGGTCGGTGTCCACGACTACAACTCCAAGATGCCTTCCGTAAAACCCGAAGATCTCGAGCAACAAGATGCGGTGTGGCGAGGGTTCCTCGAAGAGATCGACAGCCTGAACCCAGAATCGCTTGCTTCGGAGGACCGCATCCATCTCGCCATCTTCAGGGCGCAGCTCGAGGACCGAACGGCCGACTACCGCTACGGCGCTTACCAAATCCCGTTCAATGCCGACTCCGGCTTCTACACCGGGTTTGCCCGGCTCGGGTTCGAGATGCCCTTCCGGGTCACGCGGGACTTTGAAAACTACCTGGCGCGGTTGCGAGGTTGGCCCGGTTATGTCGATCAGCAGATCGCCAACATGCGCCGGGGTCTCGAACGCGGCATGACCCAACCGAAAGTCGTCTTGGATGGGCTCGACCAGGTGATCGGAACCCATATCGTCGAAAAAGCGACCGACAGCGTTTTCTACTCGCCGTTTGTTGAGTTTTCCGTGGCCGTGCCGGCAAAGGAACAAGACAGACTCCGGTCAGCGGCTAGAGAAGCCATCCTTGGAAGCATCGTGCCCGGATATCGCGCCTTACGCGATTTCATGGTCGATGAGTACGTGGCGGGGGCACGCGATTCCCTGGGCGCCACGAGCCTCCCGGAGGGGGATACCTACTACCGGCAGCGCATCCGGCATTTCACCACCCTGGATCTGACGGCCGAGCAGATCCATGAGATCGGCCTCGACGAGGTGGCTCGAATCCGCCGCGAAATGGAGACCGTCATCGAAGAAGTCGGTTTCGAAGGCAGCTTCGCCGAGTTTCTGACCTTTCTGCGCACCGACGAGCGGTTCTACGCCAAGACCGGCGAGGAACTGTTGAGGGAAGCTGCCTACATCTCCAAGACCATGGACGGCAAGCTGCCGGCGCTCTTCAAGACGCTTCCCAGGCTCCCCTACACGGTCGAGCCGGTTCCCGAGGACATCGCACCCAAGTACACCGCCGGGCGCTATGTCTCGGCGCCCCAGGGCTCGACCCAGCCCGGACGCTATTGGGTCAACACCTACGCTCTCGAGACCCGACCGCTCTACAACCTCGAAGCGCTGTCGCTCCACGAGGCGGTTCCGGGCCATCACCTGCAAGGCGCTCTCAACCGCGAACTCGGTGCCTTACCCAACTTCCGACGGTTCTCCTATCTCTCCGCCTTTGGGGAGGGCTGGGGTCTGTACTCCGAGTGGCTTGGGCTCGAAGCCGGCTTCTACAAAGACCCGTACTCGAACTTTGGCCGTTTGACCTACGAGATGTGGCGCGCCTGCCGGCTGGTTGTCGACACCGGAGTCCACGCGATGGGTTGGTCTCGCCAGCGAGTCATCGACTATCTCGCCGGCAACACTGCATTGTCGCTCCATGAGATCACCACGGAAACCGACCGCTATATCTCCTGGCCGGCGCAGGCATTGGCCTACAAGATCGGTCAACTCAAGATCCTCGAGCTCAGACGGCGGGCCGAACGAGAGCTCGGTGACGCCTTCGATGTCCGTGAGTTCCACGATGCGGTCTTGCTCAACGGATCGATACCGCTGAACATCCTCGAGCAGCAGATCGAGAAGTTCATCAAGAACCAAAAAGCGCCGTGAACTAAACGAGCGGCGGCAGCCCGGCCGGAGTCTCCGCAGGGCACAGCGCGCGCTACTCAGACTTCGGTGATCGAGAGGCGCGCGCCTCGGTTTCCCTCGCGCCGGACCTGGCGCGGGCTCACAGCGTTCCCGCCGGCGCAATCACCTGGCTGCGATGGACGCCGGCCGGAAAGAACCGTATCCAAGCTCTGGGCTTACCGGTCTCAGTCGGCGGACTCTGTCCGAGCCGAGTTCTGCGAATAGCCCGCCAAGCGAGGACCTAATCGCGAGCACGCTCGCGAAGGGACGAGCAGAAG
>Ga0224508_10003530_pt1 | contig 12910 bp, 9 predicted proteins | sample SF_Jan12_sed_USG_4_FD_170157 | JGI IMG/M metagenome (GOLD analysis project Ga0224508, IMG submission 170157) | Sediment microbial communities from San Francisco Bay, California, United States - SF_Jan12_sed_USGS_21 | ecosystem: Environmental > Aquatic > Marine > Sediment | place: USA: California...
TTGGCCCTGGTGGCTGCCTGTCAGACGCCGGGCCAGGTAGCCTCAGGCGGAACCGAAGTTGCAAATCTCTCGAGCCGCACCTATGTGCCGGTGGGTGAGTGGGACAAGTACTATGCTTTCCTTTCCGGTGGGCAAAGCGGAGCCGTCTATGTGTACGGCCTGCCTTCGGGCCGCTATATCCGCAGCATCCCGGTCTACGAGCCCCGCGCCGGCTATGGTTACGCCAATGTCCCCGGGACGGAGTCCTACGAGAGACTCGCGGCCTCGGGGCCGATGTGGGGTGACACCCACCACCCGATACTCTCCGAGAGCGGCGGGGACTACGACGGCAAGTCGTTGTGGATCAATGACAAAGCCAACAGCCGTATCGCCAGGATCGATCTGCGGACCTTTGAGACCAAGGCGATCGCCAAGATCCCCAACCTCCAGGCCACCCATGGAATCGCGGTGATCTCACCCGATACCAGCTATGTGGTCGCCAATGGTGAGTTTCGGACGGAGGTTCCAGCAGGGCGGGTCGACACCGCCGCATACGGATCGATCATGGCCTTTCTGGACCCCACGACCCTCGAACCACAGTTCGAGGTCCTGATGCCGGGCAACTGCGACATCAACGATTCGAGCAAGGACGGCCGGTGGGCCTTTACCACCATCTACAACCTCGAGGGAGCCGTGACCGTCGAGGGGATGATCCAGCGCGAAGAGGATGCCATCGGGGCGGTAGACATTCGGGCAGCCGAAGCGGCGCTGGAGCGCGGCGAGTTCAAGGAGATCAACGGTGTGAAGGTGATCGATCCCGAGGCAACGACCGAACAGGTGGTCTATGTGATCCCGGTGCCCAAGAACCCGCACGGCTGCGACGTGACGCCGGATGGCAAGTACGTCCTGGGCAGCGGCAAGCTATCGCCGACCGTTACCGTCATCGACATCAGCAAGATCGACCAGGTCGAAAACCCCCGCGATGCGATCGCCGGGCAGCCCGATGTCGGTCTCGGGCCGCTACACACGACGTTCGACGGCCGCGGCAACGCCTACACTTCGCTCTTTGTGGATTCGCAAATCGTCAAGTGGAACATCGAGAAGGCCATCGCCGGAGACCCGACCTACATCATCGACCGGGTGGACGTGCACTACAACGTCGGCCACACCCAGGCGACGCTGGCCGAGACCATGCACCCCACGGGCGAATACCTATTGGCGCTCAACAAGCTGTCGAAGGACCAGTATTTGCCGGTCGGCCCGACGATGCCCGAGGCGCAGGAGCTGATCGACATCTCGGGCGAGGGAATGACCCTTCTGTCGTCGTTCCCCGCCGAGCCCGAGCCCCACGACGCGGTGTTCATGCTGGCCGAGGACTTGGTTCCCCATGTCATCCAGACCGAGGAACTCACCGCCGACGCGGTGCCCGAGGATGGCAGCCGAGTCGAGCGGGTCGGACCCAACGAGGTTCATGTCTACATGACGGCGATCCGTTCCAAGTACGGTCTCAACGACTTCACGGTCAAGCAGGGCGATAAGGTGACGATCACCTTGACCAACATCGAAACCATTCGCGACATGAGCCATGGCTTCGCGGTCGAGGACTATGGCATCAACCTGGCCCTCGATCCGGGCCAGACGCGCGAGGTGACCTTTGTCGCCGATAAGCCGGGGACCCACTGGTACTACTGCACCTGGTTCTGCTCGGCTCTTCACCTGGAGATGAGAGGCAGGATGTTGGTCGAGGCGAGTGGGTAGGCGCGCGGTAGGGGGGCGTTGAGAGATGCGGGATCGACGTGCGATGGCGGCGGCGGCGATCTTGCTCGCCGCCAGCCTGGCCCTGCCACTGTGGTCGACTCGGATGGAGGCGCCACAGTACAAGGACGACGAGGTACTGGAGGTCAAGGTCTACGCCGGTCGTGTCCACGGGGACATCGACGAGATCGAGTTGCTCAACCAGTATGTCGGCGTCCATCTACCGCTCGACACGCCGGAGCTGGCCGCGGCCCCGTGGGTCCTTGGGGCCTTCCTGGTCCTCGCTCTTGTTGCGCTGGCCCTGCCGATCGGCGCTCGCCGCCGCGCGGCGCTCGGTCTTTGTGTTCTGATGGTGGTGGTTCTTCTCGGCGGGGGTGCTCTCCTGCAATACCGGCTTTACCAGATGGGTCACGACCGCAGCCCCACGATCATGACCGGTGTTCCCGACTTCACGCCGCCGCTTCTGGGGTCAAAGAAGATCGCCAATTTCACCGCGTACATGAGCCTCGGTGCGGGCGCATGGACCTACCTGGGCGCCCTGCTATTGGCGGCTTGGACCGCCCGCCGGGGGCGAACCCAGGAGCCATCGCTGGATGGTTCGGGCACGACGCCGGTCAAACACGAGCCGCACACCGATGAGCTGGGATCGATGGCCCGATACTCTGCCGAGAGGAGCCATGGATGACGGTTGAAGCGATTCAGAGACCGGCCGATTCGCCGCGTCGGCGCGTCCGATGGGGGATCGCGGCGATTCTCGCGGGCGTCGGGATGATTCTCGCTCTGCTCGTCGGCGGCATGGTGCTCATTCCCCGCTACCGCGCCGCCTATCCGGCCAGTGCCCTCCAACAGAGCGATGCCGACCGGGTGGCAATCGACGACCTCTATCTAGATCTCACGCTGGTCACCCCGAAGTTTCTCGCCAGCCGTGACCTCGAACGGTTTCTGGGCGAGCGCAAGGCGGAGACGGTCCTGCCGCTCATCGTTGGTGTGAATGTTCACAAAGGCTCGATCGAGCACATGCATCATCTCGACGGCGATGTACACCTCGTCGACGCCGACGGCGCCCGCTACCCGGCCCTGACGGAGCCGATCGTGCTTACGGATCATCACAACGCCTACATGATGCTCTTCCCGCCACGCGACAACCACGGGCTGCCCTTTCTGCACCAGGGAGAAGGCCGCGTTGTTGTCGAGGCGACAGGAATGGGCGCCGTTGCGGTGCGGCGCTTCGAGTGGGATTTGCCGCTCGACGAAAGTGTAGACAAGGGCCTCATGGCGACTCTGGCGCTTCTTGTGGCGCTCGCCGGCGCCCTTCTAGTGGTGCTCTCGCCCTGCGCCTTGGAGCTGTCCCTCTACTACACGGCGATCATTTCGGCGACGATCGACGAGAGCGAGAAGGAGGCGGTGGCCACCGGAGGCCTCGGCTCGGTCGACGGCGGTCGACGCCGAGTTCTGGTGAACTTGGGGAGCTTTGTCGCGGGATTCACCCTTCTCTATTCTGCCGCCGGTGCGACGGTTGGCCTGATCGGTCAGGGTGTTCGTCAACCGCTTGGTGAGTACAGCGTCTTGATCCAGGTTGCAGGCGGGGGCCTGATTCTCTTCTTTGCGCTGCGGATCCTGGGCGTCGACCGATGGATTGCCCGGGTCGCCCGCAGATGGGGTGTCTCGGGTGTGAGTCTCCCTGGAGTCGGCGGGTTTTTCGAGGGCGTGCGAGGTCGGGTGAGGGCGCTCTTGATGCGGTTCCGCTTTCGCGGCGAGAGTCGTGCAGCGGAGCGTGGGACAATGCGCGCGTTCGACTCGTTTTTGGTCGGCATCGGTCTGTCGTCCGCCTGTCTTGGCTGCATGGGTGGCGCGGTGCTCTATCCCCTCCTGGTATACGCCGGAATCACCTCATGGTACTCAGGTCTCATCACTCTGGCGCTCTACTCCCTCGCCATTGCGCTGCCGATGGTCGCCATCGCCCTCGGATTCTCGAAAATCCGATTTGCCCTCGGCAGCAAGCTCGGGGTGAATCGGGCTCTCAGGCTCGCCAGCGGCGTCATGCTTGCCGGAATCGGTCTCCTGATCATCACGGGGCGCGAGGGAGTCATCACCGATGTGGCGTTCGGGTTCCTTGCCGGCGTCACCCAGTGGTTCGGCTGATCCGCTTGCTAGCCTGTCTTGCGGCTCTCGCGCTCCCGACGCGAGCGGCGGAGTCTTCATCAAGACACTTCGTTGAGCCGGGCGAACTGGAAACGGTGCTGTCGCGAGTTGTCGCGGGAGACAGTCTGAAACTCGCGCCGGGGATCCACCGTGGGCCCGTCACCATCGACTTCCCGCTACGTTTGGAAGGCTCACCTGGGGCCATTCTCGAGGGTCCCGGAGAGGGCACGGTGTTGACCCTGACGGCTGACGGAACCACCATTAGCGGCCTGACGGTGAGGGGGTCCGGAGCCGACCTTGCGCGGGATGAGGCGGTGATCCTCATCGTCGAGGCGGAGGGTGTCACGGTCGAAAACTGCCGTGTCGAGGCGCGGGCATTTGGTATCTACCTCCAGGCCGGAGGCGGTCACCACATCTCCGGCAATGAGGTCGTGGGTGACACCTCGCTCGAAGTGGCCCGGCGGGGCAACGGCATCCATCTGTGGAAGACCGAGCACAACGAGGTTCGCGACAATCGCCTCGTCGATGTCCGAGACGGCGTCTATCTGTCATTCGCCCACGACAACGTGATCCATCAAAACCGCGGCACCGGTTTGCGTTATGGCATCCACTACATGTTCTCGGAGCGCAACACCTTGACTGAGAACCGCTTTGCCGGGTGCACCGGTGGGATCGCCTTGATGTTTTCGATGCGCAATCGGATCGAGAACAACGAGACTCTCGACAACCGTGACTTCGGCATTTTGTGTCAGCAGATTGAACACTCGTTTCTCGAGGGCAACCGGGTAGTCGGAAACGGCCGCGGCTTCTACCTCGAGAACTCCGCCACCAATCGGTTTCTCGACAACCGCCTGGAGGCAAACGGTGTGGGCGTCTATCTCACAGCCGGTTCGGAGCAGAATGTGTTTGCCGGCAACCGGTTCACCGGCAACCTGGTCCACGTTTTCGAGGACCGCGCGGGTGCCAACGCTTTCTTCAACGAGGGCCGCGGCAATTTCTGGAGCGACTACGCGGGTTTTGATTGGAATGGCGACGGGGTCGGCGAGACCCCCTACCGGTTGAATACCGCCGCTTCGGCGTTGATGGCACAAAGGCCTGTGGCGCGCTGGTTCTGGATGAGCCCCGCTCTCGCCCTTCTCGACTGGTGGGACGCCCGCCTGCCAAGCCAGGAAACCGACTCCTTCGACCCGTTCCCGCTGGTCGGCAGGGCCACCCCAGCCGAGCGTGCTGTCGTCGAGTCCGCTGTCGATGAGGAAGCGCTCCGGTGACGACCGGTAGACGGGGTCTGCGCTTTGCGAAGGTGGGTCGCAGCTTTGGCGACCATGTCGCCGTTCAGGATCTCGAGCTCGACTGCCCGGCAGGGGTCCTGACCTGCCTGGTCGGGCCCAACGGCGCCGGCAAGTCCACCGCTTTGGCGCTCGCCGCGGGCCTTCTGGCGCCGACCGCGGGAGCGATCCTCTTCGATGAGATCCTGGTTCGCCCACAGGTGCCGGCCGAGACCACGGGATACCTTCCCCAGCGCAGCGCGTTCCACCCGTCGTTCACCGTCGGCGAGGTTCTTCACTTTACTCGCGTTGCCCGTGGCTCCTCGGACGAAGAGCGAAGCGCCCTCGAGGTCACGGGTCTGGGCGAGGTTCTGGACCGGTTTGTCGGTGAACTTTCGGGCGGTTGGGTGCGGCGCCTCGGCCTTCTTTCAGCACTTTTGGGATCACCCACCCTCCTGCTTCTCGACGAGCCCTTTGTCGGACTCGACCCGGAGACGCACGACCGCCTGCTCAGCCATCTCCGGGAGCGCCTCGAATCGGGTGCCACGATCGTCACCGCCAGCCACGATTTCGAGGTGCTCGATCCGTTCGGACCCAGAGTCGCAGTGCTTGATGAGGGCCGGCTGCGTCTCATCGAGACGGTCTCTTCCAGCGACGTAAGTAGACCCGCTAGCTCCAGTCGCGTCCTGTACCGGCGAGCGCTGAGTGGAGAGCCCGACTGATGGTGGCCACAGGCAAAGCGCTTCTCATAGCCAGACGAGAGGTCCGTCTGCTCAGCCGGAGTCGAGCGACCCAGGGAGCGCTGGTTCTGCTCGTCTCGGTGGCGTGGTTGCCGGCGATCCTGCTGCCGCTGCGACGGGGTTCGCTTGGAGTCGCCTCGTTCACCGAATTGCTGCCTCTCCAGATCGCTCTCGGTGCGGTCATCCTGCCGCTGCTGGCGCTATTGGCGGGGGCCGAGCTGTTTGCCGGCGAGCTCGAGGACGGCTCGCTGATTCCGGCCTTGACTTTGTCGATCTCACGCCGAGCGTGCTTTGTCGGCAAGTGTCTGGGCCGGGCCGCCACTCTCGGAGCGGCCTACCTCGTGGCGTTTGCAAGCGCCGGGCTGGCGGTGGCTGCAACGCACGGCGGCACCGGCTGGCGAGACTGGGCAGTGGTGACCGCTTCCGGTCTTCTTGTTTCTTTCTCGAGCGGTGGTGTTGGTGCGGCGCTGGGTGCTGCGGGCAGCGGCCGGGTCAGGGCGTTTGGAGCGGCTCTCGTCACCTGGATCATTCTGGTCTTTGCTCTCGATGCCCTGTTGCTCACCATTGTGGTGGCGTTGGCTCCGCCACCGCCCGGCTCGATCGGCGAGCATGGACACGGTGAGGTCGCCGCTCCGCGCGCTCCTCCCACTGAGATGCCGATTCACCAGGGCGTCGAGCCCGTCGACCCGCATGCCCGGCACGCCGAGCCCGAGGGTCCGAAGAGCAGCAGGCTCTCCGGAGGGCTCATGGCCTTGAACCCTGTGAGCCTCTTTCGGGTCACCAGCCTGGCCGCCAGCCCTGGCCTGAGGCTCCGACTCGCCCTGGCTCTTCCCGGCGGAACGGGTGCCGGTCTGGGGACCACCATCGTCGCCGGATGGTTGATCTGGCTCGTGGCGCCGCTCGCAGTTGGGCTACGGCGGTTTGTCCGAGCGGACCTAACCTAGGTGCTGGTCTTGACCACAGCCGTTAGCCGCAGCCGGAGGTCGCGCCGCAGTTGATGCAGTGGTAGCAAGTCCCGTTACGTACCATGATCGAACCGCAGTCGGCGCAAGTGGGGGAGTCCTGCTGGTGAACAAAGGCCAGAACGGGCTCCGCAGCCGCCTTGGTCTCGGGCCCGGGGATTGCATCCGTGTCTCGCAGCACCACTCCCAATTCGGCTTGCTCTTCGCTTGGAAGGAACTTGGTCGCCAGATAGCGAAAGATGTAGTCGATCACCGACTTGGCGATCGGGATCTCGGGATTGCCGGTGAACCCGGCGGGCTCGAAACGCGTGTGGGCGAATTTTTTGACCAACGTGCCCAGCGGCACGCCGTGCTGGAGCGCGATCGACACCGAAGTTGCTAGAACATCCATCAGACCCGAGATGGTGGACCCTTCCTTGGCCATAACGAGAAAGATCTCCCCGGGACTACCGTTGTCGTAGAGACCGACGGTCAGGTACCCCTTGTGGCCGTTGACAGTGAACTTATGGGTGATCGCGCGACGCTCATCGGGAAGCCGGCGGCGAACAGGTCGCGGAGCGACCCCCTCGCTCTCGCTTGGATCACCGGCATTGGTGTCCTCGGCGGCGTCACGTCGTGTCGATAACGGCTGGGTTTTCTTCGAGCCGTCCCGGTAGATGGCGACTGCCTTGAGACCCAGACTCCAGCTCTCGACGTAGGCATCGAAGATGTCATCCGGGGTGGCCTCCTCCGGCATGTTGATGGTCTTGCTGATGGCGCCCGAGACAAAGGGCTGCACCGCTCCGAGCATCTTCAGATGACCTTCATAGCGAATCGTCCGGGTTCCCTCGGCCGGTCTAAAGGCACAGTCGAAGACGGCGAGGTGATCGGGATCGAGACCCGGGGCTCCTTCGATAGTGCCGTGCTCCTCAACATAGCCGAGAATCTCCTGGCGCTCTTCGTCGTCATAGCCGAGACGCTCGAGAGCCTGCGGCACGGTCTGGTTGACCATCTTGATCATGCCGCCACCGATGAGCTTCTTGTACTTGACGAGTGCGATGTCGGGCTCTATCCCGGTGGTGTCGCAGTCCATCATGAAAGCGATCGTCCCGGTCGGAGCGATGGCGGAGATCTGGCTGTTGCGCAATCCGCTATCGGGTCCGAGAAGGAGAGTCTCGTCCCAGGCTTGGCGGGCGGCGTCCAGGAGGTCCGCCGGAACGCTGGCTCGATCGATAGCCGTAACCGCGTCACGGTGCTTTTCGATCACACGCAGCATCGGCTCGCGATTCTCTTCGAAGCCCTCAAACGCTCCCAGGCTCTGAGCCAACCTCGCAGACTGGGCGTAGGCGGCGCCAGAAAGAAGCGCGGTCAAGGCCGCGGCGTAGTCGCGCCCGGCGTTCGAGTCGTACGGCAATCCTCGGGCCATCAGCAGGGCGCCGAGGTTGGCGAAGCCCAAACCTAGCGGCCGATAGTCATGAGAGTTCTTCTCGATCGCCGGTGTCGGGTAGCTCGCGTTGCCGACCAGGATCTCCTGGGCCGTGATCATCACCTCGCAGGCGTGGCGGAACCCTGCGACGTCGAAACCCCTGGGGGGTTCGAAGAACTTCAACAGGTTGATTGATGAGAGGTTGCACGCCGAGTCGTCGAGGAATAGATACTCGGAGCAAGGGTTCGAGGCGTTGATGCGCCCGGACTCCGGGCAGGTGTGCCAGTCGTTGATGGTCGAGTCGAACTGCAGGCCCGGGTCCCCGCAGATCCAGGTCGAATCGGCGATCTTGCGCAGCAATTGGCGGGCTTGGAAGGTTTCGACCGGTTCCCCGCTGGTGACTTCGCGCGTAGTCCATTCGCCATCGTCGATTGCGGCCTGCATAAATTCGTCGCTGACACGAACCGAGTGATTGGCGTTCTGAAAGGTGACCGAGTCGTAGGCGCCGCCGGGGATATTGAAGCCGCTGTTGTATCCGGCGTCGATCAAGGCTCTCGCTTTGAGCTCCTCGACCTGCTTCGACGTGATGAACTCCTCGATGTCCGGGTGGTCGTCGTTCAAGATCACCATCTTGGCGGCGCGTCTCGTCTTGCCACCGCTTTTGACGACGCCGGCGAACGCGTCATAGCCGCGCATAAAGGAGACCGGTCCGGACGAAGTGCCGCCACCCGAGAGGCTCTCGCGCGAGGAGCGCAGGGACGACAGGTTGCTGCCGGTACCGGAGCCGTACTTAAAGAGCATGCCCTCGGTGCGCGCCAGACCAAAGATCGAGTCCAGGGTGTCCTCGACCGAGTTGATAAAGCATGCGGAGCACTGCGGGCGTGGCTCGACACCGACGTTGAACCACACCGGTGAGTTGAAGCAGGCCATTTGGTGGAGAAGCAGGTGGGTCAGCTCTTCGGCAAAGATGTTTGCTTCTTCGGAGTCGGCGAAGTAGCCGTCGGCTCGACCCCAGCCGATGATCGTGTCGACAACCCTGCCGATCAGCCCGCGGACGCTCGACTCTCTTTCGGGTCTTCCGAGCCTCCCGCGGAAATACTTGTTGGCCACTACATTGGTCGCCGTTTGGGACCAGAACGCGGGTATCTCGACTCCCTTTTGTTCAAAGACCCGCTCGCCGCCCTCGCTGGCGATGACCGCATCTCGGGTCTCCCACTCGATGAGATCAAATGGATGCTTGCCGCCCTTGGTGTAGTAACGCGCGAAGCGAAGCGGAGTGTGGGCGGACCCGGGGTCCGGCTGGGTTTCGAGTTGGGTGGAGAAAGGAGCGGTCGCTTCCGTAGTCATCGGACCTCTAGGTATGAGCACCGCGGCCGGCCCCCAGCGACCGGAAGCGCGGGCTTTTTTCTTTCTGCTGGGGCCTGAGAGGATGTACCATATCTTGTGCCCAGTCAAGACCAAACCACAAAATATTGTGTAAATATCGAACTTTAGTGAGTTTTTGGGCTCGTCGGTGGCCCACGAGGCCATGCACCGTTACGCTTCTACCCAAAAGAGTGTGCGCTTGCCGGGAAACGCCTCGAGACCGCAGGACGCTCCGCGGACGCGCGCGGTGAGAAACTGTACGGATGGACCCCAGCGGCGAGACCCCAGTCGACCCGGTCCGGCCGAGAGGGATGCTCAGGATAGATGAGAACCTGAGGCTGCCCCTTGGCGAGCTGTCGTATGTCACATCACGGAGCTCGGGGCCCGGTGGTCAGAACGTCAACAAGGTCGAGACCCGAGTCACTCTCTTGTTCGATGTCGATGGATCACCGAGTCTGAGCGAAGAGCAGAAAGCCCGGCTTGGAGAGAGGCTGGCAACTCGCATCAACAAGGAGGGTGTGATGCGAGTCGTGGCGAGCAAACACCGTACGCAGAAGGCCAACCGGGCGGCGGCTCGGGAGCGGTTCGCGGATCTTCTCGCGGGAGCCCTCAAGAAGCGTCGGCGGCGCCGAAAGACCCGAGTGCCCAAAGCCGCGAAGCGACGCCGGCTGGAAGACAAACGTCACCGTTCAGAGCTCAAGCGTCGGCGGCGCAGCGTCGACGACTGAAAACGGTGACAGGCAACTCATTTCGGTCGCTCCAAGCAGAGGAGTCCGACGGGAATTGAGGTGCCTGTCACCGCATTTCCTGCACCGCATTTCCGAGTTGCCTGTCACCGCATTAGCGCCCGCCCCAAGAGACAGGCGGACGGCCACCCAGCTATCCCTCCGGGTCAACCCGGGTGGGTGTGGGCTTGCGGATCAACGGTGGCTAGATTGAGGCTGAGGAGGAGCGCCATGCGGGAGATGGAGGAGCGTGAAGCCAGATACTCCGGAGCTCTGAAGCCGATCGACACCGTCGTTATCGGGACGTCTCTAGCAAAGGAAAGCGACGACCTCCTGAAGGCGGGTCTCGATCTTGCCCACACCCTCGGGGCGAAAGCCTATGTTGCCCACGCCGCGCCGCTCGAACCCCTGAGCCCGCGGTTTGGCGCCGGCTGGGCGGAGTCGGACTACTTTCGGGAGTTCACCCGGCTCAGGTGGGACGAGTTACGTCACCAGTTGGAAAGGGTGGCACCGCCGGCGGAGCTGAAGGTCGAACCGCTCATGCGCACCGACACACCCCATCTGGTGGTGACCTCGATCGCGGGAGAAGTCGGAGCAGACCTGGTAATCGTAGGCGCGTCTGAGACTCCTCATGGGTTGGGCCGCCTCCTCGGCTCGACCTCTGAGAGGGTTCTGAGGAAGGCTCCCTGTCCGGTTTTGGTGCTGCGGAAGCCGAGTGGTTTCCCGTGGAGGCGCGTCCTGGCGCCGGTGGATCTCTCGGTGCACTCGGCCGACTCGTTGCGTTGCGGCGTGGGCTTTTTGTCGCAACTCGCCGTGGCCGATGCGGCGGTCAAGGGGCTTCTGGTACTCACGGATTTCCAGCGCCAGGCGCTCGAAGATTTTACCTCGCCCGGCCGGGTAGAGGCCTTTGCCAGCCACGAGCTCGAGCGCTTTGTTGACGACAACCTCCTCCACGGTCCTGGAGCAGTGGGGACAGGGTTGCGGACCGGTGACCCGCGTGCCGAGATCCTGGCCGAAGCCGAGGAATGGGGAGCGGACCTGATCGTCATCGGAACCCATGGACGAGGGGGCCTCGAGAGGGCGCTGATCGGCAGCGTCGCGTCGGGAGTAGCGGCAGGTGCGACAGCCGCCGTGCTGGTCATCCCACCCAGGACGGCTCTCGGAGCATCGATCGGGGATGCGGTGCTCGAACAGACCGGGCCCCACTGGCCGGAGCAGATACAACCGGGGGACACAGACCGAGAGGAGGGCAGCCCATGAGCCTGGGAATCCGAAAGATTCTGTACCCGACTGATTTCTCCGAGTCCGCCCGACAAGCCCTGACGCACGCACTCTTCCTGGCCGAGAAGTTCGGTGCCGAGCTGCATCTGTTGAATGCCCTGATCCTTCACGAGGACGATCCAAACGATCCGGACAAGCACTTTGTCGAGCCCCACGAGATCCTCGAGCGACTCTTCGAGATCTCGGGCTCCAAGCTCCAATCGCTGATAGACGCCGATCACTCCGAGATACTGGCTGTCCATGAGGTCACACGCCGAGGTTACTCGGCCCCCGAGGTGATCCTCGACTATGCGCTCGAGATCGATGCCGATCTGATTGCGATGGGCACTCACGGGCGTCGCGGCGCCGCGCGCTTCTTCCTCGGAAGTGTTGCCGAGTCGGTGGTGCGTCATGCCAACTGCCCGGTCCTCACCCTCAAGGCCCACGAGAAGCCGCCGCCGATCGAAGCCGTCGAGAAGATCCTCGTGCCGGTGGACTTCTCGGATGCCGCTCGTCAAGCAGTACTCCATGCCAGGGAGTTTGCGACCACCTACGGGGCTCGGCTGCAGCTCTTGTATGTCGTCGAGATGACGGCCTACCCTTACTTCTATGTGCCGACGCGCTCCGAAGTATGGGAGAACAGACGCGAGCAGGCCATGAAGGCGCTTGGCGAGCTCGCCGAGGAACTACTGGGGCGGGAGACTCCCTTTGAGACCTTTGTTGCAGAGGGGCGGGCCGGCCAGGAGGTCGCGCGTTTCGCAAAAACCCACGAGAGCGATTTAATCGTGATTGCCAGCCATGGGCTCGGAGCGATTGAGCGGTTACTGTTGGGGAGTACGACTGCCGAGGTGGTGCGAAGCGTGGACTGTCCCGTCATGACGGTGCGTTCACATGGCAAGGTACTGCTCGAGTCCGCTCTCGACGAAACGGCCGGCGGCCATCGTGCCGAGACGTCCAAGATCCCGCCGGGTGACGGCGCTGCTGTTACGAGTTAGCCTGCTCCGGCACCCCTGGTTCGGATTCTGAGCAGCGGAGGCCGAACAAGGGGCAAGGAAAGGTGGACTCGTTATGAACCGAAAGGCGCGTTTTCTGGGTCTCGTATTCTCAGTCATGACTGCAATCGGCGCAGTAGGGTGTGGAAAGCCCCGCGGGTTACCGGACGACGTCGTAGATGGGCGAAAGCTCTTCCGCGGCAACTGCGCGATGTGCCATGGACCCAACGGTGAGGGCATGCCCAAGCTGGGCAAGAATCTCACCGCAAATGAGTTCGTCAAGGGTCTTTCGGATGAAGAGTTCGTCCAGTTCCTGAAGG
>Ga0224508_10003531_pt1 | contig 12909 bp, 14 predicted proteins | sample SF_Jan12_sed_USG_4_FD_170157 | JGI IMG/M metagenome (GOLD analysis project Ga0224508, IMG submission 170157) | Sediment microbial communities from San Francisco Bay, California, United States - SF_Jan12_sed_USGS_21 | ecosystem: Environmental > Aquatic > Marine > Sediment | place: USA...
ACTGCGACGTCCCAGCCGGCTTCGGATGTGAGGTCATCGCAGGGGACCGGCTCTGCGTCCCGATTCGATGAACGCCTTCGGCTCGACACGACGCTAGCGGCGCTATGATAGCCTTCGAACCGAGGAAGGCTCCATGGCAACGGTATTGATTACGGGCGCAAACAAGGGCATTGGCCTCGAGATCTGCCGCCAGCTCCGCGAGCGTGGCGACGACATCATCGCCCTTTGTCGAAAAGCAAGCCCGGAGCTCGAGGCGCTCGGCGTCCGACTCTTCGAGAAGGTCGATGTGACCGACCAGGCGGCCGTCGAAGCGGTGTCGCGGGAGCTTGGCGAGACCCGGGTCGACGTGCTCATCAACAACGCTGGCATCTTCGGAAACGAATCCTTCGACCGCCTCGACTTCGATCGAATCCGGGAGCAATTCGAAGTCAACGCCCTCGGCGCCCTGCGCGTCACCTCGCTCATGTCCCCGCACCTCGAGAAGGGCTCCAAGGTGATTCTCATCACCAGCCGCATGGGCTCGATCGGCGACAACGGCTCTGGTGGCTACTATGGCTACCGCATGGCGAAGGCGGCCTTGAACATGGCCGGCGTGAACCTGGCGCACGACTTTCGCAGTAAGGGCATCGCGGTCGCGATCCTTCACCCGGGCCTCGTCGCGACGGGCATGACCGGCCACCACGGTATCCCAGCCTCCGAATCGGCGAAGGGATTGATCTCGCGAATCGACGGGCTTCGCCTCGAGGACTCTGGAGGCTTCTGGCACGCGAACGGCGAACGGCTTCCCTGGTAACGGGGCATACAAGATCACACATGTCACCCTGGCAGGCCCCGTGTGGTTTTGTTTCATTGAAGCGTGGGCAAAAGCGTGAACCGGGCGCTTGGGGTTTGTGCGCTGGTCGCGCTGACCGCGGTGGCTGGCTGCTTCGTGGACCGGAGTGGTCTCGCGGGCTTGGAACGTCCAGGACCGCGCGCGAGCTGTACGCCGGCTTGCGAGCACGGGGGCGTTTGCGTCGTGACCGACTGCTTCTGTGAGCCCGTCGACTATACGGGCCCCAGTTGCTCGGAGTGGATCGACGACTGCGTGGGAGTGGATTGCATGAACGGCGAGTGCCTCGATCGGGTTCGCTCGTCGTCGTGCGACTGCCTTGAAGGATGGGCAATCGACCAGGGCGGCGTATGCACGGTTCAGCTCCTTAGCTGTGAGACTCCAAACGCCTGCATCAACGGGAGCTGCGATGATAGCGCCGGCCAAGTCGTCTGCAGCTGCGAGCCGGGTTTTCAAGGCACGAACTGCAACGTCCCCGTGGGCTGTGGAAGCCCACCCGAAGGGCCGCCCAACTCCGAAACTGGCGAGATCACGGGCACCGAGTTTGGCGACGTCGTCGTCTTCAGCTGCGAGTGGGGCTTTGGGCCCGGCTACGACAGCGTCACCTGCCAAGCCGATGGAAACTGGGAAACGCCTATGCTCACGTGTGACGACATCGACGAATGTGCGTTCGGCTTTGGGTTCTGCAACCCGTTCGGCACCGAGAGCTGCAACAACGAGTACGGGTCGTTCGAGTGCCAGTGCTCCGAAGGTTGGGACGGCATTTACTGTCACGAGCTCGACTGAGCGTCTCGAGGCTGTTGTGGTGTGCAGATAGATCCGTCAAGCTGCGCCCGCTGTGCCCATCGACTGGGAAAGTCTACCAACCGAGGAGCTCCTCGACGTTCGCTTGAGCGAGCTCGGTCTCACCATTGCCGACACCTGGCTCGAGGACTGCGTGGGGCGCCTCCGCGAAGAGCTGGACCTTGCGGGGCTTCGGCGCTTTCGAATCCACTTCTGGCTGAGCGATGAGTGGTGCTCTCCAGACGGTGTTCCTGGCGTCGGAGTGCCGTTCTACCTTGCGCATCCGCGGCTGATGCGGCTCGAACGGCAGATGATGTTCGAGGTGGAGGGCGGCACTCGCGTCGAGTGCATGCGCCTGCTTCGCCACGAAGCGGGGCACGCGCTGCAGCACGCGTACAACCTGCAGCGGCGAAAGCTCTGGCGGCAGGCATTTGGCAGCGCGTCCGAGCCCTACCCGGACTTCTACCGGCCCAACCCCATGAGCCAAGGATTCGTGGAACACCTGGACGGTTGGTACGCGCAAGCCCATCCGGTGGAAGACTTCGCCGAAACGTTCGCAGTCTGGCTCGCGCCGCGCTCGAACTGGCGGAAGCAGTACGCCCATTCGTCCGCGCTCCAAAAGCTCGAGTACATGGACGCACTCGCCGCCGACCTCGCCGATAAGAAGCCGCAGGTGAGCTCACGGGCGCGTCCGTACTCACTGCCGCGACTCCGTCACACGCTGCGCCGCCACTACGAACGCCGACAGGACCACTACAGCCCTGGTTTCAGCGACGAGTACGACAGGGACCTTCTCAAGATCTTCAGCGACTCCGCGCGCTATCGGAACAACGAGACGGCAGCAGCATTCCTACGACGCAATCGCCGCCAAATTCGAGAGCAGATCTCGATTTTCACCGGCGAATATCAGTTCACCGTCGACCAGGTGCTTCGTGATATCATCGGCCGGTGTCGCGAGCTGAGGCTCCGGCTCACCAAGGGGGAGCGTAAGACGAAGCTCGACTTTGCCATCATGTTGACGGTGCACACCGTGCACCTTCTGCACCGACGGGACACATGGCATCCACTGTAAAACGACGGCGAATCATCGTTCTCGTACATCAGAGTCTCATCCCGCCCGAAGACATCGGCGATCTTTCCGACGAACAAGTCGCGCCGTTCAAGACCGAGCTCGAGGTGCGCAAGGGTCTGCGGGCGCTCGGGCACGAGGTCATGATGGTCGGCCTGAGCGACGAGCTCGCTCCGCTTCGTACGGCGATTGAAGAATTCAAGCCGCACGTCGTGTTCAACCTTCTCGAGGAGTTCGACGGAGAGGCGATCTTCGATGCGCACGTGGTCGGCTACTTGGAGCTTCAGCGTGCTCCGTATACCGGTTGCAATCCGCGAGGGCTCCTCTTGGCCCGCGACAAGGCGCTTTCGAAGAAGGTCCTGGCCTACCACCGGATTCAGGTGCCGCGGTTTCGTGTTTTTCCCCGCTACCGAAAGATCAAGCATCCCCAGCGACTCGAATTCCCACTCATCGTCAAATCGCTGATCGAAGAGGGAAGCTACGGAATCTCACAGGCCTCGGTCGTGCACAGCGACAAGGCGCTCGAGGAAAGGGTGGCCTTCATTCACGAGAAAATTCGCACGGACGCCGTCGTGGAGCAATACATCGAGGGCCGGGAGCTCTACGTGTCGGTCCTTGGAAACCATCGATTGCAGGTGCTTCCAACCTGGGAAATCTTCCTGGACAAGCTTCCCGATGACGCGCCCAAGATCGCCACTCGGAAGGTCAAGTGGAACCTGGAGTACCAGCAAAAGTACGGTGTACGCATCGGGCGAGCAAAGGGCCTTTCCGAGGAGATGGAGCGCCGAATCGCGCGGCTCTCCCGCCGCATTTGCCGGCGACTCGGCACCGACGGATGCGTCCGAATCGACTTTCGGCTCGACGAGTCGGGTGGGTTGTACTTCTTGGAAGCCAACCCCAACCCCGACATCGGCGAGTTCGAAGAGTTTGCGGGTGCGGCCAAGGCGGCCGGGATGACCTATCCGAATCTCCTGCAGAAGATCGTCAACCTGGGAATCCGCCGCGCGGAGCGAGGCTAACTTCCACGCTCAGTTGCTGATCTCGTGCAGATAGGAGCGAAAGCAATCGGTCTCTTCCGTGCTCCAAGGTGTCCCGGCGAGCGGCATCCGTTGACCGGCGCCCCAGTCGCTGGTCAGCTTCCGGAGCATGTCGCTGCAATCCGGATCGAACTGGTCGACCAGGTAATCCCCGTTGACACCAAGGGTCGTCGAAAGCGGGGCGAGCGCATTCTCGACCGACCCGGACAGGTTTAATGTCCAGCTGGTGACGGCATTCGCGCCGTGGCAACCCGCAGCACTGGCGCACCCCTCGAGCTTCGCGGCAAGCGCCGAATCGTCGCTCCTCGAGTAACCGATGGCGATCGAGCAGGATGGCACAGCCACCTCGGGGTTCTCGCAATAAACCAAGTTCCGGAGGCGTGGTGCCGCCGGCTCGCTTTCCCCGCAGGCTGCGAGACCCGAGCCACAAGCTACCAAGACCATGAATCGCACCCAATTCGTCCGTGTGTAAGACATTTCTGCTGTCACTCCTGATGAAAAATTCTGTTGAGGCTCTAATGATGAGGGAAAAGAATCACTTCTCCAAAGGAAAAATTCACCCCTACTTTCTTCTTTGATCTTCGCAAACTACAGAGAAGATGCAAGGCCGCTCACGAGATAAATTAACCCTCAAGGTGCATGAATTGACTGTATTCTATTGTATTACAGTTTGAATTTAGTCCTGCCGGGTGTTTTCTGGCGTGTTAGGCTGACGTTTGTGCAGATGAGTCAGACTTGCATTCACGGCAGCCTTAAGGCCGGATTGGCGATCCTGTTGCTCGGTTCGGTGCTCACCGTATCGGGCTGCAAGGAAGATCCCACCCTCTTTGGGGGCTGCTCAACCCAAGACATCAACGTCTGTCCGCGATCGGACGGCTTTGCCAACCCGTATGAAGGACAGCTCGAGCTCTTGAGTTGGCCCGAGACACTGCGTAAGGCGAGCCTCCAGCTCACGGGCAAGCTTCCCACCGAGTCGCAGCGAGCCGTTGCAGAAGTTCACGGCCAGCTCGGGCTCGAAGCGTCGCTCGCGGAAATGATGCGCGACCCTGGTTTCTCCCAGCGCATGATCGAGCTCTACAACGATCACTTTCTAACCGACAAATACCTCGGCCGAGAAAACGCGATCGAGCTGCTCGACGAAGAGGAGTGGCCGAACCTTCGATGGTTCGAGAGCCGATTCCCGGGCGATGACGAAACCGCGTTGATGACCAACGACTCGTTGGCGCGCGAACCGCTCGAGCTGATCGCCCACGTCATTCGGTCCGAGCGACCCTTCACCGAGATCTTGACCGCGGACTACACGATGGCCAACGCCTACTCGGCGTTCTCGATGATCGGACTTCCCGACATCCCGGTCGGGCTCGGGGACAATCCGGAAGGTTTCCAGGAAATTTACGTGCCAGGCATTCCTCATGCCGGCATTCTCACGTCAGCGATGTTCCTCAACCGTTTTCCGACGAGCGACACGAACATCAATCGGCACCGCTCGCGCATGGCGTACTATTTCTTCCTCGACATCGACATCAATCAGTTTGGCGATCGCCCCGTCGACGCGAGCAGTGATTTTGGCGAGAACCCGACGCTCAACAACCCGGACTGCACGGTCTGTCATACGACGATGGACCCGGTCGCCGGCCTTTTCATGAACTGGAATGAGAACGGCGAGTACAGCGGCGAGGGCGAATGGTTCGGGCCCGACTACATCTTGCCGCCTGGCTTCAACGGCGAAGCTCTACCGGACCAGAATCGCAGAAACGCGCTGCAATGGTTCGCCCAGCGAGTCGCGCAAAATCCGAGATTCGCCCAGGCCACGGTGAAGACGGTCTTCGAAGGGCTGACCGGCCAAGAAATTCTCGACGTCACGATCCCGACTCCGCCTGACATGGGCGGCATGGGCGGAAGCGATGGCGCCGGCGGTGCCGGCGGTGACCCTGGTGTCGGTGGCATGGGCGGCGACCCCGGCGTCGGCGGCATGGGCGGTGACCCTGGCGTCGGCGGCATGGGCGGTGACCCTGGCGTCGGTGGCATGGGCGGTGACGCCGGTGTCGGTGGCATGGGCGGCGACCCTGGTGTCGGCGGCATGGGCGGCGTCGGTGGATCGACTCCTCCTCCGCCTCCTCCACCACTCCCGGATGACGAGCCGAACATCGACCCGACGGTCGATCCGGCCCTCCAGCGCGCCTACAACGTGCAGCAGCAGGTCTTGCGTACGATTCAGCAGCGCTTCATCGACAGCGGATACAACTTCAAGCTCCTGGTACGCGAAATCGTCCTGAGCCCGTACTTCCGAGCCAAGAACGCAAGCCCGCTCACCAGCGACCTCGAAAAGGAGCTTTCGACCTTTGGTACGGCTCGACTGCTGACGCCCGAGCTCCTGTCTCGCAAGATCGAGGCGACCACCGGTATACGTTGGCGATCGAATCCGAACCGGTCCGACTACCTGCTCGACCAGTACCGCATCTTCTACGGCGGCATCGATTCAGACTTGGTGACTCAACGCGTGACCGAGCCCAATGGCGTCATGGCGAGCCTAGCGCAGCGCATGGCCTACGAGGTGGCTTGCTCGGCGGTTCCCTATGACTTCTCGAAGCCCGTGAGCCAGCGGTTCTTGTTCCCGGACATCGATCAGAACACGCCGCTGTCGGAAACCTCGGACCAGGTGCGGGAAGCCGTTCGCCATCTCCACGACAGGCTTCTCGGCGAGGATCTCGCCGGTGGCGACGAGGAAATCGCGGCGACGATGGTCGTGCTCATGGAGGCGTACAATCTAGGCCGCCAAGGTCTGGCTGATGGGTCGGTCTCGGACCAACTCGTAGGCCAGTGCCGCCTCAACAACGACCGAATGACAGGCGCCGACTTGCCGGAAAGCCGCCGAATCAACCGAGACACGGAGTACACCATTCGCGCCTGGATGGCTGCGACGAGTTACCTCCTGTCCGATTACCGATACCTGTACGAGTGAGGGAGGACTAGCTGTGGATCGTCGTGACTTTATACGAATGGCAAGCTGGGCCGGGCTGACGTGTGTTCTGCCGGCCGCGATGGACCCTCTGCGCGCAAGCGCCCAACCGATCAGCGGGTCGGCCTACACAGGCACGTACTGGATCTTCATGCACGCAGGCGGCGGCTGGGACCCCACGCACCTCTGCGATCCGAAGGGGCGCGCCACCGAAAACGAGAACAACCCGATGGGGCGCTTCCTCAAGAGCGACATCCGAACGGCTGGCAACATCGAATATGCGCCGCTCGGCGATGACGGAGCCGCGCTCGATGCGTTCTTTCAGACACACTACGAGCGCCTGCTGGTCATCAACGGGATGGACACGACCACCAACGGCCATGACCAGGGCACCCGCGGCACTTGGAGCGGCAGAACGGCCGAAGGGCATCCGCCGATCGGCGCGCTGATCGCGGCCACGCACGGCCCCAATCTTCCAATGCCGCTAATTGGTTACGGCGGGTACCTCGACACGCAGGGCGTCACCAATGCGGTGCCGCTCGGTGACGGCGGTCTCCTGCACAACCTTGCGCACCCCTCTCGCCCGGATCCGACCGGCTCAGAGGAAAACTACTTCGGCCATCCGGACGTCCCCGGCATCGTCCAGCGAGAGCAGCAGCTTCGACTGCTTCGGATGCAGGGTAAGCAACGCTTGCCGCGGATCTGGGACGGTCAGAACGAGCTCATGCTGGCTCGACTCGGTCAGGATGACCTCAAGCGAGTCTCCGAATCGCTTCCGGAAAACTTCTCGAACAATCAGCTCGAGCGCCAAATCCAAGTTGCACTGGCGGCGTACCAGGCCGGCCTTTCGGTCAGCGTCAGCGTCAGCCGCGGCGGTTTCGACACCCACGGCAACCACGACGGCAACCACCTGCCGCGACTCATCGACTTCGTGAACGGCGCGAACTTCGCGATGCAGGAAGCAGAGCGACTGGGCATCGCCGACAAAGTCGCGGTCGTGATGGGCTCGGACTTTGGTCGAACGCCGGGATACAACAACGGCAACGGCAAGGACCATTGGCCGATCAGCAGCATGATGATGATGGGCCCCGGGATTCCGGGTAACCGCGTCATCGGTGGAACCGATGACCGCCATGGTATCCAGCTCATCGATCCGGTGACCTTGCTACCGACCGGCTCGCCGGACACGGCGGAGGGAACCAGGCTCTCGATCGCCCACGTACACCGCGCGTTGCGCAACCTGGCGGGTGTCCCGAACGACTTCAAAGCCGCCTTCCCGCTCGCGGGCGAAGACCTGCCGATCTTCGGCTAGGTCAGCGACCAGAGCACCAGCGAGTGCAACGACGTCGAGCCTCAGGCGTCAGAAGGCTGCGCCGCCTCCGATTCGCAGGCCCCAGACCTGGCGATCGTCGAAGGAAAAGCCGTACGGATTGTCGAGGTTGATGTTGAGGCGGATAGCGCCGAACGCGTTGTCGTTTCCGAATCGTAAGTACGGCTCGACCGCGAGCTGTGTGTTCGCCGGTCTAAATTTGGGAATCAGTACCAAGCTGAATCTCGAGCCGACGCGAAGCCAGTCTGTAGCTTGATAGCCCATCATGCCGACCATCTGCATGATGAAGTCGGTCTTCGAGCTCCGATTACTTTTGTTGTCGATCTTTATCAAGGCGCCGGTGTCGAGGTAAGCGCCCCAGAGAAACCCGCTCGGCTTACGTCGTTCGAACGCGATCGGGACGATGATGCTCACGGTATGGGCGTCCCAAATCCAGAAGCTGGTGTTGCCTCGAACGGCGGCCGCGAGCGTATATGCGGATTGCTGCACGGTCTGATCGTTCAAGTCGGTGGTTATCGTTGCGACCGGAATCGTCACACCGAGCCCGGCACGGTACGAGAACTGATTCTTCTTACCCTGATAGTGGAAGGCCACGTATGGATTGCCAGAACGAAAAGCGTTCTGCGGATCGCCATCTTCAACATCGAGATTTACGTACGACATTCCCCATACGGCTTGCATGATGAAGCTGTACGCGAGCTGAAGCCTCATCTCGATGAGTGGGCTGACTACGATAGAGCGCTGGTCTCCCTCTAGCTTTCCTCCAAACACTGCGACCTCACCGAAGATGTGAAACCGCTTGGTATGGGCCTTCTTGCCCTCGTCGAGGCTGTAGGGCTCGTCGGGGAACGCGCGCGCCTGACCGGGAGCCAACCAGAGCGCAGCAGCAACCAAAAATCCAGCAAGTCCCCAACCACGAAGCACAGACATCATTCATCCCCCATGAAGAAAAGACCCCCCTTTCTTCTTCACTTCACTATAGACAGCACGCGCCGCGGAGGCCCGCGTTCCGTCGTCAACGGAACCCCGCCTACGCCGGGGTTCGTCCGTTCAGGGTTGGACTGCGCCGTAGCGACGCTCCCAGACGCGAATCGTATCCGCGGACAGCCCGGTCAATCTGGAAACGACCCGCATGGGATAGAGGCCGCTCATCTCTTTGAGGTTGCTGGTCATGATAAAGACCCCACAGGAACGAGCACGCACCGCATCGGATCACACTGAATCGCTTGACGATGAATGTGGTGGTGGTGGTGGTGGTGGTAATCATTCATCTTGCGTGCTCCTGCAGTGAGTACCCGCCCTGCACCGACAGAAATGAGGCCGCCCACCCGTTCGAAGGCGGCCTCGGATTGATGGTTAGGAAGCGGGAATGAGGACTGAATCGATGACGTGGATGACCCCGTTGGAGGCCATGATGTCGGTCGCGAGGACAGTGGCGTCGTTGATCCGAACGCCCGCATCGCTGGCGCTGATCTGGACCGACTGGCCTTCGACTGTGTCAGCCGAGGAGAGATTCACGACGTCGGCGGCGACGACCTCACCAGCGACGACGTGATACTTCAGAATCGCCACGAGCTTCGCTTTGTTCTCTGGCAGCAGGAGACTGTCGACCGTACCGGCCGGGAGCTTCGCGAACGCTTCATCGTTCGGCGCGAAGACCGTGAACGGCCCAGGGCTCTGCAGGGTCTCGACCAGGCCGGCGGCTGTGACCGCTGCAACGAGGGTGTTGAACTGCCCAGCGCCTGCGGCTACGGCAACGATGTCCCCTTGAGTCGCCGCTGCGGCAGCGGCAGTCGCCGTGCTCGGCGCGTCTTTCGCGCAGCCGGCGAGCGCCAACGAGACCAGGGCGGTAAGCAGAATTGTCTTGGTTCGCATGATGTTTTCCTCCAATGATTCGTGCTAATGCACTTCTGTCTACCTACTGTCTAGGTTTTGTTCGTCAATGCCTAGACACCAAGATGCGGCCACATCGTTCTTGCAGGCTGCGCCAAAATGAAACATGTTCTAGTGGAACACGTTCTAGTCAGCCGGCGCTTCCTCCGGCCCTGGCGAAAAGGCAATTGGAGCATCCGATGATCGACGAAACGAAGACGGACCCTTGGGCGGGTTTTGCCAGGGGCTGGTTCTTGCTCATGTTCTCCGACGAGCTCGAGGCCGGCCAGGTCGTGCCACTGAAGCGCTTCGGCCAGGAGCTGGTGTTGTTTCGAACCGCGTCGGGCGAGGCTAAGGTTCTCGACGCGTACTGCCCACACATGGGCGCGCACCTCGGACACGGCGGCGAGGTCGTCGGCGAAGGGATCGTGTGCCCGTTTCACGCCTGGAAGTTCGACGGCGCCGGGAAGTGCATCGAGATTCCGTACGCCAAGCGCATTCCGCCGAAGGCCGGCCTGGCGTGCTGGCCGGTGCTCGAGCGCAACGGGATGATTTTCGTTTGGCACGATCGCGAAAAGAGCCAGCCTGGTTGGGAGATCCCCATGCTCGACGAGTGGGAAGATCCGGAGTTCCTCCCTTGGCGCCATGCGAAGCTTCCGATCAAGACGCCGCCGCTCGCCATTGCCGAAAACCTCGCCGACGCCGGTCACTTCATTCCGGTGCACAACACGCACCCGGTGCCGGGCTCCTTCAGCAACACCTACACCGATCACATCGGCGAGCAGAAGATCAAAGCGGTCGCCTACCCCGTACACGGTGGCAAGGACGAGTTCGAGTCGACGGCGACCTATTACGGACCCGCATACCAGGTGACCAAGATGTTCGGTAAGGGGCTCGGTGTGATCATCAACGCGCATACGCCAATCGACGAGGAGAATGTGATGCTGCGGTTCGGGGTGTCGATGAAAGCCACCAAGGGCATGACCGACGAGCTCATCGAACACTTCATCGACAACATGCGTGACGGTTACCTGCAGGACGTGCAGATCTGGGAAAACAAGATTTACCTCGACCGTCCGATGTTGTGCGATGGCGACGGTCCCATCGGCGAGTTCCGCCGCTGGTACGCGCAGTTCTATACGCCACGCAACGAGGCCGCGGACGCTGCCGAGTAGGAGAACGAACATGAGCAACAAACCGCGTTTTTCGATCCCACGCTATCCGCGAGGATGGTTCCAGGTGGCCTACTCCGACGAGATCAAGCCGGGCGAGGTCAAGCCACTCAAGTACTTCGGCGTCGAGCTCGTCATGTTCCGCACTGAAGACGGGGCGGTCAGCGTGCTCGATGCGTTCTGCCCGCACATGGGCGCTCACCTAGGCCACGGCGGTAAGGTCGAAGGCGACGGCATCGTCTGCCCATTTCACGCTTGGAAGTTCAACGGGGCAGGCAAGTGCACCCATGTACCCTACGCAGAGCATCTACCGCGCAAGGCCAGCATCACAGCTTGGCCCGTTCACGAGCTCAACGGTGTCGTCATGGTCTGGCACGACATCGAGGGGAAAGACCCCGAGTGGGAGATTCCCGCGATCCCGGAGTGGGACAACGAAGCGTGGACTCCCTATTGGCGACAGCACTGGAAGCTCCGAGCCCATAACCAGGACATGTGCGAGAACGTCGTCGACAAGGCGCACTTCCGCTACGTGCATGGCATGAACATCGTGCCGCAGCCCCACACGATTGAGCTCGAGTACCCGCACATCAAGATGACCACGGACACGATCTACGAAACGCCACAGGGCGAGGTGAAGGGCGAGCTCGATGTCGAGGTCCATGGCTTTGGCTTTTCGGTGAGCCGTTTCCGAGGCATCGTCGAGACCACGAACATGGCTTCGGTCACGCCGATCGACGATGAATTCTGCGACGTTCGCTTCTCATTCACCGTCAAAAAGCTCGGCGGCGCCGATATCACCGCAGGGGTTGGCAAAGCCTTCACCAAGGAGATCGCGCGGCAACTCGAGGAGGACGCCCCAATTTGGGAGAACAAAACCTTCCTCGAGCAGCCCATGCTTTGCGACGGCGATGGGCCGGTCGCTCAGTTCCGCAAGTGGTGCAAGCACTTCTACCCAGACTGGTACCACAAACAGGCTCAAGACGAGTATGATGGCGTCAAGGAGGTGAGCAAGCCGCTCACACTGGCAGAGCGACGCAAGCGGCTTGTCGCGGCATAGATGGACAGCGGTTCCGACACAACCATGCTCGCAACTCCGGACGAAATTAGAGCGCGGATCCGAAGCGAGCATGCGCAAATCTCTGCACAGCTCGCACGGGTCGAGGCATTGACGGAGCGCGTCGACGACGGCGACACCAAGTCGGTGATTGCGCTGCGGGACGAGCTACAACAACTCGGAACGATGCTGGTCGAGCATTTGCACTACGAGGAGTACCAACTGCCTTCGCTAGCCGAGGCCGGTAGAGCGGACGAGGTCGCCGAAGACATGCGTCGCGAGCATCGTGGGCAGCGCGAGCTTTTCGATCGCGTCATCCGCGAGCTCGACGAAACGGCGGTTGGCTCGAAGCTGGTCGTCGGGGTGCGTGAGCTCGCGCGCGCGATCCGGGACGACATGGAGTACGAAGAAAGGGAGCTGTTGAGTAGACCTTGAGGTGGGAGCTGGCCTATGAGGATCATGTACAACCCATCGACTTGCAATCACTACGGCGTCTGCGTCGAAGAGGCGCCTGAAGTGTTTTCGTTCGCCGAAGACGGAAGTCTGAAGATTCAAACCTACGATGTCTCCCCCGACCTCGAAGACAAGGTGCGAGACGCCTGCATGATGTGTCCAACCCAGTCCATTCAGATCGAAGAGGAATAGGGCTGGCGGTTCGCGGCTGAGGTTTAGATCCGGGTGAGGAGCTTCGTGGTCAGCATGCGCGACGAAGCGATGATGGGCGTCATGGTGTGGCTCGAGGCGCTGCTTGGAAAACCCGACGAGTCGAAAACGTAGACGTCGCGAGTGCCGTAGACCTGGCCG
>Ga0224508_10003532_pt1 | contig 12903 bp, 12 predicted proteins | sample SF_Jan12_sed_USG_4_FD_170157 | JGI IMG/M metagenome (GOLD analysis project Ga0224508, IMG submission 170157) | Sediment microbial communities from San Francisco Bay, California, United States - SF_Jan12_sed_USGS_21 | ecosystem: Environmental > Aquatic > Marine > Sediment | place: USA...
GTGTCAGCAGAATTCGCCACCGACACTGTCCGGAACGCCGAATGGAACGGTACTCGAGAATTCTTTTTACGAATTCGCGCCTGATGCGAATGACGCGAACGGCGATCCGTTGACCTTTACGATCACCAATAAACCCGCCTGGGCAGACTTCGATCCCACCACGGGTGCACTCTATGGCACGCCAACCGCGGCCGATGTGGGCCACTATGATGCGATAGGGATCGCGGTCAGCGATGGGCAAGCCACTGCCGAGCTTCCCGGTTTCGCGATTGACGTGACGTCTGTCGCTCTTGGCTCGGTGACGCTCAGCTGGGTGCCCCCCTCAGAAAACACCGATGGTTCGCCGCTGACGGACCTCGCGGGCTATCGCATTTATTACGGCGTGGACCCACAAAATTACAGCGACGTCATCGAGATAACGAACGCGAGCCTGACCAGCTACGTCGTCGATAACCTGACCCCCAACACCTGGTACTTTGCCGCGACGGCTCTTAATAGCAGCGGCGTGGAGAGTACCCTGTCCAGCCCGGCAGCCCGCGACATCTTTTGATCCGTCTCAAAGCGACGCTGCTTGACGCCTTGATGTCCGGCGAGACCACGAAGCACACATGCCGGGCGAGGGCTTGTTGCGAGGGCATCACGGCTCTTTCACCGTGTCGTCGAGCAGCACGCCTCTGAAAATCGTCACAGCTTGCCCACCCAGGTGGACCCGCTCACCGGATACCTGAACACGCACGACACCGCCTCGGGCAGAGGCTTGAAACGCCGTCATATCGACCTTACCCAGTCGCTCGCTCCAGAAAGGACCCAGGCAACAATGCGCTGATCCGGTTACCGGGTCTTCCTCGACCCCGGCGGCGGGGGCGAAGAAGCGAGACACGAAGTCGAAACGAGGATCACCAGAGAGGCTGGTCACGGCGACGCCTCTCATCGGGATCTTGCGCAGTCGTGAGAAGTCAGGTTGCACGGCACGAAGGATCTGCTCGGATTCGACAAGGACCAGGTTGTCGTACTTTGACTGGCCAACAAATAATGCCGTGACGCCAAGAGCCTGGCAAAGCTCATCCGCAGCATCTGTCGACTCAATAGGCGTAGCCGGGAAATCGAGTTCAATCAAATCGCCTCGACGCATGCAGGTCAGCACGCCGCTTTCGGTGTAAAACCGGATAGGCTCGTCACCTGGAACGACCCCTTCCGTCCAGAGGGCATGCGCCGACGCCAGCGTCGCGTGTCCGCACAATTCGACTTCGATGGTTGGAGTGAACCAGCGAAGCTCGAACCCTTCGTTTAAAGGACGGACGAAAGCCGTCTCCGACAGATTCATCTCGGCAGCAACGGCCTGCATCCATTTTGAGTCCGGTTCATGGTCGAGCAGGCAAACAGCGGCGGGATTGCCTGAGAATGGCCGATCCGTGAACGCGTCAATCTGCAGACAGCTTATCTCAACCATCGTGGCGCTTCCTCACGATCCATGAGTTCGAGGGTCACTTGAGAACAAAGATATTGTGCTTCTCGCAGACCTCGTGAAGTTGCCTGGGCCACACGGTGGTACTCACCTCGCCGAGATGCGCTTTCCTGAGTAACAGCATCTGGGTTCGCGACTGACCAATGCCTCCACCAATGGACAACGGAATCTCGTTGTTCAGGATCATCTGATGATACGGTTGAGAAAGTTCATCTTCCCTATCGGCGATCTTCATCTGTTCCTTAAGTGTCTCGGGCGTAACCCTGATACCCATTGAGGTCAGCTCGTGCCGTCGCTTCGTTACGTGGTTGTAGACAAGGATATCGCCGTTGAGGCCGTGCATCAGCTTGCCGTCTTTCTCGACGGTGGGGGTTACCCAGTCGTCGTAGTCCGCCGCCCGCATCTCGTGGGGGTAACCATCATCCAGGACCCAGCCGATACCGTAGATAAACACGGCGCCGTATTCCTCGATTATCTTGGTTTCACGCTCTTTCCTTGGGAGGTCCGGATACCTGGCCAGGATCTCCTCCGCGTGGATGAAATGCAGCTCTTCGGGCAACGGCGGGAAGCTCGGGTCCTGGAGTTCCGGATACTTCTCCATGACCATTTTCTCGGCCCCCGTAATGACCTTCCAGATTTTCCTGACCACCTGAGTCAGGTACTCGAGATTCCTGTCCCCGGCTGTGATGACCTGCTCCCAGTCCCATTGGTCAACATAGGAACTGTGGTCATGATCGAGAAAATAGTCCTTCCTGACGGCCCGCATGTCCGTGTTGATACCCTCTCCGACGTCGCACTCGAATTGCCTGAGCGCCCACCTTTTCCATTTCGTGGCCGCTTGCACGATGGACGCGTGCACAGGCTTGTCTATGCCAAGGCCGCAATAGAACTCGACCGGTGTCCTCGAGCCGTCCCTGTCGAGCATGTCGTTCATACCCGAGGCAACCTCGACGATCAGAGGCACCTGCACCATCATCAGGTTCAGTTCCCTGGCTAGCCCTTTCTCGATGTATTCCTTCACGTCGTAAATGGCCTTTTGCGTCCGTTTCCTGTCCAGCAATGATGCGTAATCCCGCGGCAGGATCTCGTCGACCTTTTCATAGGTACTGATACCCGGCCCGGCCAGGTCCGATTTCTTGTCCAACATTGTTCTGCCTCCGAATCCCGGATGGATTCTGTTCTTGAATCTGGTAGTCCTATTAGAGGCTTTGCCGGCAGCGGCGGCCATCGTGGAAAATATCACCCCACCGCTTGGCATCGATCTACGGCAATAGAACCAGGACCTCGTCCAGCCCCTTGCGGGATTGGGTCGGCGTCAGTTTCGGGTAGCCGAACCAGATAAGGCCGACGACGAATGCCGTTGAGTCATCGACGCCTATGATGTCTAAGAAACGCGAGTCTCGCGTGATATCGCCCGTCGTCCACTTCGATCCAACCCCGGCCTTCCACAGGTACAACATGAAATTCTGCACGGCGGCGCTGCAAGCAGCGTAGTCTTCTTTTTGCCGAAGTTCGTCGTCGCTGTGCTTGCACGTCACCAGTAACCAACCGGGCTTCTCCGCCCAGCTCTCACGTTTGTGCAGAGCAAGCTCCGCTCCCTTCTCGTCGGTCACGATACGTTGGCAAAGATCCAGTATCTTCTGCACCGTTTGCTCGCCCGGAAGAATGAATCGCCAGGGTTCGGTCACATGATGATTGGGCGCCCAGGTCGCGGCGGCTATGGCTTCACGCACGAGTTCATCCGGAACCGGCGTTTGCAGAAAGCGTTCTATCGTTCGCCGGCCGCGTAGCACTTCGGCGAACTCCCGCAGCTGCTGTGTTTCGTAACTCGGTGAGTCTTTCTTCATCAAACGCGTTCGATAATCATCGCGATACCCTGTCCGACACCAATACACATGGTGCAGAGTGCGAGGCGCCCGCCGCTGCGCCGCAGCTGATAAGCCGCGGTCGTAACGAGTCGAGCCCCGGACATGCCCAGTGGGTGGCCCAGGGCAATCGCACCACCGTTCGGATTGACGTGCCCGGCATCGTCCGCGACACCCAACTGCCGCAGCGTCGCCAATCCCTGCGCGGCAAATGCTTCATTGAGTTCGATCACATCCATCTGGTCTATGGTCATACCGCATTGCTCGAGCACCTTCTGAGACGCGGGTGCGGGACCGATGCCCATGATGCGTGGCTCTACGCCGGCGACTGCCCAGCCCACAACTCGCGCAAGCGGTTCAAGCCCGTGTATCTTTGCCGCATCTTCGCTGGCGACAAGCATCGCACACGCGCCATCGTTGATTCCCGATGCATTGCCAGCCGTGATCGTGCCACCTTCGCGCACAATAGGCCTGAGCTTCGCCAGTCCTTCGATCGTGGACCCGTGCCGTGGGTGTTCGTCCTTGTTTACGATTAGCGGATCGCCGCGTCTCTGTGGCACCACCACCGGAATGATCTCATCATCGAAGTTGCCGGCCGCGCTTGCCGCCTCGGCCCGTTGCTGGCTGCGCAGCGCGAACTGGTCCTGATCCTCGCGGGAAATCAGAAACCCGTCGACCACGTTCTCCGCGGTTTCCGCCATCGAATCGATGCCGTACTGCGCTTCCAGTTTCTTGTTGACGAAGCGCCAGCCCAGGGTGGTGTCGTAAAGCTCGGCACTTCGTCCAAAAGCGGCTGTCTGCTTGGGCATTACAAAAGGTGCGCGCGACATGGACTCGACGCCGCCAGCAACACCCAATTGAATGGCACCCGTACGAATGCTGTCGGCGATATTGCCGATCGCGTTCATGCCCGATCCGCAGAGACGATTGACAGTCACTGCCGGTACCGTGACCGGTAACCCGGCGAGTAGCAACGACATACGCGCGACGTTGCGATTGTCCTCGCCCGCCTGGTTTGCGCAACCATAGGCAATATCTTCAATCGCGACAGGATTCAGGTTCGCGTTTCGCTCGAGCAATGCCGCCATCGGAATTGCGCCAAGGTCATCAGTGCGTACTGACGATAAAGCGCCGCCATAACGACCGACAGGCGTTCGCACCGCATCACAAATAAGTGCTTCAGGCATCTTCTTCCCTACTTCAGACCAACGGTCATACGACGCACGACGTCATTTCTCGCAACGAAGTGGTTGTATATCGCAGCCAACACATGGACGGCTATCAAGACAGCGACGATTTTCCAGGCGAACTCGTGAATTTCTTCCCAGAAGTGGTGGTTGTCTTCATTTTTCGCGACGGGCAGCGGAATTGAGAACAGCCCGAAGAACGGCAGTGCCTTGCCGCCCGTCGCAACGGTCACGCCACCCGATATCAGCTGCACAAATACCGCAGCGTACAGCGCCCAGTGTACAGCGGTCGCACTAATGCGCTGCCACGCCGCCATGCCGTCCGGATGCGCGGGAACATCGTTCATGAAGCGCCATACGATTCTGATCGTCATCAATAAAAAGACAGCCATCGCGATCGAGCCATGAATGAATCGGATTTCCGTTTTCTCGGGGCCACGTTCCAGACCAGCCTGCTCCAGGCCGAGATACAGCAGCGTAAAGAGGCCGATCGCCACCAGCCAGTGCAAGGCCTTCGCCAATGAACCGAATTCCGTCGTTGTGTTTCTTAGAGCCAATTTTAAACCCTCGATTCTTGTATGTTGTCGACCGTATCGCCGCCGCGATCATACGCCCGGCCGAGAAAAATACCGGCCGTGGCCCAGACTCCCGCGACAATGGCGGCAATTGCAGCCACGCCGCCCAGACCAAGCCCGAGTGTAGCGGTCAATACCGTGTACGCCCACGCTGTCAGAACATCGCCTCCGCGATAAACGACAATGTCAATAACCGGCTTCGCTTTGAATCGCGTGTCGGCATCGACCGCGGTAAACAGCATCTCCCGGCCCGGTCGAGTTATCGCGTAATTCCCCGCGCGCCGCACAACCTGTAAACCGATGAGCACAGCAAGCACCGGGCTCAATGCCACGACGACCCATCCGCCGACCATCAACGCAGGTATCAATGCCAATGTCGCCGGCATGCCAACACGCGTGGCCAGCCGCCCCGTCGCAAACAACGCGGTTACAAGCGCCAGCGAATTGACGGCCAGGTCGATACTACCCCAGATCTGCGTACGGACTTCGCGATCGAAATCGCCCATCATCTTTCGCAGCTCGAAATAGATGAACGTGTTCATCACAACATAGAGCAGGATGAATAAGCCGATCGCGAGCAGATACGGATTGCTCACGAACTTCGTAAAACCAGAGAACGGGTTGCTGGTCAGCTTCTGCTCACTCGACAGGTCGGACTGGACATTGTCATTACCCAGGTGACTGATGCGCAGTCGCTCGAGCTTCCAGATTATCGGTATCGGCACCATGAGCAGCACGGCAGCAATCAGTAACAGGTTCAATGTGCCGATGCTGGCGGCGAAGAATGTCGGGATGGACGGGCCGACGATGGCGCCAGCGCTGGCGCCCATCGCAATCACACTGAACAGTCGCTTCGCCTGCTCCTTGTTGTAGAGCCCGGACATGAACGTCCAGAACACGGACAGGTGATACAGGCTGAATACACTCAACCAGACATAGTACGCCCGGTTGACGAAATCGTTGTCGCCCAGTGTCGATCCCAGGATGTAGAACCCAACGAAAGTCGCCGCGAAAAACGTATAGACACTGGGGACAATTATTCTGAACCGCACGCGAGAAATCACGGCCCCATAAACGCTGACGGCAATCAAACTAAAGAAGAACGTCGACGTCCAGAGCCAGCTCAGTTGTTCATCGTTCCAGTCAGACGACAACGCGTCGCGCACAGGCCGAAGAATGAAATAGGCCGTCATCAACACGAACACGAACGTAAACGACAGCAGCGTCGCGCTCAGCTCGTGTTGCTCGATTTTGGTTGCAGCCTTGACGAAGCGCCCGAGGGCGCTGTCACTGCGAGTCTCGCTCATCAATCCAGGCCGAATTCGAAGCCAGCCTCCAGTTCCTGCCTGGAATAGGCGCGGAACGCGATCATGGTCTCGGTTTCGACAATGCCTTCCTGAAGGCGCATCTTGTCACTGATAACGTCGGCTTTTGTTAGAACGATCGCTGTAACCATGCGGGATCTCCGAGGCCTTTGATGAGCCCGAAGCCTAACATCAGCCGGTGCTGTTCTGCAGCAGCGGCGCGCGTTATTCGGCTGCGGCGATCCCGTTCGCGGCCGCTATCAGGTCGTCTACGGAGACGCGAACTTTGTAGTCCGGGTTGGCATACGCAAACGTGATAGTGCCTTCGCGATTGACCGCGAAAACAGCGGGAACTGGCAACACGCCATGGCGCGCCATGGAAGATCGCTCGATATCATCACCTTTGTCGAGACGACGCTGGATCGTGCGGTCCGAGGCTTTGAACGCGATTCCCAGCGCTATGGCGGCCTGTGCATTCGCATCCGACATGATTGTGTAGCCCAGCTCCTCGATATCTTCCTGGGTGTCGCGACTAAGACTGTCGACCAGCAGTTCCGACCGGTCGCCACTCAGGAACAGCACATCGATGCCCTTGTTGCTGATTTCGGGAATGGCGTGGCGCAACTCTGACAGGTGCATATTGCAATAAGGGCACCAGCCCCCGCGAAAGGAAATCAGGATGACAGGGCGCTGCAGGTCTCTCGGATCGAACTCGAAGCGCTCGTTATCCATGGTCTCGACCGTAAAATGCGGCGCCATGTCGCCCACGCCGAGCGGCTGAATCTCGGCGGCGGTCTGGGCCACGGGCACGTCCGCGTGGCCGAATTGAACTGAATTGCTGTAGACCAGGCTCAGGACCAATGTCAGGGCCATTGAGCCGAGGACGAATGAGCGTGCGGTGGGGCGAAAGCCGAGGAACATGGGTGGAACTCCAGGTAGTTTCAACAACAGACCGCGGCACCTTGAGAAATATTTCAACTACTCGTGGCGCAGGGCATCAATAGGGTCGAGCTGTGCGGCCCGGCGTGCGGGCCAAATTCCGAAGATCATGCCAACCGCCGCGCTAAAACCAAACGCGGTCAGTGCGGACGCGGCGGTGACGATAGTCTGCCACCCCGCGAACTTCGCCAGCAACATCGACGTACCGGTGCCCAGCAGCAGGCCAAGAAGGCCTCCGATCAGGCAGAGAATCGTCGACTCGACGAGGAACTGCAGCAATATATTGCCTCTGGTTGCCCCAAGCGCCTTGCGCACACCAATTTCCTGCGTACGCTCTGTGACGGTAACGAGCATGATGTTCATGATTCCGATACCACCGACGACCAGGCTGACGCCGGCTATTCCCGCGAGAAGATAAGTAAATATTTCGGTGGCTTCCTGGCGAGACTCGGCGAATTGCTTACGATTCATGATCGCAAAATCGTTGTCCCTGCCAGGAAGAATTCCGTGCTCCCGTCGCAGGACCCGCTCGATCTCGAGCATTGCCATCTCAACGCTTGATGTGTCAGCGACCTTGGCGCTGATTGTCTGTACAAAGTCGTTCCCCGTAACCCGAAACTGCGCTGTCGACAACGGAATCCAGAGATCATCATCCGGGTTTCGCCAGCCGGAACCTCCTTTCGCATCAAGCACACCGATGACGTCAAACGAGATAGCACGGATTTGTAGCGCCCGCCCTATCATGGTGGCAGGTTCGGCATCGAACATTTCAGGCACCTCGGCGCCGAGCACGACGACGCGCCTGCGAGCCGCTTCATCGGCGGCCGTGAACATGCGCCCCACGGCCATGTCGAAGCCGTGTACGTCGCGATAGTTAGGTGTCGTACCGATTGTCGACAGGTTCAGGTTCTGGTTTCCGTATTTTATTTGAAAGCGCTGATTGATTTCCGGCGCCACCTGGGCGATGTGCCTGGGGCCAGTCGCAAGCGCCATAGCGTCGCCTGTGGTCAGCGTTTGCTGGTCGCGGGCCACGCCGCGGCTGAACCAACTCGAAGATCGGATCGACAGAATATCGCCACCGAGCGCCTCCATTTGTTCGTCGATCGCTCGCTGCGCGCCGGTTCCGAGTGCCACCATCGTGATGACCGCAGCTACACCGATAATAATGCCGAGCATAGTCAGCATCGCGCGGAAAATATTGCCGCGTATTGACGAAAGTGCAATGCGGATGGTTTCTGTGATTAACATGACGAATGCTATCTGACTAGCGGCTAATGCCTGGAACGCGGCCTACCCGACGGTTGATGAAATTCTGCAGTTCCTGCTGCGTTTCCATCAGGTGACTGCTGGGTAAAATCAGCACCCGGTCCGTTTCATCGAGGCCACTGACAACCTCGACGCGGTCAAGATCTGTGACTCCGGTCCTGACCTTGCGCACTTCCCGCTGGTCATTGTCGAGCACAACCCAGAAATCACCACCAAAACGATAGTCGGAGGCTTTTTCCGCTGAGGAGCTACCTTGCTGGCTGCCAGCGGCCTGGAACACGCGGCCCATCATGTTCTGCTCATCGGCCGTCAGGGTGCCGCCATCGCGCCTCTTCTTCATCAAGGCCCGTACCTCGTTCGCCTTCACACCAGCGGGCAATTCAATGGTCCTGCCGCGCAGGTCGATCGTCTCGGGCGCATCGGGGTCACGCGGCGCCGGCTCCGATGACTCGCTCAGCGCTGCAACAATCGCGTCTTCTGTTCTGCCCAGGATAAGCGCCGTCGTCTCGAGGTCCCGGTTGGTACGCAGCGCCATCACCGGAACGGTCAGTGTGTTCTCACTTCTCGCGATCGAGACCTCAACCTCGGCATTCATGCCTGGCATCAACAGCCCATCAGGATTCTTGATGGATACAAGAACCGCGAACATCGTTACATTTTGTTCGACGACTGCCTGTGGTTCGATTTTCACCACTTCACCGGGAAATGGCTGGTTGGGATAGGCGGCGACTGACACTTTCGCCGACATGCCGGGCCGGATCTTGCCAATATCGGTTTCATCCACAAGAGAACGAATCTGGACCTCGCTCAAATCCGCCATCTGCATCAACAGCGTACCGCCGGCGAAGTCCTGGGTCGGCGATGAAATAACCTGGCCCTTCTCGACGGGCTTCACAATGACGGTCCCCGATATCGGTGCTCTTACATCGGTGTCATCCAGGGCAATTCGCGCGTTTTCAACGCTGACTCGTGATGCCACGACCTGCGCGTCTGCGTTGGCGAGATCGAGCACGGCCTGTTCGAGATCCGCCTGCGTCAATGTGCCACTTTCCCGCAGGGAGTCAACGCGACGCTTCTGCGTCCGTGCGATTTCCCTGCGCGACAGTGCCGCCTTCAACTCGGCCTCGGACTGGTCGAGACGATTGCGAACGGTACGTGGATCGATGCGCACCATTAATGAGCCTTCGTCTACCATGTCACCCGTTGCTACCCGCAATTCCAACACCTCGCCGGATGCCTTGGACTTCACTTCGACGGTGGCCAGCGGCTCAACGATACCGGCCGAGCTGACGGCGACCTCGATCGTGCGACGCTCAACGACTGCAGTATCGTAAGCTGGGCCGGCATCCTCTTCCGTGGTGCAGGCTGCCAACAACAGCCACGTCAGGAGCATCGCTAAACGCGGCATTTGTGATCGCTCAATCATGAGTCACTGACAATATCGCCATCACTCAACCGTACGACGCGATCGGCGTGATCGGCAATACTCTGTTCATGGGTTACGACAATCAGGGTGTTCCCCCTGGTGTGCAGTTCATCGAACAATCCCATAATCTCCCTGCCCGTGGCGGAATCGAGGTTACCGGTGGGCTCATCTGCCAACAGAATACCCGGACTGGTAACCAATGCCCTCGCGATCGCAACTCTCTGTCGCTGACCGCCCGACAACTCGGAAGGACGGTGGGTCATGCGATCGCCTAGGCCCACGGTCTCGAGAGCCGCAATCGCGCGAGCAGCACGCTCCTGCCGTTTGGCGCCGCTGTAAATCAGCGGCACCTCGACGTTGGCCAGCGCCGTCATCCGCGGCAGCAGATTGAATGTCTGAAATACGAAACCGATCTCTTGGTTGCGAACCTGCGCCAGCAGGCGATCGTTCATCGTTGATACGCGCTTGTCCCTGAACCAATACTCGCCCGCGGTCGGACGATCAAGGCATCCGATAATGTTCATGAGAGTCGACTTACCCGAACCCGATTGGCCCATGATCGCAAGATACTCGTTCGACATGACCTCCAGATCGACGCACCGCAAAGCGTCGATATAGCCACCGCCCATTTCGTAACGGCGCTGCAATCCGTGCAGGCGAATGATCGTGTCGGGTTCTGTCAGCACTTGTTGAACAGCTTGATTCAAGTCACAGCGAGGTTATTGTTATTTGACGCCGGATTAGACCACTTTCGGAGTGCGAGTTGCACCTTGACGAGCAGTAATGGTCGCCCGGCTAGATTGCTTTTTCCAGCAGGTCGTCGCCACGAATATTTGTGACACCGCGAGTCCGCGCTTTGGCGCGATACATCGCCTCATCCGCCTCGCGCAGCAGCCCCGTCAGCGTATTGGCGTTGTCGGGATAAAGAGCCAGCCCGATGCTGGCTGCACAATGCAGTGTCTTATCGCCGATAACATACGGCTCTTCCAGCCCTTTAGTGAGGCGTATCGCCAGGCTATCCGCAACATCCGCATCAACATCGGGGACGAGTGCCACGAACTCATCACCACCTGGACGACCAATGATGTCGCGCGAGCGCAGGCTCTTCTTCAAGCGTTCGGCTGCAATACGCAACAACTGGTCCCCGATTTCATGACCGAAACAGTCATTAATCTGCTTGAAATCATTGAGGTCAATGAAGAGCAGAGCGCCCGTCGCGTCATCAGCGCTGGCCGTCAGCCGCTCGGCCGCATTACGCTCGAAGCCACGTCTGTTCAGAACGCCGGTCAATGGATCGGAGGTAGCGATCGATTCCATCTGACGCTCTTTCGCCTTTGTGTCCGTGATATCAACGAACGTCAGTGCAAAATCAGCCCCCATCGGCTCGCAAATCATTTGCAGCCAGCGATCTGCTCCGCGCTCCTGCTGCTTGACCTCGATTTCCAGGCTGTCGCCATTATTCACGGCCCGCTCGAACCGCCTGAGGATGTTATCAACAGAATTCTCGTCCATTCCGCTTGTTATACGTCGTATGAACTCTGGAGCGGCGCGATCGACAAGATCTTCAGCATTCGTCCCCAGGAATCCGCCGGCAGCGTCATTGGCAAAAATGCTGCGTAAAATCTTCTCCCCGCTTTCGTCTTCGTCCCAACGGAATCGAACAACACCGTTTACCGAATGGTTGATAATTGTGCGCAACAGCTTTTCACTTTTGCGAACCTCGAGTTGCGCCTTTTCGACGTCACTCACGTCGCGGAACATCAGCACTTTGCCACCGCGCGCAGACGTAAGGCTCGTATCGATCTGTGAAACCTGAACGTGCAGAAACCTGCCGGTCGACGTCATCATTTTTTGTGGATCGCCTGTGTCCAGAACGTTGAATACCTCTGGCGAGTCTTCACCGAAGAGTGTTTCCAACGGTTCCCGCAACGCCGCGGACTCCGCTATCGACAGCATATTTTCGGCGCCGTGATTCAAGCCGATGACACGAAGCTGATCGTCGACGACCACTACGGGGTCCTGCATGTTTTGAAAGACCGCCTCGTAGGCGAGGGGCGTGAATTCCAGGACTTTTTCACCGATAATCAACCACGCATAGATCGGCAACATCGCTGAGAATACAATCGGCACGTAAGAAATCGTGTTGGGTCCAAACCCGAGGTCATAAGCCAGCGTCGCCACCAGTGGCGGAACACAGGCGGCAATCATCAGGAACAGTCCGCGCCGGTGTGCTGGCGCGACCGATGAACTATGCGAAAGCAAGGTCATGATCGCGGCGCCGATCACAGCGTAGCTGTATGGAAGGTGCACGAACAGGAACCAGGGGCCCCATCGCTCGGGGCGCGTCAGAAACTCGCCGGCCTCATTGCTAATTGGCAGATACCACATGAACTCGTGATCGCTGTTTGTGGCAGCCAGCAGCACTGACGCGAGGGGAATAATACTCAGCAACGAAAGAGTGCGCGCTGCCGTTTCCGAACCCGTGTACTCGCGAAAGCAGACATAAGCGACGATGGGAACCAAGGCGGTTCCGATGAAGTGCCCGGTCCGACCGATAGAAAACACGGCGAAACTATCGGATAGCAGCTCAATACCACCGCCAGCAACCCAGATACTGATCACGACAAACAGCACGCCGATCGGCATGCTGCCGACCTCCCGCTTCGCCGCAACGAGCCGCGAGCCCATCATCAAATAGCAGGCAGCGCTGAAGACCAGTAGTACGGACAACGCGACGTCCAGATTCATTCGGTACCGCACTCATTTAACATGTGAAGCCCGTAATAGTACGAATAAGCGGCCGCTGGTTTAAGGAACTGTTCCTCAGTTGGCTGGCGAGGCGCGCGAATCGCAGCAGAACCCGGTCGATTATTGGT
>Ga0224508_10003533_pt1 | contig 12902 bp, 11 predicted proteins | sample SF_Jan12_sed_USG_4_FD_170157 | JGI IMG/M metagenome (GOLD analysis project Ga0224508, IMG submission 170157) | Sediment microbial communities from San Francisco Bay, California, United States - SF_Jan12_sed_USGS_21 | ecosystem: Environmental > Aquatic > Marine > Sediment | place: USA...
TGACTAGCGGCACACCAAGCTGAAGGCACTTTTCGGTTGTCCGCGCGATGGCTTCCGACTGGCCACGCTCTTCGGCGCCTTTGCCGGGATAAGCTCCCGGCGTGTCCACCAGCGTGACAACAGGTACGTCAAACCGGTCGGCAAGGTCCATGAGGCGGATCGCCTTCCGATACCCTTCCGGGCGCGCCATCCCAAAGTTGCGTTCGATCCGGGAATTGGTGTCGTGGCCCTTCTCGTGACCGATAACCATCACGGGACGATCGTTCAGCCGAGCGAGCCCACCCATAACCGCCTGATCGTCCGCAAAATTTCTGTCACCCGCGAGCGGCGTATATTCGGTGAAAAGGGCTGCGATATAGTCGCTGCAATGTGGCCGGTCCGGATGTCGCGCCACTTGGCATTTCCGCCACGGCGTCAGATCCTTGTAGAGATCCCGGAGCATGCCGGTGGCTTTTTTATCGAGAGCTGCAGCCTCTTTTTCGACGTCCATCTCCTCGTTCGCCCGCGCCATTGCGCGCAGTTCCTCCGCCTTGCCTTCGATCTCGGCCAGCGGTTTTTCGAACTCGAGATAGTTCTGCATGCCCGTTCCTTCCGGTTTCGGCCACTATATGACGACACGGTGGGAAGAGAACAAGGTTTCGGAAACCTCAACGATTTCCAGGCTTACTCATTTGGGCGGTGCCAAACGGGCAAATTGTTCAGCCCAGCGTCGCAGTGAACAAATTGATGACTGCCGGGATATGGACGCCGGTGGACCGCTCGAACGGCTGATAGGCGGCGGTCAAATCGTCAACTATCGCCTCTTTGTCGGCCTCGGTCGCTTCAAATAGGCGAATGACCCGGGCGGCGGGCCCAACGCGTGCCGAAAATAGTGCGAGATCGCGGGCGGAACCCGGCGCGACCAGCATAAGATCAGCATACTCACCATGAATACCTTCGATGCCGCCGCGTCGGAACTGTTCAAGCGACCAGTCCATATCCGAAAGCCCCATTGGACCCGGGCTGTGCGGCGATATCCCGGGCGGCCGCCCCATCCTGGCCGCGGCGATCCGCTGCGGAATCACCCACCAAGGGTTTTTTGGATAAGGCCCCCAGGCCGCGAAGACGAACCGGCCACCGGGGCGAATTGCTCGCGCGATATTGGCAAAAGCCGCCGCGGGATCGGCAAAAAACATCACGCCGAACCGGGAAAGTGCAACATCGAACGACGGGCTTGGCCAAGGTGTGGTCTGCGCGTCCGAACACAAGCTCTCCACTTGTGGCAGCCCACCGGCCCTGATGTCGGTGCGCGCCAGTAATGGCGCGGATATGTCAGTCGCCAGAACGTGCCCGCCTGTCCCGACCGTTTTCGCTGCAGAGAGCGTCACCGAGCCGGTGCCGCACCCGATATCAAGCACTCGCTCGCTTGGATTGAGTGCGGCCTCCGACAAGATCAGATCAGTGACGCTAGCAAAGCTCGCATCGAGGCTTTCCTCGCATTCGATCCAGGTTAGACCGGACGGACCCGACCAGTAGTCCGCTTCCTCGGCATTTGGCGCATCTGTCATTGCCTGCGATCCTTACCACAAGCTCTTTCGGGCACGTTCTGGCCATTCGGCATCGTAGTCTTCGCCGCCAACTTCGCCGTCTGTCATCGCCTTCAGGATGTCGCCCGCTGTCGGCAGGTCGTCACTATCGTCACCCGCCGACCAAAGGCGGGACCGCATGAGCGCGCGGGAACATTGGAAGTAGATTTCGTCGATTTCGATCAGAATGACGCTTCGCGGCAAGGCGCTGCCGCGTTGAAACTGTTCCAGCATATCCGCGTCCGCTGTCACCTTCCCGCGTCCGTTAATGCGCACGACTTTGGTCGACCCGGGTATCATGAACATCAGCGACACCCGCGGATCGCGAACGATGTTGCGCAGGCTGTCGAGGCGATCGTTGCCGCGCCAATCCGGCATTGCCAGGGTCGTATCATCGATTTCAGTGACAACCGGCCCATCATCGCCGCGTGGGCTGCCGTCGGTGCCGTCGGGTCCAACAGTGGTCAGAACGCAAAACCGGGACCGCTCGATCCAGCGGCGATAGATCGGCACCATCTTGGTTGCCACTTTGCGGGTCGACGGCGCTTTGGGCGTGCCGTACAGCGCCTCGAGTTTTTCGATTGTATCGATCATGATTGCGACCTTGCCTCCGCCAGAAGCCGCTTCGATGCCGTTTCGATGCCGTCTTCGATCATCGGCATAAATTCGGCCACTAGCAGCCCAGGCTCAATTGCGTCGAGAAACTCGACAACGGCTAGTCCGGGTTTTCTAAGAAAGCCGCGTTTCGGCCAAAAATATCCAATATTCGTGGCCACGGGAACGCAAGGCTGCCCGAGTTGTTCGTAAAGTATGCCCGTCCCGACTTTATACGGCTTGTAGTCATCAGGCGCGACGCGAGTTCCCTGCGGATAAATCACCAGTTGGCCCGGTTCGGCACGCCCGCTTTCAACATCCCTTTTCATTTGCGATATTGCCTGGCCCCGTTTGCCACGATTAACAGGGACACATCCGATCCGAAGAGCATATTGACCAATCAGCGGCGCATACATCAATTCGCGCTTCATAATGAATTTTGCCCGCGGCATCGCACTGTAGATCACGATGATGTCAAAGAACGACTGGTGTTTCGCGGCGACCATAACTTCGCCGGTCGGTGGAGTGCCCCGTATTTCCGCCTTAAGCCCAATCATCCACCCTGCAAACCAGATGACAAAGCGGCACCACGCGTGACAGGCGCGAACCGCGCCGACCCTGCTGGCAATGGCAAATGGAAGAAAAACGATGGCATAGACCAGCATCACGACATAGATCGTCGCATTGAATATCAACGACCTGAGAAATTGGATCGCTTGCATTACGAAACTGCTTTCAATCGTCGCGCGGCGGCAAGGCGCGTTGCCGTGAATGCAAGACTGCCAGCTGCGATTGGAACCAGAAACGGCCAAAGCCATTCAAATCCATCAAAGCCGATATCGGCGCCAACGCTTGAGGTCGACACATTTGGAACAAGCGCCACCGCAACCAGCCCTAGAAAAGTTCCGACGGCACCGCCGATCAAGGCCCGAAGTGTAAACCGCCGCACAAAGGCCCGCGTGATATAGGCATCTTCCGCGCCGACCAGCCGCAGCACGTCGATCACTTGGCCATTTGCAGCGAGCGATGCAGAGGCCGCAAGCGCCGTGGTCACCGCCGTGACGCCTGCGATCAACAGCAACGACGTCAGTGCGAGGCGACGCAGGCTTTGCGCTGCCCGTACCATCGGCTCGCGCCAGCGCCCGTGATCGTCGTACACTGCGCCAGGCGCCTCGGCGGCAAATCGCAGACCAAGCCCCACTGCGTCCGGGCCGTTTCCATCGATGTTCACTTCGATCAGCACTGGCAACCGAAGCGATTCGAGAGGCAAGTCCGGACCAAACCAAGGCGCGAGAATTTCGACCTGTTCCTCTGCGCTAAGTCGCCGCGTCGCGCCGACACCGGGAGTTTGCGCCAGAATTTCTTCCACTGTGTCGGCCTGGGCTTCCATCGTCTCGACCGACGCCGAAATACGGACCGTTGCAGTATCAGCAAGAGCGTCTTCCCAGCCCGCAGCCTGCCTCGCGGCGGTCACAGCCAGCGCGAGGACAAAGATCGCCAAAAACGCCATCGCAGCCGCACTTGCCGCTGTCAAAAACGCAGTCAATCCGGTCGGAGGAACAACCTTTTCTGCGCTGATATCGCCTCGAACGAGGTCCCAGAACACCTTCAAAGTTCAGCCCCCGCAAGCTCAACCGACCCGCCACGCAGCCTTAGAACACGGGCAGAAATGCGTGTCTTTGCCTGCCGGATCAGCGACATGTCATGCGTCGCACAAAGAACCGTTTTCCCAAGTTTGTTTAGTTCAATCAAAAGGTTGAGGATCTTCAGTGACATTTCCCAATCAACGTTTCCTGTTGGTTCGTCGGCCAGAATGACATCGGGCGAAAGTATCACGGCACGCGCCAATGCGGCGCGCTGACGCTCGCCGCCGGACAGTTCGGGGGGCGTATGGTCAACAAAGTCGGTCAGACCGACCCAGCCTAATAACTCGGACATGTTTGCGTCGATATCTGCGGCGGATGCGCCGCTGACAGTGACCGGCAAAAGCACATTATCCGCGACGCTTAGGTGATCAATGAACTGGCAATCCTGGTGCACAACGCCAACGCGGCGGCGCATTTTTGCCACGTCGTTCCGCCTCATCTTCCCGGTATCGTCGCCAAAAACCGCGACATTTCCCTCAGAAGGCGTCAATTCGCTGTAGCAAAGCTTGATCAATGTCGTCTTGCCCGCGCCGGATGGACCGGTAAGAAAATGAAAGCTCCCGGGCGCAAGGCTGACCGACACGTCACGAAACAGCGTGCGGTCGCCATAGCGCATGGCGACGGATGTCAGTTCAATTGCGGCGCGTTCGGTCATGTCGCGATGCTTTTGCCTCAAGCCTCGGGGACGTGCAACGCCGGTGCTTTGAGATTACCGTCGAAAGTGCTAGAGAAGGGCGAAATCTGAACCGGCAAAGCACCGGCGACGAACGAGGCGACAAAAGACGGGGCAAGAAAATGCGGCTGATTTGTCCGAATTGCAGCGCACAGTATGAAGTAGACACAGGCCTTATCCCTGATGAAGGCCGCGATGTGCAGTGCTCGAATTGCGGGAATACCTGGTTCGAGCTTCCGCCACCTATTGCTGAACCTTTGGCCGAGGGCCAAGAGGCGCCAATCTCCGCCGAAGACGACACGGATGCGATCGAACAATCGATTGAAGACGCATTCGCACATGGGTCCGAGCCAATTCCTGAGCCAGAAGTCAGTTTTGAAGACGAGCCGCCGCAAGACGAGCCGATCGTCAACGAAGAGGATGACGCGTGGGATTGGCCTAAGACGCGCCTGGTGACTCCCGCCGATGCCCCGCCAATACCCGAGGCCGAAGCAGAGCCGGAAGGCCCCGCCTCAACACGGCGCCCTGCGGATATCGCTGACTTGGATGTCTTGCGCGAAGAGGCCGAACACGAGATCTCGAAGCGCCGGTCCGAAGCAGCTCCGATCGAATCGCAAGAGGAGTTCGGTCTTGCCGCGCCTGCCGAACCCAAATCTCCATCGCGCGCTCTTCGCGCCCGAATGGCGCGGCTGCGCGGCGAGGACGAAGGAGAAGTTGTAAGCGAATCCGATGCAGCTGAAGAGGATTATCAAGCACCGCGCCGCGATCTTTTGCCGGATATCGAGGAAATCAACTCGACGCTTCGCCCAGCCAACGTCCGCGCGGACGAACCTGTTTCTCGCGAGGCTGAAGCAGAGCGCCAGCGTGGATTTCGAACAGGATTTGTCGCGTCTGTCGGATTGGCCGCGCTCTTGGTGATTGCCTATGCCTGGGCACCGGCGATCGCCTCGGCTGTGCCGGGAACCGAACAGGCGCTAATCGTATATGTCGACTGGGCAAACGCCGCTCGGGACGCACTGGATGGCCTTATCGCAAATGCCACGGGTTGAGGCTGACACACCTAGCTGCGTCGCCGGGTGACCTTGCGCCGGGCTTTCGCCGCTTTCTTTGCTTTTCGCCGAACCGGAGCTTTGCCGGGCCCCCGGGCCGGGCGGCGCGAAAGCGCTTGTCCTTCAACTTCGATGAGATCCAGTAAAAGGCCACCAGTTACCGGCACCGCCTCGGCGAGGCGAACGGTCACACGTTGTCCGAGACCAAGCTTCAGACCGGTTTCCGACCCTGACAACGTTTGGCTTTCGCGGTCATAGTGGAAATATTCGCGGCCGATCGACCGCACAGGAACCAGGCCGTCAGCACCAGTTTCATCGAGCTTCACAAATGCGCCAAACCGCTGGATACCCGAGATGCGGCCACTGAGCTCGGCACCAATTCGATCCGAAAGAAACGCCGCAAGGTAGCGGTCGGTAGTATCGCGTTCGGCCACCATTGAACGGCGCTCGGTCTCGGAAATATGGGTGCCAGTTTGCTCCAACCGGTCAATTTCTTCGGCGGTTAGCGCATCATCGCCCCACCCGTGCGCCGCGACGAGGGCACGATGCACGACCAGGTCTGCATACCGCCTGATGGGTGAGGTGAAATGCGCATACGCCTGAAGCGCAAGACCGAAATGTCCAAAATTTTCTGGCGCATAATAAGCTTGGGTCATCGACCGAAGCGTTGCGAGATTGATGAGTTCTGCCGCGTCGGTGTCTCGCGCCGCGTTGAGCAGGCGGTTTAAGTGCTCCGTCTTCAACACCTGACCCTTCGCCAGCGTCAGCCCTTCCGCCTGCACGACTTCGCGCAGCGCATCGAGCTTTTCTGGCGCCGGTTCTTCGTGGACGCGGAACAGGAGCGGCTGTTGCTTGGCGATCAGCATCTCGGCGGCGGCGACATTGGCCAGGACCATGAATTCCTCGATCAGCCGATGCGCATCGAGCCGATCCTTAAATGCAACCGAGCTGACGCGGCCATCATCGTCAAGGACGATCCTTCGCTCCGGCAAATCCAGCTCCAGAGGCTGGCGGCGCGCGCGCGCTTTGGTCAATGCATCATAAGCGCCATAAAGCGGGCGCAGAACAGTATCCAACAGCGGCTTGGTCCGCGCGTTTGGGGTGCCATCCATGGCGGCCTGAACTTCCGCGTAGTTCAATGACGCGACGGATTGCGTCAAACCGCGATGGAAAGCGTGATCGATCTTTTCGCCTTTGGAATTGATCCGAATGCGCACCGCGACGCAGGCCCTTGGTACGTCTTCGTGAAGCGAGCAGAGATCGCCCGACAGCCGGTCGGGCAACATCGGCACTACGCGATCCGGAAAATAGGTCGAGTTTCCGCGCTTGCGCGCTTCGCGATCCAGTTCGGTTCCCGGCCGCACGTGATGCGCGACATCGGCAATCGCGATCCAAAGCACAAAGCCGCCTTCATTCTTCGGGTCATCGTCGGCGTGGGCCAAAACTGCATCGTCACGGTCGCGCGCATCGACCGGATCGATGGTCACCAATTGCAGATTACGCAGGTCCTCACGGTTGGACGGGCCAGCCGGTGTGATTGCATCCGCCTCGACGATCACCTCATCGGGAAAGCTATCCGGTATGCCGTGTTGGTGGATCGCAATCAGAGACACTGATTTGGGGGCGGTTGGATCGCCCAGTCGCGTGACGATCCGCGCCTTCGGTAGTCCAATGCGACCTTTTGGGCCGATCTGTTCGGCCTCGACAAGCTCGCCATCTTTCGCCCCGTTGCTGGCGTCCTGCGGCACCTGCCATTCGCGATCAATTCCCTTATCGACGGGCAGTATTCGACCGCCTTCGGAGGATTTGCGAAATATCCCGAGCATCTTTCGTGGCGTGCTGCCGATACGGCGGATCAGCCGTGCTTCATAGGCGTAATCTTCGGTCTTTACGGCGGTCAGCCGCGCCAGGATGCGGTCGCCTGCGCCCAGCGCCGGATCAGCGGCACGGAGCACCAGGAGGATCCGTGGCTCTGCCCCCTCGCCCTGCCATTCAAGTGGACGCCCGAAAAGGTCGCCATCGGCGTCTGGCTCCTGGACTTGAAGCACCGATACTGGCGGCAGTTGATCGGGATCGCGGTAGGTCTTGCGGCGTTTTTTCAGATGGCCGTCCGCCTCGAGCTCCTTCAAAAGTCGCTTCAGGTCAATCCGGTCCGCGCCCTTGATGCCAAAGGCCCGCGCGATGTCGCGTTTCGAAGTTTGCGTTGGATTGTCAGAAATCCAGGCAAGGATTTCGTCCTTGGTGGGAAGACGCGCCATGGCGTTCGGCTAGCATGGGGTTTCACGAAGGTCACGCGGGTTCTTGCAGACTGACCAAGCGTTCAAGGACTGAGATCGCCTGCGGTGTCGACATCGGCAAGCTGCGCAAGACGCACGACCGGCTGGGGCAATGTCGGCAACGTGTCTTCAAGCGCAAATTCGGTGGACCAGCGAACACCATGGAACAGGCGAACCGGTGCCTGTGAAGGATGGCGGATCGCAACGCACCAATAGCCCCCGTCAGTTGCCGGGCCGATCGCAGAGCTCGACGAGCTGAGCGCCTGAAATGCACGCGCGATATGGCCGCGTCTGACGCCAGGAATGTCGGAACCGATCAGAACCGTCGGCCCGGGGGTCGCACGCAACAAACGCGCCATGCGCGCGCCCAAATCGCCCGAGCCTTGCGGCAAGCGTGCCAAGTCGCTCGGCCAGCCACGGAACTGCAGGCCTTCCCTGTCCGGCGTTACCGCAAGCACGATTTGCCAGCGAGGGTCGCGCAAACGCCGGATCAAACGTGTGGTTTGGTGCCGAAACCACCAGGCCGCCGATGTCATGCCGATGCCGCGACCAAGCCGGGTCTTAACCCGGCCCGTGCGTGGGACCTTGATCATGATGACCAGGGTCCTCTGCCTCACAGCGGGCGAACCATCTCGCGGTGAAGAATTCCGGCGTCCATAAATTCCTCGCCTTCGGGCGAATATCCGAGTGTCTCGTAGAAGCCGATGGCGGATGTCTGCGCGCCGAGACGAACTTCAGTCAGGTGGGAACGGCTGGCAAACTCCTCTAGCGCAGCGGCCATCAGCGCCTTGCCGATGCCATGCCCCCGGCGCTCGATCAGAACGGCCAGACGGCCGATTTTGCCGGTGGTTCCGTATTCGAGGAGACGCGCGGTTCCAACAGCGCTCCCGTTTTCGATGGCAAGAACATGCGTTGCTTCTTCATCCAACCCGTCAACGTCATCTTCGCGCGAAACGCCCTGCTCGACCGTGAATACCGCATGGCGAATGGCCTGACAGGTCGCGATATCGTGGGTCTTAGTGATGGTGACGGTCATGACACCGCAAAATAGCTCTCGAGGATACGCCGATAGATTGCCTTGAGCGCATGAATCTGCTCGATTTCGACCCGTTCGTCGACTTGGTGCATGGTCTGTCCCACGAGCCCGAATTCGACAACCGGGCAATGCGTTTTGATAAACCGCGCATCCGAGGTTCCGCCAGACGTCGAAAGAACGGGTGTCACGCCGGTTTCTTCCTGAACAGCGGTTGAAACCAACGCCGAGAGATCGCCGGGCGGTGTCAGAAAGCTCTCGCCGGATACTTGCGTGGTCATGTCGATTTCAACGCCGGTATCATCAGCAATTCCACTCGCTTCGGCAGCCAGCCACTCGGTTAGCGAGGCGGCGCTGTGCGTATCGTTGAACCGAATATTCACTGTGGCGCGACAGGCGGCGGGAATAACATTACTGGCCGGATTGCCAGTGTCGAACGTCGTCACAGCCAACGTCGACGGGTCGAAATGTTCGGTCCCCTTGTCCAGTGTATGCGTGGCAAGGCGGTCAACCAAACGCGCCATTGCCGGAACCGGGTTGCGCGCGCGATGCGGATAGGCCGAGTGACCTTGAACACCGGTTGCTGTGAAATACGCTGTCATCGATCCCCGGCGGCCGATCTTGATCGTATCGCCAAGGCGATCGGGGCAGGTCGGCTCGCCAACAAGGCAGACCGACATCGCTTCGTTATTGGCCGCCATCCAGTCGAGGATCGCGGTAGTGCCGTCTGTCGCCTCACCTTCTTCATCGCCGGTAATCGCAATAAGAATGGCTCCGTCCGGCGGAGCATCGCGCATCAGCTCCACCGCCGCCGCGACAAAGGCCGCAACGCCCGATTTCATATCCGCAGCGCCCCGGCCAATCAGCCAGCCGTCGTTAATGTGCGCACCGAAAGGATCAGCGCTCCAATCTTTAGGATCGCCCGGCGGCACGACATCTGTATGACCGTTGAAACCGAACGTTCTGGAATGGCCTTTGGCGCCCCGGCGAGCGACCAAATTGAAGGTTTTCCCCCGATCAGCGCGGAAAATCTCAAATCCCGATGCTGCAAGGAGCTCGGAAAGCAGCGGAATGGCACCGCCGTCCTCGGGCGTTACCGACGGGCAGCGGATCAGTTGGGCTGTAAGCTCTGCGGCGTCAATGTTCATGTCGCCTGTGCTAACGCGGTCGGACCACAGCTTCAACGGGCGAACTGTGGCTTCCGAATCACCCTTGTCGCCTTCTGGTAGAGTTCGAGCTTTTGGCTGCCCGTGAATTAAAGCACTCTGGACGCAAAATAACCCGAGGCAGGGCAGCGGCCGTTACGAAGAAAACTTCGGACGCCCGAAATAAGACATAGGCAATCGACATCCGCCAGTGCGGGTGTCGCGTCCTGCTTCATGAGGCATGCGAGGCAGGATATCGGATGGTTGCCGGTGTTGAGTTGACCTATGACATCAGCGCGACGGCGCTGCAGATGGCCAATAACATCTTCGGCGATGGCGTAACCGTTGTCGGCGCCAGCTATACCGGCGACTCGCGTGCATCTGCGATTTATGAGGACGGAGACTCGATCTCACCGGGAGTTACCCCTGGTGACACCGGCGTCATTATGTCGACCGGCCGCGCCACGGCCTTTACCTCAACTGGATCCGAATCCAATATTCTATCCAACACCACCACAGGAAGTGGCGGTCCAAACAACGATCCCGATTTTAACGCGCTGGCCGGCGGCTCCACTTATGACGCGTCATATTTGGATGTTGACCTCATCCCGGACCCGGGCGTCGAATTCATAACGATGAAATTCGTCTTTTCTTCAGAGGAGTACCCCGAATACGCCGGCTCCATCTACAACGATATGGTTGGCGTCTGGTCAAATGGTCAGGTCGTCCCACTTGCCGCCGGCACGGGCATAGCGAGCGTTGGCAATATAAACCAATCTGGCGGCGTTAATTTATTCAACGACAACACTGGCGACCAGTACAACACCGAGATGGACGGATTTACCGTTACGATGTCGGTGACCATCCCGGTGATCCCCGGTCAGGTGAACACGGTTAGGATCGGTGTCGTCGACGTCGCTGACAATCTTTACGACTCTAATTTGTTGATCGCCGCCGACAGCGTTCAGGGTATGCTTGTTGCGGTCGAGAACGACGTATTGCTGCAACCGGGCGATAGCAAGATCGTCGATGTAACATCAAACGACATCAATCTGACTGGTGGCAGCGTCGTCATCACGCACATCAACAATCAGCCGGTTGTACCGGGTCAAACAGTTGTACTGACAACCGGTCAGTCGATAACGCTTAACCCAGACGGCACCTTGACGATGATCGGTAATACGATCTCCGAAGACGTCGCCTTTACCTATGAGATCGAGTCGACGACCGGCGAAAGCGCAGTTGGGTTCATCCTAATCGACACTGTTCCCTGCTTTGTCGCTGGAACGATGATCCGCACTGATCGCGGCGATGTTCCGGTGGATCGGTTGCGGATCGGCGATTTGGTCGTGACCCGTGATGACGGGTTGCAGCCGATCCGCTGGATTGGTTGCCGGACGTTGCCGGCCGAAGGTCCGATGGCACCTGTTCGCATCCTTCGCGGCACATTTGGAGATCATCGGACGCTGACGGTTTCTCCTTTGCACCGAGTTCTGGTGCGCAACGTGCACGCCGAGCTTCTCTTTGGGTCCAGTGAGGTTTTAATTGCCGCCCGCGACTTGATTGACGGCCGAAATGTCAGCCGTGTTGACGGCGGGTTCGTCCAGTATGTCCATTTGCTTTTTGACCGCCACCAAGTGGTTTGGTCGGAGGGACTTGAGACTGAAAGTTTTCTGCCGGGGCCCCAGACAATGCATTGCTTCGAACAAGCGACCGTCGCTGAGATCTGCGAAATATTTCCCGAACTCGATCCGACGACGGGGCATGGCTATGGCCCGGCCGCTCGGCCGGCGCTTAAGCGCTTCGAAGCGAAACTGTTGGCGGCCTGATCGGCGAGCGTCGTTGGGTCACGGCTGGGGAGGTGTGGCTTGTGAATCACCCTGCTGAATGCTCGCATCTTTCGACCTTTTGGCTGCCCGTGGAATAACGCACTCTGTACGCAACATAACCCGAGGCAGGGCGTCAGACGGCACGGAGAAAACTTCGGCCCGATGATAATTTTCAGGCAAACGCCACCGGCGAATTCGGTGGCGTGCCCGGCCTCTCTAGGTGTGAGGCTGAGGCAGTGCCGAAACCACCAGAACGACCGGGCGCAACAGCGCTTGATATGGCGCGTGCCATATTGGGTGATGCTGTGCGCATCGTCGGGGCAAGCTTTTCCGGCAACTTATCGGCGTCTGGGCTTGATGATGACGGGCGCGTCGTCCTCTCGACAGGAACCACAGCCTCAGACACGACAGCCACCTCATATATCGACATCGACTTCATTCCAGATGACCCGCGGCTGATTCTTGGTCTGAAGCTATCCGCCGAAGAAATCCCCAACGGAGCAAGCGATCAGATACTTCGCGACGGCGTTTCAATCTGGGTGAATGGCTCTCCGCTTGGAATCGGATCAACACCAAGAGCACCAACGGGAAAACAGGCGTTTGATTTGCCCCGGCAGACCAACCCTGTCGCTGAGGGATTTGAACTTGGTATGATTGCCGATCTTTCGGTGACCGCCAAAAGGGCAAATTCTATCCGTATCGCGACGGGCGCGCTCGGCGCAGCTTTTGTTTTCAGCACGCTCGCAGTACAGGCATTTGCCGCCCCCAACTTCTTTTTGACAGATGACGAGTACGACATTTTCCCGAATCAAACCATCACTTTTGATCCCACGGCCAACGACGTCTCTCCCGGTCAAAGTTTAGTTTTCATTAATGAAATCAATGGTCAGGCGGTCGAGCCTGGTGACACGGTGACGTTGGCGACCGGTGAAACGATCACTCTGAACGAAGACAGCACTCTCACGATCACTGCTCGATGGCGATCTTGGCACCATCACATTCGAATATTCGGCCTCTTACGGCATGGGAAATGCCAAACCTCCCAAAGACGCGATCGTTACGCTCAACACGGTCCCCTGCTTCGTCGCCGGC
>Ga0224508_10003534_pt1 | contig 12898 bp, 12 predicted proteins | sample SF_Jan12_sed_USG_4_FD_170157 | JGI IMG/M metagenome (GOLD analysis project Ga0224508, IMG submission 170157) | Sediment microbial communities from San Francisco Bay, California, United States - SF_Jan12_sed_USGS_21 | ecosystem: Environmental > Aquatic > Marine > Sediment | place: USA...
AACGACGCAGCCGGCCATCGCTGGTTGCTGCTCGCGCCCCAACAGACGTCATTCGGCACGGGGTCGACGCCACGAGCCAACGCGCTCTGGGTACTCGGCGCATCGTCGAATGCGCAGGCCGGCAACGGCGGTTGGGTGGCGTGGCCGCCACCGGGCTGGGTGCCGGACACCTTCTTGCCGGAGAGCTCGCACCGCTGGTCGCTGACCCGACACGACGGCGCCGCGAGTCTGGCCGGTGCCTCGGTGTCGGCAACAGTCGGTGGCACGGCGGCGTCGGTGAGGATCGTGCACCGCACCGCCGATCGCCTGGTGTGGGAGCTGGACGGGCCCGGTCTGTACACCGGTCTCTCCGAACCGATCGTGTCGGTCACCGTCGCCGGCATCAGCGGCGGGGCGTCGAGCTACTCCTACGACGTCCGGGTGCTGCGGGCCCCCTTCTTCAACACGACGGTCTTCATGTCGAACGAACTGGCCAGTGGGCCGGCGACCGACAAGACCGGGTTCTACGAGCCGGGCCTCGACCTCATGTCGGGCGATTTCGACATCGACGGCCGGACCGACATCGCGCAGCGCCACGGCAACCGGTTCGAGCTCGTCTCGGCATCGGGCGCCGACCTCGGGTCGATCGGATACGGCCGGGCCGGCGATGAGGTCTTCATCGGCGACTGGAACTGCGATGGCGTCGAGACGTTCGCCGTTCGACGCGGCAACGTCTTCCACGTCAAGAACACGATCGCATCGGGGCCGGCCGACATCGTCATCGGGTACGGCAAACCCGGCGACGAGGTGTTCGTGGGCGACTGGGACGGCAACGGCTGCGACACGCTGGCAGTGCGCAGGGGCAATGTCTTCTTCGTCCGGAACTCGGTGACGAGCGGGCCCGCCGACACGATCTTCGGGTACGGGAAGGCCGGCGACGAGGTCTTCGTCGGTGACTGGAACGATGACCGGCGCGACACGTTCGCGGTACACCGCGGCGCGACGTTCTTCCTCCGTGACGACCTGAAGTCCGGAGCGGCGCAGCGGATCTTCGACTTCGGCGAACCCGATGACGTGGTGCTCGTCGGCGACTGGGACGGTGACCGCATCGACACCTTCGCCGTCGCTCGCTGACCGGGTTGCCGGTCGTTCGGGATGAAGCGTTACCGGTTCTTCGGGATGAACGTTACCGGTTCTTCGGGATGAAGTAGGCCGGTTTCGTCGGCCCCGACCCCGGAGGGCGCGCCTCGATGCAGCCGTTGTGGAAGAAGTGGTCGCCGATGGCGACGGCGTCGTCCATGGCACCGTCCGAGGTGATCTCGATCGGTCCACGACACGCGCGACAGGTGGTGGATGCTCCGATCTCCCCAGGCTACCAAGCGATCAACCGCCGGTGGTCCGTCAGCGGACGTTCCCGGTGTGGCCGAGCGAGTAGCGGCCGGGCTGGGGCCACACGACGAGACCGTGCGGCTCGGCCCCGACGGGGATCGGCTCACCCCACACGAGATTGTCGATGTCGAACACGTACACGACGTTGTCGTAGCGGCCCGAGAGCCACAGCTCGGATCCGTCGGTGCTGAAGTTGCCCATGTCCGGGCTTCCACCATTCGGCACGTCGACCTTGGCCAGCAGGTCCGGGGCCGCGCTGTCGCCGATGTCGAAGATCGAGACGCTTCCCGGCCCGCCAGGGCCGGCATCCGCCAACGACGGCGCCCCTCGGTTGACCACATAGAGCTTCTGGTCCCAACTGGGGTAGAGCCCGTGGGTGCCGATCCCGACACCGTCATCGGCATCGAGGTATCCCGTCTCGGTGAAGGACTCGGGGTCGATGAGATACACCCGGCCCTGGTTCATCTCGGCGACGTAGAAGACCGTGCCGTCGGGCGAGATGCGGACGTCCTGGGGCTGTCCCCCTCCCGAGAGCACGAGGGGTTCGGAGACGACGGCGTCGGTCCAGTCGCCGTCGGCGGCGGAGATCTTCAGCAGCGAGCCGGCGAACTCGCATGTGAAGATCACATAGCTGCCGTCGGCGCCGAAGTCGGCGTGGTTGATCCCCGGACACGAGGGAGTGGCGATCGAGAACTCCACCGAGGTGAACTCGGCGTCGTAGAAGTCGAGGCGCTCGAGGCCCTCGGCCACGACTATCCCGTACACACCATCGGGGCTGAAGTAGATGTTGTAGGGGTCGACGACGCCGACCGGCTCAGCAGGCGTGCCCGTGGAGGCGTCGATCGCCCGAACCGTGCCGGCGGCATGGTCGAGCTCGCTGTTGTTGGCGATCCACAACGTCTCGAGATCCCACGACGGGACGACATGTTGTGGCCGTGATCCTCCCGACGGGATGGTGGCGACGACCTCCTTGGTGTCCTGGTCGATCACGGTCACGTTGTCCGAGGCGTGGTTCGGGACATAGACGCGCCGGGGATCGTCGCGCACGGACGCGGCGAGGTTCCCCGGCCGGGTCTCGCTATAGATGTTGCCGGGATCGAGCACCGGGGGCATGCCCTCGACGGCCGTCTCGGCCACGGACTCGTCGACGGCGACGGTGGGTGGGGGCTCGGCGTCACCGGAGCGGACGATGGCGGCAATGGCAGCGGCAACCAACACGGCAGCGGCGGCAACCACCGCGATGGCGCCGAGACGCATGGCCGTCGAACCCGACACCCTCATACTCCGACGCCAGCACGATCGCCGGTCAGTGGAACTACCGTGGCGCCGCCGACACACACGAGCCGAGTCGAGAGGTCCCATGGCAAACCTGCGCAACTCACAACGCAGCCTGATCGAGGGCCGGCCGGCCCTGATCGTCATCGACATCCAAGCGTCCACGTTCATCGAGCAGGATGTCCGTGCGATCGACCACATGCCAGGCTACGCCGAGCGGATGGCCAGGGCCCGAGTCGCCATCGACCGGGCGCGTGAATGCGACATTCCGGTGATCTTCCTCCAGGAGGTCCACCGACCCGATCTGGTCGACTTCGGCCGTGAGCTCGACGGGAGCGAGGACATCCACTGCCTCGAGGACAACCCGAACACCGCCGTTGCCGTCGAGGAGACGGGGTTCTTGCCGACCGACTACCTGATCAGGAAGCGCCGCTATTCCGCGTTCTTCGGTACCGATTTCGAGATCCTCCTGCGCGGCTTGGGCATCGACACCTTGTTGCTGTGCGGCGGCCTGACCGATGTGTGCGTGCACTACACCTTCGTCGACGGTCACCAGTCGGACTACTTCTGTCGTGTCATCGAAGACTGCGTTGCCGGTTCGACCGAGCATGCCCACGAGTACGCGCTCCAGGCAATGGAGTATCTGCAGAGCGGCGCACGCCGTTCCCTCGGTGAAGTCCTCGACGCGATGGATGACCACAGCGCTCGGACCCCGACAACCGAGCTCCCTGGAGTTGCGGCGCCCCCGGCTTGAGTCGAGCACCCGAGGCCACCACTGCGCCGGCGTAGGTGTGAGTGTCGCTGCTCACAATCCATCGCAGGGAGCGCCTTCTTCTTCGGTCCCGAGAACATCGACGCTCTCGTAAGCATTGTCGATGCGTGTGAGCTCAACGACCACTTCTGGGTCTTCGCGGCCGCCACCACCGATGTCGAGTTCGACCTGACCGTTACCGACACATCGACGGGCGAGTCGATGTCGTACTTCAATCCGCTCGGGGAGCTGCCCGAGCCCATCTTGGATACGAGCGCGTTCGCAACGTGCCCATAACGATCCGGTGCGTGGGTTCAGCCGGCGAGGATCGTCGCCGCGAGCGCCATCCGGTGGTCCTTGGCCCACGGCGGTCCCAGCGTTGCCCGCGGGCCGTGGAGGACCTCGTCGGCTCTCTCACCGAGGATGCTCGCCGCCGTGCTCTCTACGTACCTGGCGTCGAAGAGATGGACGTCCCAGCCGCGTGCGCGTGCACACTCGGCCAGGACTTGGCGGTACATGACGGAGTCCGCCTGGGATTCGTAGGGGGCGCGACGTTGGACCGCGATGTCGTCGGGGAAGTCGACTGGCCAGGCTCGTAGCGACATCGACACGATCCGTTCGGGCACTTCGGTGGTGAGCTCATCGAGTGAAGCTGATGTCGCTCGCCGCGCCGATGTTCGCACTTCCGCGACCAGCGCCTCGGTGGCAGCGTCGTCGAGAGGTCTGCCTTCGTGGTGAATCGGTGCCGTCGGCATGCCGGGTTCGATCAGCTCGATCCTCCGGCGATCAACGACCTCGTGGTCAGATGATGCAGTGACCGCCACGGCCCAGCCGAAGTGATGAGCGATACCCACACGCACACCACCGAGTGTCTCGCGGCCCACGCCGCGCAGTCGAGGACTTGCCCGCCTCGATCTCGAGCCGCAGCTCTTGCTGCACCTGAGGGGACGTTCGGCTCTACCCGTCGTGGCGGCGGGTGTCGACGATGAGACTCGTCGAGTCGCCGTCGGAGGATGTCCCCATGAAAGCGAGTCGCGTCTTCGCCATCATTCTCGGCGTCCTGCTGTTGTTGCCCGGGTTGGGGATGCTGCTCGGTGGAGGTGCGCTCACGCTCGCCTACGCGTTCGGACGAGACGACGGCTACTTCGAGGCCTCCCTCGACCGGCTGCAATCACCGACCGTAGCCATTACGGCCGAGGATCTGGATCTGGCGGCCGACCCGGGTGACCCGGACTGGCTCCTCGACGCACTCGACGTCGACATCCGCCTGCAGGTCACGCCCGTCGGCGACGACGACGAGCTCTTCATCGGCATCGGACCCGAGGACGACGTCGATACCTACCTCGCCGGTGTGGCCCACGACGAGATCGACGAGATCGACGGCCGCTCGCCCGACTACCGCCGCCGTGGCGGTCGCGACGAGATCGATCCGCCCGTCGGGCAGGAGTTCTGGACCGCGACGGCAGCAGGTCCGGGCGACCAGGAGCTGCTCTGGGAGGCGCAGAGCGGGCGCTGGGCCGTCGTGCTCATGAACACCGACGGCTCTCGCGGCGTGGCTGCCGACGTCGACGTCGGCGCGAAATCGGCATTCGTCCTGCCCCTGGCGCTGATCCTGCTCGGCGTCGGTGCAGCGCTCACGGGCGGCGCCATCGCGCTCATCGTCACGGCCACCTCGCGCCACCGCGCCGAGCGGCTGCGTGAAGAATCGAGCCTCCCGCCCCCTGGCGTGGCCCCTCTGACTGCCGGGGCGGTCGACGATGAGGCGGTGACCGCCGAACCGGTCAGGCTCACGGCCGAGCTCGATTCGGACCTGTCGCCGTGGAAGTGGTTGGTGAAGTGGTTTCTCGCCATCCCCCACGTCATCGTGTTGGTGTTCCTCTGGATCGCCTTGGTGGTGACGACGGTGATCGCCGGGTTCTCGATCCTCTTCACCGGCCGGTATCCGGGGGGGATCTTCGACTTCAACGTCGGTGTGCTGCGATGGACGTGGCGGGTCGGGTACTACGCCGGCCCGGGCGGCCTCGGCACCGATCGCTACCCGCCGTTCAGTCTCGACGACGACCCCGGCTACCCGGCACGGCTCCACATCGACCCGCCGGGTGAGCTGTCACGCGGGCTGGTCCTCGTGAAGTGGTGGCTGCTGGCGATCCCCCACTACCTGATCGTCGCGGTGTTCCTCGGCTGGGAGATCAGCGGGCCGGGCGAGGACGCTCAGGTCATCCCTGGTCTGCTCACCGTGCTGGTCGTCATCGCCGGGTTCATCCTGCTCTTCACCGGTCGCTACCGCCGCTCGCTGTTCGACCTGATCGTGGGGCTGAACAGGTGGGTCTACCGTGTCGTGGCGTACGCGGTGCTTATGACCGACCAGTACCCGCCGTTCCGGCTCGACCAAGGTGGTGGGGAATCGGCCTCACACCCACGCAACCATCCTGGCGGTGGCGATCTCGCCGGCGACGTCGAGGGGTAGTTGGGCGCCCACCCTCCGGGTCAGGGCCCGTCGAGCCTTCGGGTCAGCGCCGCCTCGGCAAAGCAGTAGGCCTGGTCGGGCGGCGGCAGACGCCCGGCGCGGGCCGCGGTCAGCGCTTCACAGGAGGTCACGACCGCCATATGGGTGAAGGCCTGGGGGATGTTCCCGAGCGCCTCGCCGGTGTCGGGGTCCACCATCTCCGCGAACATCCCGACGTCGTTGGAGTAGCCGAGCAGGGTCGTGAGCATCTCGTCGGCCTCGTCGAGGCGACCCGACGCGATCAGGCAGTCGACCAGCCAGAACGAACAGAGCAGGAACGCTCCTTCCGGTCCGGCGAGCCCGTCCGGATCGAGATAGCGGTGGACGAGCGCACCGTTGCCGAGGTCCCTGGCAACCACGTCCATCGTGCGCTGCACGGTCGGATCGGCGACGGGGAGGAACCCGAGAGCGGGCACGAGGAGCGTGGCCGCGTCGGCCACCGGGCGTCCGTCGGCCTGCACGAACCAGCCGTCGGGCGCCCCTTCCGACCGCAGCCAGTCGGCCAGCAGATCGCGCTCGCGCCCCCACGGGTCGAGGTCCGCATCGTCGAGCGCGCCCGACTCGGCCATGCGGCAGGCCCGGTCCAGCGCGACCCAGCAGTTCAGCTTCGAATGCACGAAGTGGCGAGGCTCGTCCCGGATCTCCCAGATCCCCTGGTCGGGATGACGCCACCGGCGAACTGCCAGGTCGGCCACGCGTCGGAGGAACGCGGCATTGCCGGAGGTGAGCTCGCCACCGGCCCGGGCGAACAGGTAGCCGGCCTCCAGGAGCTGGCCGTAGGAGTCGAGCTGGATCTGACCGGCGGCTCCGTTGCCGATCCGGACGGGTGTGGACCCTCGGTGGCCGGCCAAGTGCTCGAGCTCGACCTCGGGCAGCAGTCGCTCGCCGGTGACGCGGTACATGATCTGGAGGTCGTCGGGCCGTCCGGCACCGGTTCGCTCGAGCCAGCCCTTGAAGGCATCGGCCTCCGGCAGGTAGCCGAGAATCACGAGCGACGCGAGGGTCAGCGTGGCGTCGCGGATCCACGTGAACCGGTAGTCCCAGTTGCGTTCGCCCCCGATCCACTCGGGCAGCGCCGTGGTGCCTGCGGCGACGACCGCACCGGTCGGCGCATAGGTGAGGGCCTTCAGCAGCAGGGCCGACCGGTGGACCTTGCGCTCGTGTGCGCCGCGGTAGCTGCAGGACCTGAACCAGCCCTCCCAGAAGGCGATGGTGTCGGCCAGCCGGGTTGCCATCGCGGCTTCGGGCGGTTCGCCGCCGTACGGATCGGACCCCTCAGCCGGCGTCCACGCGACCTCGATCCACCCCTCGTCGCCCTCGGTGAGCTCCCACTCGGCGCGGATACGGTCCGCGTCGCCGTCGAGAACCAGTGTGGATCGCACCCACAGGGCGTCGGGTCCGCCCACGATCGATGCGGTCGTCGGCGAGGTCACGGTGAACCGGGGCCGGACCGCGCCGTACTCGAACCGTGGCTCCAGGGTGGCCACGACTGTCGCCCGCCCCTGCGTGCAACGAATGCGCCGGAGGATGCCGTGTCCCGCCTCAACCAGTGCGGGGCGTTCGGGATCGAACCGGGCCACCGGCATGCAGTCGGTGATCTCGATCTGTCCGTCCTCGAGCTCGAAGGTCGTGACCAGCACGTTGGTCGACGGGAGGTACGACCGCCGGACGCCACTCGCCCGCCGCGGGAGGAGCCGAAAGAACCCCCCACGGTCGACGTCGAGCATCCGGGCGAACACCGACGTCGAGTCGAACCGCGGGAAGCAGCACCAGTCGACCGAGCCGTCCACGCCGACAAGCGCCAGCGAGTGACAGTCACCGATCAGGGCGTAGTCGCCGATGGTGTTCATGGCCCGATCGTAGGGAAGCGGTGCTCGCAGCGCCGCAGCTGGGATCTACAGCGAGGCGGTGAGGGAGATTGCGGAAGCGCCGCGGGCACCGTCAGCGTCTCAGCGCTTCGAGGGCTTCGATTGCCTCCTCGGCTCGTTCGAGTGGCACGAGCAGATGATCGTGGTAGTAGCCCGCCAACACGTTGCACGCGATTCCACGATCGCTCAGAACCGCCGACAATGCGGCCGTGAGTCCGACCGCATCGAGCGAGCTGTGAACGTCGACGGTCAACCAGGCGGCCGTGAAATCAATCGGCCAATCTCGACGTTCAGCTTCAGCCAGCGACACGACAACCGTGGTGCCCTCTCCCTCAGCGATCAGCGCCTCTATGCCCGGACCCAAGTCGACTGGAGCTCGGGTAGTGACGACAGTGACCGGTTCGGCCCGTCGCTGGACCCGCAGCGATCCGAGGATCTTCCCCAAGTTGGTCTCGCCACTCACGTCGGAATCCTACTGAGGTCCCCGGTGGACCGACGCAACGCTAGGAGTGCGTCACCGCATGCGCTGGCCAGCTCGCCGTGGAAGCAACGGCGGCCAAGCGCCGGATCAGGGCTGCTGCGGCCACGTGTAACACCTGACTTGCCGTAGCCATGGCTCAGCCGTGTCAGCGAGATGATCCCGGATATCGATGCCGAGTTGCTCGGCGGCCCGAACCGCCGGTTCCGCCACGGGTCGGAGCGGCCGGTCGACGGGCAGCCATCGCATGGCCCAGTCACCTAGCACGGCCAACACGCGTGCCAGGTCTTCGCCGGCCTCGGTGAGCCGGTAGCGCCCGGTGTCGCCTCGTCTCGCATCAGGACACCAATCTCTTGGAGATGGCCGAGTCGACGGGTCAGTGTGTGGTCGGAGATCTCCAACGTGTTCCGGAAATCCTGATAGCGATCGACCCCTCCGAGGGCCTCGCGCACGACCATCATCGACCATCGGTCTCCCAGCAGCGCGGTCGCATGTCCGACGGGGCAGTGGCCATGCGAATCCGGGATCTGCATGCTCTACCTCCGAGGCCATGTGCGCCGACAGCCGGTCAGGGCCTTCGGCCGACGAGGTCGAGATACCGGGTTTGCAGTGGGGCGTCATCGCTCACGGACCCCGACGGCCCGTCGCCGAACATGCCCGAAGCCATCAACATCTCTCGCTGGGGTTGGGCGTCATCCCAGAGAAACCGCACCAACTCGGCATCGAGTGCGGTGTGGGCATTGATGGCGGTGGCCAGATCCCACGCGTGCACTGCACCGTCAGCAACCCGGAACCCGATGAACATCGAACGGGGGAAGTCGCCTGCCGGGTGGGCAACGGTCCCCTCCAAACCGTTGGGCCCGGAGAATCCTTCGACCATCTGATCGGCCAGGTCGACGAAGTCGGTGATCGGGTCTTTGCCATCCGAGATCAGGTCGTCGTCGAGGCCCGCGATCACCTCTTCGCGCGGCATGCCGGCCAACACGTGGACCGACATGCGCGTGCCGAGCAACACATGGTTCACCAACGCTCGGACATCCCAGTCCGGGCACGGCGTCGACAGCGTCCAGTGTTCGGACCCGACCTCGCGCAACCGCGATTCGAACTCGGTGTTCGCGGCCGTCAATGCATCAAGAGCTTCCATGACGGAACCATTGACGCTTCCAAAACGGAAGTCAAAGACTTCTGCAGCCATCCTCGTGGATCTTGCTTGGGTCAGCGGACCCTGTCGAAGATGTATGCGAATGGCGACTTGGTGTACGCGATTCCCCGACCGGTCTGGTGGAGACGGTCGCGGGTGACGGTCACCAGCTTCTTGGGAGTCAGGTAGGACTCCAGATCATGAGTGCGCACCGTGTACTGGCCCGCTTGGGATGTGATGACGCCAGCCAGTGCATAGCGGTCATCGATCGAGGCCATCGCGGCGTCGCCATGGCAGGGGTTGACCGGGAGTGAGCCGCCGACTCGAAGGAAGTCTGTGCAGTGCTCGGACACGAATCCTGCGTAGAGAGAGATCAGGAGGTCGTGGTCCTGCGATCCGAGCCCGAGATCGGTCGTGTAGTCCCCAGCTACGAAGATGATCGCACCCGCGCCGGACAACTCTTCCTGGCCGGAGTTCCGAAACCCTGCTGTTCCAGCGCCCCCGGCGGACTCGTGGGCCGCCACGTTGGTGACGGCGTCGTCGGTCGATGTCGGTCACTACCTGGTCGATGTCCTCGCCCTGCGGGCGGTGGTGGCGATGCTGACCCGAACGCCGCCGACTGACATCGTCGTCTTGGCCATCGGCGAACCTGATCCTGCGAGGAATGCCGAGGTTCTTGCGGCCCGCCGGGCAACGCTCATTGCACTCTGCGTGGTCGCATCACCGGGCGGTTGACGTGGGCCAGTTCGCCGGCACCCGAGCGCGGCGACTCGGCGTTTCCGAGCAGTGAACCGAGTGGATGCGTGCAACGGGGGCGGTTTGTGGTGCCGGATCGTGGGCGCGGTTCTGCGCACCGCAGGAGCACCGAGCCCCCCAGCACTCAAGCCCCAAGTTGAGCCTGGCCGTGCTCGCCTCGACCAGTCTGTCGGTGATCGAGCTCTGGGACGTTGGACTCTTGCGAGGGCTCCCCGACAGCGGTCGACTTGGAGGTGGACATCCGTGGATGGCCTCTGGACATCGGTCATCTACGGATGAAGCCCAGGAAGGGAGCATGAGATGAAGCGCTTCAAGTCGAATGTCCTGTTCGTCGCGTCGCTCGCCCTGTTTGCGCTGGCGGTCTCGGCGACTGCCGCCCACGCGGATCCCCCGACCGACGCCGGCGGCACACTGCAGTATGAGACGCCAACGCTGCTGGATCTGACCGAAGTCGGCCAGACCGTCTTTATTGAGGCCGAGGCCGACGGGGTGATCGGCGACGGCACCTTCATAGGCAGCATCCACGAGGAGTACACCGTCGTCCACCACGTCAAGACAGAGTTCAACACCTATCGGGGTGTCCTCCACTTCGAAGGTGTGGTGATCGACAGCGAAGGGGTCCAGCGCGAGGGCACCCTGACGCTGCACACGCGTGGACGCCAGGATCCGGGGATGGTGTTCCCGACGGATACGCCCTGGCACATGTCGTGGGTCATCGTCGAGGGTGATGGGGAGCTCGAACACGTGCAGGGTCACGGTACGGGCGTCCTGGTCGGACTTGAGCTGATCTACACCGGGCGTGTCCACTTCGCCGGGCACTGAGCTCGGGAGGACAGGGCGACGACACATCCAGGACTCATCAAGCGATGTCGTCCTGCGTTCTCCTCTGGGCGCCGTATTCTGAGGACTGGCTCGACAGGCTTCTCTCCCCGAGACGCGCGACGACTGGTGACCACTGCAGTCGCTCATAGCCGGCATTCCGATCGTCAGCCGATCGACCGGACCCGCACAGTACGCGCGCTCCATGATCCGATCGCTGGCGGCCAGCTCGCGCTGCATCGCGGCCCAAGTCGAACACTCGATATTCGCGGATCCCACCCTGGTCCTGACACCCGCAACATCGTCGGCGTAGTCACTTCACCGGCGACGATGGGCTCGCTCGACGACTTCGGAGATGTAGCTGGTGACGGTGGTCTTGCTGCGGGCTGCTGTCAGCTTGAGCTGAGCCCAGTGCGGGTCGGTGATCTCGACTCGCATGAAGCGGACCGGGGCTGAAGTGACCGGCGCGCCGGAGCGAGGCGCCCCGCCGGATGCGAGGCGTTCGGCTTCTTTGGTGAGGATCGCGCCGAGGTGTTCCCCGAGGGTGATACCGGCCGACTGCGCTGCACAGCGCTGGCGGTCCCACGCTCGGGGCGGCTGGTGCAGTGCGTGGTGCAGACCGACACGCCGATGCGGCGAGTGGTGCAGTTCTGCACCAACCAGGAGTCAGCCGTCGAGTACTGCGCCGATGTTGCCGGCGGCGTGCTCATCGGCCTCGTGAACGAAGTGGGCGTAGATGTCGAGGGTGGTCGAGACCGCACCTCTCCCGCAGGCGGGTGAAGGCGAGCGACACGTAGTCGTCGACCTGACCCACGAGCCGGGACAATGCCCGGTCGGCTTCGCGCTTCGAACCCTTCACCGTGCGCGTGACGTACTGCTTGCGGCCCGACTCGGGGTCGCGCCCGGCGTACACCCGCAGCTCCCAGCTGCGCTCACCTCGTTGGCGAATCGATCCGGCCATGCCCACAAGCCTGCCCTTGGATGGGCAATTTGGCCGGGAGATGGGCAACTCTTCGGATCCGGAGTCCCGAAACCCTGCTGTTCCAGCGCCCCCGGCGTGATTCGAACACGCGACACACGGTTTAGGAAACCGATGCTCTATCCCCTGAGCTACGGGGGCCTTGTTGCGCCGAAGCGTACCGGCCGGTACTAGTGGTCGTTCCGCTCACGATGGGAGACCGATGATTCTCGAGGACAAGACTGTGGTGGTTGTCGGGGTCGGCCCGGGACTCGGCCGCGAGATCGCGGCCATCGTCGTACGCGACGGCGGCAACGCCGTGTTGTGCGCCCGCAACGCCGACAAGCTCGCGACGCTTGCAGGCGAGATCGATCCCTCCGGGGATCGCGTCGCGATCGCCCCGATGGACATCACCGATGCGTCGACGTGTGCGGCCGCGATGGAAGCGGCGATCGACCGGTTCGGTTCGATCGACGCCGTTGTGCAGGTCGCCGCGCTCGACACCGTGCTGGGCACGTTCGAGGAGTCGACGGAGGACGACTGGTTGCGTACGTTCGAGGTCAACGTCCTCGGGACGCTGCACGTGGTGCGGGCCGCGACGCCACACCTCAGGGCCGCGGGCGGCGGCAGCATCGTGTTGATCTCGTCGCAGTCGCAGTTCCTGCCGTCGTCGATGATCCACCAGGCGGCGTACGGAACGTCGAAGGGTGCGCTCGGAACGGCCATGTTGTACCTCGCCCGCGAGCTCGGACCCGACAAGATCAGGGTGAACTCGGTGGTGCCCACGTGGATGTGGGGCCCGGCCGTGGAGATGTACGTCGACTACGTGTCGGCCTCCCAGGACACGACCGGCGACGAGGTCGTGGCTCGCATCACCGAGCCGATGGCGCTCGACGAGATCCCCGCCGACGAGGACGTGGCCGAGGCCGTGGCGTTCCTCTGTTCCGACCGGTCGCGCATGATCACCGGCCAGCATCT
>Ga0224508_10003535_pt1 | contig 12898 bp, 8 predicted proteins | sample SF_Jan12_sed_USG_4_FD_170157 | JGI IMG/M metagenome (GOLD analysis project Ga0224508, IMG submission 170157) | Sediment microbial communities from San Francisco Bay, California, United States - SF_Jan12_sed_USGS_21 | ecosystem: Environmental > Aquatic > Marine > Sediment | place: USA: California...
GGAGATCGGACAAGGGTCGATGATCCGCGCCCGCGGGAGGTTGCCCGGTTCCGAGCTCGGCAGGATCCACTCGTATCGGCCGGAAACGTTTGAGGGTCAGTTCGAAACGCCGGTTCCGAGCTTCCAGGAGGATCGAGTCCGGATACCGGCCGCCCGGCGGGGTGACCGTCCAATCCACCGCGGAACCTTGCGGCGTGCCCCCGAGCAACGCGCTAACCAGATCCTGAACACGAACAGGGACGCCGAGGAGCGAGTCGAGTGCGCGCTCATCCGCCGGACCCACGTAGGCCACGCGGTCGCGGACAAAAAAGACGGATACTCGTCCGCCTCCCGCATCGAGAATCAATTCGGTAGTACCCACCGCCGACAGGATCTCGCCGTGCAGGCGATCCGGCTCGGCGGCATAGACGAGCAGCCGGAATTTTCTGGCGCGTTCATCCGGGCCGGGATCGTAGCGCGCACGGTAAATCGCAGCGTGAGGCCCCGGTCCGGCGGCGCGCATCGGTTTGCGCCCCCCGGCGCAACCCGAAAGGAACAACGGAGCGACCATCAGCCCGGCGATCCACCGGGCCCACGTGCCGGAAAACCGGATCTGCTTCTTCAGCTCCCCGGTTCCGCGACCGTCGAGTCCAACTGCGCGATCTTCGCCTCGATCTTCGCGCGATCCTCGGGACCGTTGTCGAGTGCCTGCCCCCAGGCCGTGATCGCCAACTCCCTTTCCCCGAGCCGCTCGTAGAGATCACCCAGGTGTTCGAGCACGACTGCATCGGAAGGAAACTCACGCGCGGCGGCCTCGAGCGGTTCACGTGCTTCCGCGAACCGGCCCATCCGGAAATAGACCCAACCGAGCGAATCGAGGTAAGCCCCATTCCACGGATCGATCACCAGCGCTCGCTCGATCAACTCCAGCGCCTCGTCAAAGGAAGGTCCCTCATCCGCCATCGAGTAGCCGAGAAAATTGAGCGCCGGCGCGTGACCGGCGTCGAGTTCCAGCACCCGCCGGAGCGAGGGTTCGGCACGTTCCAGGCCGCTGGAACGGAACAGGTAGCTCCCGAGCGAGTAGTGAGCATCCGGGTTATCGGCATCCTCTTCGACCCACTCGCGCAACATTCCTTCGCCGAGCTCGATGAGGTCCATATCGAGGCAGGTCTCGGCGATCTGAATTCGCATCAAGGGGCCCAGCAGTTCGATCGCTTCACGATGGCGGGCCTCGGCCTTGGCCGGCTTGCCCGATCGCAACAACCACTCGCCCTCGAGGAGCGCCGCCACACCCTGCTCGTCTCCTTCGCGGAGTTGCTTGATGGCCGCGCGGGCCCGTGTCCAGTCTTCACCGGCGATGGCAACACGGGCGGCCAACTCGGCGGTTTGCGGATCGTCGGTTTGTTCGAGTTCGGCGTGGAGATCCCACGCCGCGGCCAGTTGATCGTTGACCAGATAAAGCAAGATCATTTGCCGCCGGATCAGGTCGCGGAGCGGCGTCGAAGCCTTGTCTCCCTCGGTGGAAAACAATCGCAGCGCCGAAACGAAAGCGTTTTGCGCCCCGTCGATGATGCCCTGGTCGGCCAGCGTCTCGCCGAGTTCAAGCAACACGCGGCGGTTGGAAGGCGCTTCAGCGGCTAGCTCGTGAAGCAGAGTCGCGGCGTCGGCTAGCCGACCGACACCGCGGAAGACCCGTGCCGCGTGGAAACGCAGGACCAGATCTTCGGGCTGGGCCACGAGGGCGCGCTCGAAAGCGGCGATGGCCCTTGGTGTGTCCTCGAGTTCCAGTAACGCGACCGCCCAGAGACGTTGCAAGACCGTGTTGGAACGCTCGAGGCCACGTTCGGCCGAGAGGATTTCATCCACGCGGTTCCAAGCGCCGAGTTTGTCGGCCAAGTCCTGGGCAAAGCCCAGCAATTCGATATCGTTGGGATGCTTCGCGACATAAACGAGAACGGCCTCGAGCGCATCGGCATCGCGACCCTGCTCGAGCAAGAGACCGATCAGTTGGCTGACCGCTTGCTTGTCACCCGGGCGCATTTCAACGACCTCACGAGCGGCCTCGAGCGCACCGGAATCGTCTCCCAGACGCAAACGGATGGCGCGGATCGCATGCAGGACCTCGACATCGGCGTGTCCCAATTCCTTTAGACGGAGCAGTAGGCGTAACGCCTCTTCGTGAGTTGCCACGTCGTCGGCGGTCGAGCGTCTAGCCCTATCGGTCGCGCGTTCGGCGAGGAACCGCAGAGTCCTGGGATGATCCGGTTCGATTTCCTGCGATCGACGCGCGGCGGCCTCCGCCTGTTCGACGCGGCCGAGGTTGAACAACATCTCGGCTGCCTGGGCGTGGATGCCTGCGGAGTCGGGTTGCAACTTGATCGCCGTCTGGACCTCTTCGACCGCCTTTTTCAATTCGCCGTTACGCGCCGCAACGGTCGAGCGCATCAGGTGGGCATAGGCCTTGCCGCGGGCTTCGTATGACTCGGCGTCGTTCTTCTTCGGCGCCGCCGCGATCCCTCCGCCCGCCAACATGGAAGCAAGCAGCAACGCGGGGAAGACAAGCGTCCATCGTCGTCGCATGATCGTTCCGTCTACGCCGCTTTCTCGAGACGAGCTCGCTCTTCGAGCCTCTCCAGTACTTTATTCAATTGATCGCTCTGGATCTCGGCGTAGTCCCCGCCCTCACCCTCGACGACGGTATCCGGGTCGAGTCCTTCTTCGTTCCACGATTCGCCGTCCACGGTTTCCCACTGAGCGGTCGATACCAGGAGACCGGAGCCGTTCTCCAGTTCGTAGAGCGAGGGCTCGGAACCCAAGCCGTAACTCGATTGTCCAAAGACCGCCGTTTCCGTCCCCTTGATCCACTGGGCCAGCGCCTCCGCCGCGCCTGCGGTCGCACCGTTGATCAGAACCGCGAGATCTCCACTCCAGGCGTCGCACTCGGACCCCGGTTCGATCGAGTCGGTCACGCGTCCTTTTGTGTCGCGTAGTCGGAGTTCCGACTCCGCGCCGAAGCAAGCGGCCAAACGCGCGACTTCCCGCGGGCCCGCCTCGGCTGCATTGCGCAGATCCAGCAACAGCTGCGTCACCCCGCGTGACCGGATATCGTCGAGTTCCTCGAGCAGCGCTTCGCGATCCACACGCTCCGGCGCCTCCACCCGAACGACCGCGATCCCACGTTGAACTTCGACCGAGTAGCCCCGTCCGGCGGGCAAGCCACGGAGGAGCGACAGTTTGAGTGTTTCGAAATCACTTCCGGGACGCAGGAGTTCGACGGATACTTCGGTACCCGCTTCGCCGCCAAGCAAACGTCGGGTTTGCAACAATGACAGATCGCGGACCGAACGCCCGTCCACGCGGCGCAAATGGTCGCCGACCTTCACGTCGGCATCGTCCGCGGAGGATTCAGGCTCCACGGCGACGACCTGGACGACGCGGCCGACTTTGAGCACGGACAACCCCGGACCCGCATCGCGGCTCCGGCGATCGCGCCACTCCTCGACTTCGTCCGCGGTGAGGTAAGCGCCGTTCGGATCCAGACCTCCGAGCATGCCTTCGTAGGCGCCTCGAAGTAAGGCCTCGGCGTCGACCGGATCCACGTAGTACTCGAGGATCGTCGACATGATCTCGGCGAATTGGACGGTTTCCCGATAAGACCCGTCATCGGCGCCAACCCGAACGGCCATTCCGCTCCCGAGGATCGCGACAACCAAGACGAGCGAGAAACTCAACAAAAAGTAGCGGCTCTTCTTCATGGACAACCTCGAGGAAACCTCACTTTTTCAAGCTACCGCGCCGCGGGGCCAATCGCAACCTCCGTCTTACCGGGGCCGCAACCAATCCTCTGGATCGACGGCCCGCCCGTTCAAACGCAACTCAAAGTAGAGCGACGGCCCGGAAAACGACCCTGTTTCTCCGACAATCCCCAAACGCTGCCCGCGCCGCACCCGTTCCCCCGGTTCAAGCCATGTGACGGCCGCGTGCGCGTAGACCGAGTGCAGGCCGTTCCCGTGGTCCACGATCGTGGTCAAACCGTAACCACGCATCCAACCGGAGAAAACCACATCCCCATCGAACACCGAGCGAATCGGATCCCCCGATGCGGCACGAATATCGATCCCGGGGTGTGGGACCCTGGTCTTGAATCGGGGGTGGACCACGCTGCCGAAACTCGAGCGCAGTTCGCCCTCCGCGGGCCAGTCCAGCAGCCCCCGGAACTTCGCCATGTCGAGTGCTTCCGGATTCGCGACCGGATCCAGTTCGCCAATCAAATCGGTCATTCCACCGGCTGCCGACCGCAGTTCCACCAGCGCGCTCTCGCGCCGCACGGCGTCGTCACGGATTCCATCCAATAAACGCTGTTGCCGCCGTCGACCCGCATCGAGACTGCGGTTGGCCGCTCTTAACTGGCTTTGCGTTTCCCCGAGACGTTGCTGCTCTCCCAGCAGCGCTCCGCGCTCGACACCGGCACGTTCCTGATCGTCGCGGTAACTCGCCAGCATCGAAGCATCACGCGTGCTGAGGAACGAAGCGTAACGCAAGCCACCCCGATAGTCGTCACGATCGCGATCCCCCAGCAAGCGGTGAAGCGCCTGCCTCGATCCCCCCATGTACATCTCGCGCAACCGGAAGGCCAGATAGCGGCGCCGTTCCCGCTGCGTGCGGTCGAGATCGCCGAGAAGGTTCTCGTGCGCCGCGATGCGTTCGGAGATCGTGTCGCCGCGGAGCGTAAGTTCTCGCAACCGTGTTTGACCGAGATTGAGTTCCGCCGAGAGTCGTTCGAGTTCGCCGAGAACACCGCCCTCTTGTGTCCGAAGACGATCGAGTTCCCCTTCGAGACGTGCGATTTCCCTGCTTAGCTCCTCCGACCGTTTGGCTTGGAGGTCTTGCCCTGAGGCCAGTCCGGCGTAGCCGCACAACAGGACAGTCGCGAACACGGGACGCAGACGCACTCGGCGGCTCCTTCGGCTAGATCAGCGGCTGTCCGTCGAGACCCTCAGGAACGTCGAGCCCGAGCGCCTTCATGATCGTCGGCATCATATCGATCATCCCCGGGGAGTCGGTGAGGATCGGTCGGGTCGAGAACAAGATCCCGGGTACAACGGATGGGTCGTTGGAACAATGGTCCCCGGTCCACGCGCGGTCGTTGTCGTCGATGACGTCCGTGCCGAACCCCCCCAGCGTGGTTTGCCAGCTCACGCGATAGCCCAAGCTGTTCGACACTCGAAGATCCGGAATCAGTTCCCCGCGGTAGTCGCTGTACATCTCTTCGCGCTTCCAGACCTTGGTCACCGGACGTTCGCCGTTTACGTCGACCAGCGCTTCGAGTCCGTCGATGATCTGCTGCCGCACGGCCTCATACTCCGGACCCGGGAGCACGATTCCCTGGCCTTCGCGACCGACAACGTTGATGTAGATTCCGCCGAGACCCATCGCGTACGCCTTGGTTTTCTTCCAGTCGTAACCGCCCATCAAGTCGCCTTCGAACATCTTCTCGAGTGTCGCGCGTTCCTGCGCCTGACCCTGGAGCGTGAGCAGGCCCTGCTCGAGCAGCCAGTTGTTGTAGTTAACGCCGCGGCGGTAGGACGAAAATCCGTGGTCGGAGCACACCAGGAATAATGTTTCGGGGCCGACGAGTTCGCGCGCACGGCCCACGATCCGGTCCATTCGCTTGTAGGCCTCCAGCATTTCGCGTTGGTAACGTTCCGCCTTTTGCCCGTCGTAAAACGGGTGCGCGGGGTCGAGGTAGTTCCAGAGCATGTGCCCGATTCGATCGGTGAAGTAAAAGATTTGGACGAACAGATCGGTGTCCCCGGCGGCCAGCAAGCCGGCCATCATCTCCTCGTACTGATCGACTGTGAAGCGCATGTCCTCGAGAAACAGTTCCTCGTCCCCTACTCCGGACGGCAGCGACCACGTGTCGAGCGCCCAGCCCATCGTCTTGAACAGACCGAATTCGTCAAGCAGTTCCTCGGTGTAGTCATTCGGATAGCTAAACGCAACGGGGTGGCAGTCCGGATGGAAGTGGATCGGTGTCATGTACAGTTCGAGTTCCGGTTCGAGTTGGAGTAACTTGAAACGCACCATCCCACGCAAGGGTTGGACCGCGTCGACCACCGCATTGACCGGAAAGTCCAGGATCACCCAGTCGCTCCACTCGCCGGGCCGCAGCGTCCCCGTCGTCCCCGAGACATCGAAACTCAAGGTCGTGTCGTTGACCTCGAGGGTTAGCGGGAGGTTGATCTTTTCGGCGACACCGGCGGCGTCCAGTGCGATGCGTGCGGCCTCCGTTGCGGCGGCGGCGTTGGTCTTCGAATCGCTCGCCGCCCGCTGGATGACGTACTTATAGAACGGATAGTTCCGCGGGCCGTACACGGTGGTTTCGATGGTCCCTCGGCGGGCTTCGAGTTGCACGTCCTCGAGGCTGAAATCGTTCCCGACTTCGGGCTTGAAAGCGGGGTCCGAGTGATAGAAAGACGGCGTCCCGAACGTTCCACGGATGTCGGGGACACCGAGCCCTGAGAGCATTTGGCCGGCACCGACATTCTCTGCGGGAAACGTCGCCGGAACCCGAATGATCCTCACCTTCTTGCCGGCCTCGGCGGCGAGTTTCCAGAACGGGGTCCCTTGACGATTGTTCGTCGCATGAGGGACTTCGACGGGCAGGTACCGGGCGCCGACATGGCCGGCGCCCCAACCTGCGGCGAGCGCCAGGACCCCCGGTACTGCGAAGCGCAGCAGCCATTTCTTCGAGATCAGGAACGTGGCGCCAAATCCCACGACGAACGCGGCCACTGCCCCGGCAAGCCCGAACAGCAAGCCGTTGTTCTCGCCCCACATGAACGTCTTCTTACCCTCTTGGATCAAACCGATGGACGGTAGGTAGCTCTGTGGGTCGCGTCTCAGGAAATCGAAGATTTCCGTCCGGCCGGGATCGATGCCGGTCGCGAACGAGGACCACGAGACCGGTGTCTGGGGGGGGTTCGTCGGAAGCAACGGACGGAACGTCCCCTCGTCCTTGAGCTTCGCCAGGTTCGGCAGCTCGCCGGCCGCCATGTATTCTTCGACCAGTCGGGCATCGGCGCCGTCGAAACCGATGACGACCACCTGCGGCGATTTGGCCGACGTCACCGTGCTGCAGAGCATCACGGACGCCAGCATCAGCAGGGTTTTTCTGACCATCGGGCTCCCCTCCGCACGACGAACTTCGCGACACCAGCCTAACATCGGCCCGCGGCGGGTGCACATGCCCGCCCGTGTTACCATTTCTGTTTTTGAAGACGCCGATGCCCGACACTCTCACCGCCAACTTGCCCCACGCAGCCGAGGCCGAACGATCGGTTCTCGGCGCGGTTCTGCTGGACAACGGACAATTCGATCGCGCTCGCGAATTGCTCACCGATCAAGCGTTCTACTCCGACCGGCACCGCAAAATCTTCAACGCGCTGGAACAACTCTCCGAAACCGGAGCTGCGCTCGACCTGGTCACGCTCAAGGACGAACTTCAGCGCCAAAACACCCTGGAGTCCTGCGGTGGACCGGCGTATCTCGCCGGTTTGATCGACGGCGTACCGCGATCTTCCAACGTCGAGCACTACGCGCGAATCATCCGCGAAAAGGCGCTGCTGCGGGAGTTGATCCGCACCAGTCAGCAGATCCTCGCATCCGCCGTACAGGCCGACGAAACGACCGAAACCCTTCTGGACCAAGCTGAAAAAGCGATTTTCTCGGTCTCCGAACAGCGTTTGGGCAGTGGTTTCATCTCGCTCAAGATCGCGGCCGAACAAGCCTTCAAGCATATCGAGGAATTGACCGAGAGACAGGAGTTGATCACCGGGATCGCCAGCGGTTTTCCGCAGTTCGACGAGAAAACCGCGGGGCTCCAACCGACCGACCTGATCATCCTCGCCGCCCGGCCCTCGATGGGCAAGACCGCGTTTGCGCTCAACCTCGCGGCGCACGCGGGCATCCACAACGGCAAGCGCGTCGGCATTTTTTCGCTGGAGATGTCGCATCAGCAACTGTTCCTACGCATGCTCTGTTCCGAGGGAAAAATCGACGCACATCGTTTGCGCACCGGGCGCATCGGTAAGGAGCAGTGGCAAGAGATCATCCGCGTCTACGGGCCGCTCTCCGAAGCGCCGATATTCATCGACGACACCCCCGGTGTGACGATCATGGAGATGCGCGCCAAGGCCCGCCGCTTGAAACGCGAACACGGCCTCGATTTGCTGATCGTCGATTATCTCCAACTGATGCGCGGGAGCGGGCGTTACGACAGCCGGCAGCAGGAGATCTCGGACATTTCGCGATCGCTCAAGGAACTCGCCAAGGAACTGAACGTACCGGTCGTTGCGCTATCCCAGCTTTCGCGAGCGCCCGAGCAACGCAGCGGCGACCACCGACCTCAGCTGTCGGACTTACGTGAGTCCGGTGCGATCGAGCAGGATGCCGATGTCGTCGCGTTCCTGTTCCGCGAAGAAGTCTACAAGAGAGACGACCCCGATCTGGAAGGCAAAGCGGAACTGATTATCGGCAAGCAACGCAACGGCCCCACCGGGATGGTTGAGTTGAACTTCATCCGTCAGTACACGCGCTTTACGACGCCGGAATTCCGCGAGTTTTAGCGACTGCCCGGCTAGATCGGGTAGCTGTCGTCACGACGCCCGAGCATCAGGATCTGGCGTTCCCACTGGTGCTTGAGGATCAGCAGCATCCGGAAGGTCAAGTCGGCCTCTTTTCGCGCCGGACTCCGCCAGTCCTTCTCGATGCGCAACAATTGGATCCAGCGGCTCGAATCATTCATCTGCTTGGTCGACATACTCCAGCGGCCGTCCTTGCCCTGCTGGGATTGCAGCCACTCGAACTGGCCCATCAACGCCGGATAGCGGTTCACCAGGCCCAACCGCGAGAACAACTCGAGTTGAATCAGCAACTCGTCCAGATTGCCCTTCTTCTGGTAGTGCTCGAGCGAGAACAGTTTGATTCCGTGGCCACGCGCGAACGAGCCCTTTGCCGTACGCACCAGACCCAGATCCGGAGCCAAACCCTGGTACAACGGGCTCATCACGTAGTCGAATATTTTCTTGAGACGCATCTTGGCCAATTCGCCTTGAAGCAGCCAATCGGAATGCGCGAAAACCAACGCGGAATAGAGATCCGGGAAGAACGCGTAACCCTGGTTCCATGCCTCGTAACGGATCAGCGGAAGTGTTGCGCCGATCTCCTCGACGGGGTTGCGTGAGGCCGGGTTGTCGACGAATCCCGCCGTCAAGTCGAGCAATTCGAGCACGGCCGTGCGGTTGCGGTCCTCGACATACCCGGCCCGTATCAACAAACCCAACGAGAGGATCCGCAGGGACCAGCGGTAATAACGCTCGCGTCTCTCGTCTGCCTTGATCGCTTTGGCAAACTCGAAGAACTTGAGATCTTTCTTGGCCGTCATGAACCCGCGAAGCGTCTTGGCGGCGTTGCGGACGGCCAAACAATCGCGGTTCCACCCGTACTCGAACAACCGCCACAGCGAATTCTCTGTGCTGATCAGATACTTTCTCGGGTCGCCGGCGTGCATGTTGCCGCCCCAGGTTCCGTCTTTGCGCTGGGTGCGTTGGAGTTGCGTCCCCGCTTTGTACTCGAAGGCTTCGGCGCGAGCTTTCTTGACTTCGGGATCGTCACGCCGCATCTCCAGGAGTTCGGTCATCACGCGATAGCGCGTCGAGGGACAGGCGTTGTCCAACAACCACGGCATCGGATCGGCCCGAAGCGACGATTTCCAGTCGGTCATGGGTTTTCCTCGATGCGTCCGGAAACCGCCGGCTCGGCGGCCTCCAGGAATTGACGAAACTCCGAAAACAGGCCGACCGAGTCATGCGGACCCGGCGACGATTCGGGGTGGTATTGCACGGCAAATAAACGCGCTCGGCGGTCGATGAAGCCCTCGCACGTGCGGTCGTTGAGGTTGACGTGGGTCACCTCGACGTGTGCTGGCAGGCTATCGGGGTCCACGGCGTAGCCGTGATTCTGGGACGTCACCGCGACCCTACCGGTGCGTAGATCCTGCACCGGATGATTGCCACCGCGATGTCCGAACTTGAGTTTGAACGTCTTGGCGCCCAGCGCCAGGGCGGAGATCTGATGCCCCAGGCAAATCCCGAAGATCGGAACCTCGCCGACCAGGCTGCGCACGGTTTCGATGGCGTAGGTGGGTTCCGCCGGATCGCCCGGTCCGTTCGACAGGAACACGACGTCGGGTCGCAGGGACCGTACGTCCGCCGCCGTCGTTACGGCGGGGACGACCGTGACCTCGTAGCCCTCGTCGTGGAGTAGTCGCAGGATGTTGCGCTTGATCCCGAAATCGAACGCGACCAGACGGGGGCGATCGCCGGGGTTTCGGGCGGCCACACCTTGCGCCCACGCCCGGTCGACGCCTCGTGTCCAGGCATAAGGGGTGGCGCAGGATACCTCCTTGACGAGGGGTCTCTGGCCCAGGGGCTTCGCGTCGCGTGCCTTACGCACGAGCGACTCGACGTCGCGATCGACGCTCGACACCACGGCTTTCATCGCGCCGCGCGTACGGATGTGCCGGGTCAGCGCGCGCGTATCGACATCGCTGATCGCCGGGATACCGTTTTCCCTGAGGTAGTGCGGGAGCCCCTGATGCGCGCGCCAATTCGACGGAAGCACGGAGACTTGACGAACGACGAACCCCGCGACCTGCGGGGCGTTCGATTCGTCGTCTTCCGGGGTGGTGCCGTAATTCCCGATTTCCGGGCACGTCATGGCGACGATCTGTCCGCGATAGGACGGATCGGTCAAGATCTCCTGATAGCCGGCCATCGAGGTATTGAAAACGACCTCTCCGGACCGTTCTCCAGGCGCACCGAAAGAACGCCCTCGGAACACCCGGCCGTCTTCGAGGGCAAGGATCGCCTCCAAGACTACCCCTTCTCCGCGAGTTGGCCGTCCCGCACGGTGGCCAGCAGCCGAATCTCTTCGGCGAGATGATCGAAGGCTTCGGGCTCGAGGGATTGCGGGCCGTCGCACAGCGCGTGACCCGGGTTCGGGTGCACTTCGATCATCACCCCGTTTGCACCGGCCGCGATGGCGGCGCGGGCCAGCGCCGCGACACTGGCGCGGCGCCCGGAGGCGTGTGAGGGATCAACGAATACCGGCAGATGGGAAAGCTCCTGCAGGCGCGGCACGATCGCCAGATCCAACGTGAAGCGGCTGTGGTCGGAGAAGGTGCGGATACCGCGCTCGCACAGCATCACGTCGTTATTCCCCAACTCGAGAAGGTACTCCGCCGCGAGGAGGAAGTCTTCGAGCGTCGCCGCTAAACCGCGTTTCAGAAAAACCGGCAGCCCGCAGGTTCCGACGCGTTTCAGCAACGCATAGTTTTGCATGTTGCGTGCGCCGATCTGAACAACTTGCGCGAATTCGACAACCTCATCCAGCGAACGTTCGTCGACCGCTTCGGTGACGACCGGAAGCCCGACGGACCGGCCGGCTCGGGCCAGCATCTCGAGACCCGCACGGCCGAGCCCCTGGAAATCGTAGGGGCTGGAGCGCGGTTTGTAGGCACCGCCTCGCAGAAGATGGGCCCCGCTACGCTTGAGAGACTTGGCGACCGTCATCAATTCGTCGCCATCCTCGACGGCGCAAGGCCCTGCGATCAACGTCGGTTCGGCCCCACCGATCGTATGGTCCGCGACGCGGATGGTCGTTTTCTGTTCCGGAGTCTCTTTCAGTGCCAGGTGGAACGGCCGCTGCGCGGGAATGACATGCATCACGCCGGGGAGACCCCGGAGCCAATCGAGCGACGGCGGAGCGCCACGTAGGCGAATCACGCGGCGCGGATGTCCTGTAATCGGACGCCCTTCCACCCCCGCTTCACGAAGCGCGGAAAGAATGGCCTCCCCGGTTTGGTCGGTGGAGTCTGGGTGGAGAAACAGCAGCATGCGGGCTCGCACCCCTGGATCGGGGAACCGTGTCTACGTGGACTGCGGGCGGGTGATGTTATTCCAAACCGGGGTCTCGAATCAACCTCGGCGGCCGTCATGAGGGGCGTCCAATGAGCCGGAACTCCTTTCGTTGACCCAGTTTGGAGCGTATGCTACTTTCCGTCACCGCGCCGGTTACGGCGGTCAAATTGTAAAGAAGCAAGGATCATCGTTTAGGCGCGTAGCTCAGGGGTAGAGCGCTACGTTGACATCGTAGAAGTCGCTGGTTCAAATCCAGTCGCGCCTACCAACCCCGATCTTGCGTGGCGCGGCCAGGCAACGAGGAACGGGATGTCCCAGGCAACGACCGAGATACGCGTCACCTTGCCGGACGGCAGCGTTCGTGAGGTTCCCGTGGGAAGCACCGTGCTCGAGGTCGCCGCCGGGATCGGCCCGCGCCTGGCCAAAGCCGCCGTCGTCGGTCGAGTGGATGGGGTGCTCACGGATCTGTCGACCCCGCTCCGCCGGGACGCCGAACTCGCCCTGCTGACCGATCGTGACGCGGAGGCGCTCCACGTCCTGCGGCACTCGACCGCCCACGCCACCGCCCAGGCGGTTCAGGAACTGTTTCCGGGCACCAAGATCGGCCAGGGGCCGGTCATCGAGAACGGTTTCTACTACGATTTCGACCGTCCCGAACCGTTCAGTGATTCCGACCTCGAGGCAATCGAGGCTCGTGTCCACGAAATCGTCAAGCGAGACCTCCCGATCGAGCGCGTCGAACTCCCCCGCGACGAGGCCATCGCGTTTTTTGAAAAAGAGGGCGAGCCGTACAAGTTGTACTTCGCCACGACGAAGGGCGGGGACACCGTATCGATCTACCGGCAGGGCGAATGGACGGACTTTTGCCTCGGTCCCCACGTGCCGTCCACGGGACGTCTGTGCGCGTTCAAGTTGCTCTCGGTCGCCGGCGCGTACTG
>Ga0224508_10003536_pt1 | contig 12896 bp, 10 predicted proteins | sample SF_Jan12_sed_USG_4_FD_170157 | JGI IMG/M metagenome (GOLD analysis project Ga0224508, IMG submission 170157) | Sediment microbial communities from San Francisco Bay, California, United States - SF_Jan12_sed_USGS_21 | ecosystem: Environmental > Aquatic > Marine > Sediment | place: USA...
CGAGGTCGAGTGCCTGGGGGCCTGCGCCAATGCGCCCATGGTGCAGATCAACGATCTCTATTACGAGGACCTGACCCCCGAGCGCATGGCTGGGATAATCGACGACCTGAAGGACGGCAAGGAAATCCCCCTGGGGTCACAGACCGGCCGCCAAGGCTCGTCGCCGAACGGCGCGGCGGCTGCCGGCGTCGCGGCGGTTGTCGAGGAGGCGCTTGTGGTCAGCGAGGACGACGGCGCCGAAGCGGCCCTGGCAGTGGCAGACGCCGCCGTGGCCGACGATGGCGCCGAGCCGGCTGCGGAGGAAGCCGCGGCGGCGGGCGACGATGCGCTGCCGACCGACGCGGCTGCCGAAGAGGGCGTGGCCGGTGCTGACGAGCCTAGCGGCGTGGACTCGGGCATGGTCACGGCCGACTCGCCTGCCGAAAAAGATGCCGCTGTCGATGCGCCGGAGGTGGCGGCCGACGAGGACACGGCCGCGACGGCCCCGCGCGCGACCGACAAGGAGGCCTGATGCTTCAGGACCAGGACCGCATCTTCACGAACCTCTACGGCCAGGACGACTGGCGCCTGGACGGTGCGCGCCGCCGCGGCGTGTGGGATGGCACCAAGAAGGTACTCGACCTGGGCCGGGACGAAATTATCAACCAGATCAAGGCCTCGGAGCTGCGCGGGCGTGGCGGGGCCGGTTTTCCGGCCGGCCTCAAGTGGTCTTTCATGCCGAAGGAGAACGAAGGCCGTCCGGCCTACCTGGTGGTCAACGCGGACGAGTCGGAACCCGGCACCTGCAAGGACCGCGAGATCCTGCGGTACGATCCGCAGCGGTTGCTCGAGGGCTGCGTGGTCTCCGGCTTCGCCATGGGCGCCACCGCTTGCTACATCTACATCCGGGGCGAGTTTTTCAGCGAGGCCTCGCATGTCCAGCAGGCCATCGACGAGGCCTACGAGGCCGGATTGATCGGCAAGAACGCCTGCGGCTCGGGTTGGGACTACGACATCTATCTGCATCGCGGCGCCGGCGCCTACATCTGCGGCGAGGAGACCGCTCTCCTGGAGAGTCTGGAAGGCAAGAAAGGCCAGCCGCGCCTTAAACCGCCCTTCCCGGCGGCCTGCGGCCTCTACGGCTATCCGACCACGGTCAACAACGTCGAGACCATTGCCGTGGTGCCCGAGATCTTGCGCCGGGGTGTCACCTGGTGGACTTCGCTCGGCCGACCCCGAAACACGGGGACCAAGATCTTCAGTATCTCGGGACACGTCGAAAAGCCGTGCAACGTTGAAGAGGTGATGGGCATTCCGCTCAAGGAGCTGATCGAAAAACACGCTGGCGGGATACGGGGCGGCTGGGACAACCTGCTGGCGGTCATCCCCGGCGGCTCTTCGGTTCCCTGTATCCCACGGTCGATCTGCGACACCGTGTTGATGGATTTCGATTCGCTCCAGGACGTGAAGTCGGGCCTCGGCACCGCGGCGATCATCGTCATGGACAAGTCGACCGACATCGTCGCGGCGATCCAACGTCTGGCACACTTCTACATGCACGAAAGCTGCGGCCAGTGCACGCCCTGCCGCGAGGGCACCGGCTGGATGTGGCGCGTGCTGACCCGCATGATGACGGGCCGGGCCGAGCCGGAAGAGATCGACGTGCTGCTGGACGTGTCCCGGCAGGTCGAGGGCCATACCATCTGCGCCCTCGGCGATGCGGCCGCCTGGCCGATCCAGGGCCTGATCCGGCACTTCAGGCCCGAGTTGGAGCGGCGCATCAAGACGTACAAGGAAACCGGCCGGGCGGCGGCGGAGTAGGGGGCGGAGCATGCCGAAGCTGACCATAGACGGCCGGGAGATCGAGGTGGCCAGCGGCCTGACGGTGATCCAGGCCTGCGAGCTGGTCGGCATCGAGATTCCCCGATTCTGCTATCACGAGCGTCTCTCTGTTGCCGGCAACTGCCGCATGTGCCTGGTCGAGATGGAGCGCTCGCCCAAGCTGATCGCGTCCTGCGCCATGCCGGTCGCCGACGGCATGGTGATCCGCACCGATACCCCTGCCGTTCAGAAGGCGCGCAAGGGGGTCATGGAGTTCCTGCTGATCAATCATCCCCTCGACTGCCCCATCTGCGATCAGGGTGGCGAGTGCGACCTGCAGGACCAGGCCATGGCCTACGGTTTCGATCGCGGACGCTACGAGGAGAACAAGCGCGCAGTACCGGACAAGTACATGGGCCCGTTGATCCAGACGATCATGACCCGGTGCATCCACTGCACGCGTTGTGTACGCTTCAGTACGGAGGTCGCGGGCATCGAGGAGATGGGTTTGCTCGGCCGCGGCGGGCACGTGGAGATCACGACCCTCGAAAAGGCCGTCGAATCGGAGCTTTCGGGCAACTTGGTCGATGTTTGCCCGGTCGGCGCGCTGACCTCCAAGCCCTATGCCTTCTCTGCGCGGTCCTGGGAGCTGCGCAAGACGGACAGCGTGGACGTGCTGGACGCCGTCGGCTCCAACATCCGGCTGGATTGCCGCGGGCGCGAGGTCATGCGCGTGTTGCCGCGCCTGCACGAGGATATCAACGAGGAGTGGATCGCCGACAAGACGCGCTATGCCTGTGACGGCCTGCACCGCCGGCGTCTGGACCGCCCTTATGTGCGAAATGCCGAAGGCCGGCTCGAGGCGGCCTCCTGGGAGGAGGCATTCAAGGCGATCGCCGGGCGCCTCGGCGGTTTGAGCGGCGACAAGATCGCGGCGGTGGCCGGGGACCTCTGCGACGCCGAATCCATGATGGCGCTCAAGGACCTGATGGGCACGCTGGGGTCGCCTAACCTCGAGTGTCGCCAGGACGGCGCCAAGCTCGACCCTGGGACCCGCGCCGGCTACCTGTTCAATACCGGTATCGCCGGCATCGAGCAGTCCGACGCGGTGCTGCTGGTCGGCACGAACCCGCGCTGGGAAGCGGCCATGATCAACGCCCGGCTGCGCAAGCGCTTCCTCGCGGGCGGCCTCGAGGTCGGGCTGATCGGCCCAGCGGTCGATTTGACCTACCCGATCGAGTCCCTGGGCGCCGGACCCGAGACCCTGAAGCAGCTGGCCGACGGCAAGGGCGCCTTCGCCAAAACGCTCAAGTCGGCCGAGCGGCCGATGGTCGTGCTCGGCAGCGGCGCGCTGGCCCGCCCGGACGGCGCCGCGGTGCTGGCGCTCGGCCGCAAGCTGGCCGAGACCTTCGGCATGGTGCGCGACGACTGGAATGGCTTCAACGTGCTGCACCGGGCGGCCGCGCGGGTCGGGGCGCTCGACCTGGACTTCCTGCCGGGCGAGGGCGGGCGCGACCTTGCCGGCATCCTCGAGGGGGCCGCGTCCGGCGCCGTCGAAGCGGTCTACCTGCTGGGCGCCGACGAGCTCGACCTCGCCGCGCTCGACAAGGCCTTCGTGATCTACCAGGGCCATCACGGCGACGCCGCCGCGCACCTGGCCGATGTGATCCTGCCCGGCGCGGCCTATACCGAGAAGAACGGCACCTACGTCAACACCGAGGGGCGGGTGCAGCTCGGCCGGCTGGCTGCCTTCCCGCCCGGCGAGGCGCGCGAGGACTGGACGATTCTGCGGGCGCTTTCGGAGGTGGTCGGCGAACGGTTGCCCTACGACAACCTGGGCCAGCTGCGCCAGCGCCTGATCGGGGTCAACCCGGTCTTCGCCGCGGTCGACCAGGTGGAGCGCGCGCCTTGGGAGCCCTTCGGGCAAGAGGGACCAGTCGACGCGGCGCCCTTCGAACTGCCGATCGACGACTATTACCGGACCGACCCGGTCAGCCGGGCCTCCGAAACCATGGCCCGCTGCAGCGAGGAGCTGCTAACCACTGCTCGGGAGGCGACCGGAACCGATGGCTAGCATCTTGAACGATCCCTTCTGGGACACCTACGCCGGACAGGGCGCCATCATTTTGGCGCAGATCCTGGCGGTCCTCGTTCCGTTGCTGCTCGCGGTCGCCTACCTGACCTACGCCGAACGCAAGGTGATCGGCGCCATGCAGCTCAGGAAGGGCCCCAACGTGGTCGGCTGGTTCGGCCTGCTCCAGCCCATCGCCGACGCCGCCAAGCTGCTGTTCAAGGAAACCATCCTGCCGGCTGGGGCGAACCGGGTGATCTTCGTCGCGGCGCCGATGGTGACCTTTGTCCTGGCCATGATCGGCTGGGCCGTCATTCCCTTCGGCGAGGGGCTCGTGGTCTCCGACCTCAACGTCGGGATCCTGTACCTCTTCGCGATCTCCTCGCTCGGGGTCTACGGCGTGATCATGTCCGGCTGGGCCTCCAACTCGAAGTATCCCTTTCTGGGGGCCTTGCGCTCGGCCGCCCAGATGGTGTCCTACGAGGTCTCGATGGGCTTCGTGATCATCACTGTGCTGATCTGTGTCGGCTCGCTCAACCTGACCGACATCGTGATGGCGCAGAAGACCGTCTGGTTCTGCGTGCCGCTGTTGCCGATGTTCGTGATCTTCTTCATATCGACGCTGGCCGAGACCAACCGCTCGCCCTTCGACCTGCCGGAGGGCGAGTCGGAGATCGTCGCCGGGTTCTTCCTCGAGTACTCCTCGATGACCTTCGCGCTCTTCTTCCTGGGCGAGTACGCCAGCATGCTTCTCATGGGCGCGATGACCTCGATCCTGTTCCTGGGGGGCTGGTTGCCGCCGCTCGATATCGCGCCGTTCAACTGGATCCCGGGGCCGGTATGGCTCTTCGGCAAGATCGCGGCCTGCATGTTCGTCTTCCTTTGGGTGCGCGCGACCTTCCCGCGCTATCGCTACGACCAACTTATGCGGCTCGGCTGGAAGGTCTTCCTGCCGTTCTCGCTGCTCTGGGTGGTGCTGACCGCCGGCTTCTTGTTTGCCTTCGACCTGGTGCCGAATAGGTAGGAACGTGGAGACCTTGCCATGCCCGAAGGGCAGACTATGGTATGCGCCGCCGCGCCGGCGGCAGGGGTGAAGGGACGACGCTGATGGGTATGATCGATCGCGGCTTACGCAGTCTGCTGCTCGGCGAGTTGCTGTCGGGCATGTCGCTCACCCTGCGCTATTTCTTCAGGCCCAAGGTGACCTTGAACTACCCCTACGAGAAGGGTCCCTTGAGCCCGCGGTTCCGCGGTGAGCACGCGCTGCGCCGCTACCCAAACGGCGAGGAGCGCTGCATCGCCTGTAAGCTCTGCGAGGCGATCTGTCCGGCCCAGGCCATTACCATCGAGGCCGAACCGCGCGCGGACGGCAGCCGGCGCACCACGCGCTACGACATCGACATGACCAAGTGCATCTACTGCGGCTTTTGTCAGGAAGCCTGCCCGGTGGACGCCATCGTCGAGGGGCCGAACTTCGAGTTCGCGACGGAGACCCGCGAGGAGATGTATTACAATAAGGAGAAGCTGCTCGAGAACGGGGACCGCTGGGAAGTCGAGATTCAGCAGAATCTGGAACTCGACGCACCCTACCGGTGAGCCCGTCGAAAGCCGCGTCCGAGAAGGGAAGGGGACCGTGATGCCGTTGCGAAGCCCGGGGAAGGCAGGGCCGATATGATATTGCAGGCGCTCGCCTTCTATCTCTTCGCCTTCGTGGCCGTGGCCTCGGGCGTGATGGTCATCGCGTCGCGCAACCCGGTGCATTCCGTGCTGTTTCTTATCCTCGCCTTCTTCAATGGGGCCGGGCTCTTCGTCCTGATGGGCGCCGAGTTTCTCGCCATGATCCTGGTCTTGGTCTACGTCGGCGCGGTGGCGGTGCTGTTCCTTTTCGTGGTCATGATGCTCGACATCAACTACGTCGAGATGCGCAAGGGGTTCCTGCAGTACCTGCCGGTGGGCGGGTTGATCGGCCTGATCCTGCTGGTGGAGCTGACCTTCGTCGCGGGGGCCTGGGTCGCCGCGCCCGCGGCGGTGGCCAGCATTCCGATAGCGCCGCCCGAACAGGTGCACAACACCAGGGCGCTCGGCAACGTCATCTACACCGACTACATCTACCTGTTCCAGGCGGCGGGCTTGGTGCTCCTGGTGGCCATGGTGGGCGCGATCGTCCTGACCCTGCGACAGCGCGAGGGGGTGCGCCGGCAGTCGATCGCCCGGCAGATCGGCCGCAAGCGCGGGGACTCGATCGAACTGAAGGACGTGCCGAGGGGGAGCGGAGTCTAGCGCGATGTTCGAGATCGGTCTTGCCCATTACCTGACCGTCGCCGCGGTCCTGTTCACCCTGGGGATCTTTGGCATCTTCCTGAACCGCAGGAACGTCATCATCATCCTCATGGCGATCGAGCTCATGCTGCTCGCCGTCAACATCAACCTGGTGGCGTTCTCGACCCATCTGCAGGACCTAGTGGGACAGGTCTTCGCGATGTTCGTGCTGACCGTGGCGGCCGCGGAGGCGGCGATCGGTCTGGCCATTCTGGTGGTCTACTTCCGGAACCGCGGGTCGATCGCGGTCGAGGACATCAACATGATGAAAGGCTGAAGGGCGTCATGGACGTTGCCGTTGTCTTCCTGCCGCTGATCGGTGCGATCATCGCTGGCCTGTTCGGACGCCAGATCGGCGACCGCGGCGCGCAGCTCGTGACCTGCGGTCTGCTGGGCCTGTCCGCGCTGCTCTCGCTGGTCGTGTTCCACGATGTGGTGATCGCCGGCAACGTCCACGTGACCGAGCTGTTCACCTGGATCGATTCCGGCAGTTTCGAGCTCTCCTGGGCGCTCAAGCTGGATACGCTGACCGCCGTGATGCTCTCCGTGGTGACCGTGGTCTCCTGCATGATCCATATCTACTCGATCGGCTACATGGCGCACGACAAGTCGATCCCGCGGTTCTTCTCCTACCTCAGCCTGTTCACCTTCTTCATGCTGATGCTGGTCAGCGCCGACAACTTCCTGCAGATGTTCTTCGGCTGGGAGGGCGTCGGCCTGGTGTCCTACCTGCTGATCGGCTTCTGGTACGAGCGGCCGAGCGCCTGCGCCGCCGCGATCAAGGCCTTCCTGGTCAACCGGGTCGGCGACATCGGCTTCGCGCTGGGCATCATGGGTGCGTTCTTCCTGTTCGGGGCGGTCGGCTTCGACCAGGTCTTCGCCGCGGTCCCCGAGTTCGCCGAGGCCCGCTTTACCTTCGTCGGCATCGAGGGGCACGCGCTCACCATCATCTGCATCCTGCTGTTCATCGGCGCCATGGGCAAGTCGGCGCAGATCGGCCTGCATACCTGGCTGCCGGATGCGATGGAAGGCCCGACACCGGTCTCGGCCCTGATCCACGCGGCGACCATGGTGACCGCCGGCGTGTTCATGGTCTGCCGCCTCTCGCCGATGTTCGAGTACGCGCCGGTCGCGTTGTCGCTCGTCACCTACGTCGGCGCGATCACCGCCATCTTCGCGGCGACCGTCGGGCTGTGCCAGAACGACATAAAGCGGGTCATCGCCTACTCGACCTGCAGCCAGCTCGGCTACATGTTCTTTGCCGCCGGCGTTTCGGCCTACGGCGCGGCGATCTTCCATCTAGGCACCCACGCCTTCTTCAAGGCGCTGCTGTTCCTCGGCGCCGGGTCGGTGATTCATGCCATGTCCGACGAGCAGGACATGCGCAGGATGGGCGGCCTCTGGAAGCGCATACCCTACACCTACGGCCTGATGTGGGCCGGCAGCCTGGCGCTCGCCGGCATTCCGTTTTTTGCCGGCTACTTCTCCAAGGACCTGATCATCGAAGCGGCCCTTGGCGCGGGCAGCGACGCGGGCGTCTTCGCCTTTTGGATGGGGGTCTCGGCGGCCTTCCTGACGGCGCTCTATTCCTGGCGGCTGATCCTGATGACCTTCCACGGCAAGCCGCGCATGGAACAGTCGATATGGGACCACGTCCACGAATCGCCCAAGGTCATGATCATCCCGCTCTTCGTGCTGGCCGCGGGCGCCGTGTTCGGCGGCGCGGCGGCGCCGTTCCTGGTGGGTGACGGACGCGAGGCCTTCTGGGGCGAATCGCTGTTGGTGCTGTTCGGCAACGATTCGATCGAGGCGGCGCACCATTTGCCGCTTTCGGTGAAGCTGTTGCCGATCGTCGTCGCGGTCCTCGGCATCGCGGTGGCCTACTGGATGTATATGGCGCAGCCCGGCCTGCCCGCGGCACTCGCCCGCACCTTCCGACCGATCTACCTGTTCCTCTTGAACAAGTGGTACTTCGACGAGCTTTACGACGCGCTGTTCGTGCGACCGGCCTTCGCCATCGGCCGCGGCCTGTGGAAGAAGGGCGACGGCGCGGTGATCGACGGCTATGGGCCGGACGGCATTGCGGCGACCACGATCAGCCTCGCGCAGCGCATCAGCCGGCTGCAGACCGGCTATGTCTACCACTATGCCTTTGCCATGTTGGTCGGCGTCGTCGGGCTAGTCACCTGGTACATTTTGAGCCGGTTGGGGTGAACGTCCGATGAGCGACTGGCCTCTGCTTTCCTTGATCACGTTCCTGCCGCTCCTGGGCGCGGCGTTCATCTTTTTCATCCGGGGCGAGCAGGAAGACATCGCGCGCAACGCGCGCTCCGTCGCCCTGTGGTTCTCGTTCGGTACCTTCGTGCTTTCCCTGTGGCTTTGGTTCAGCTTCGAGCGCGGCACCGCCGAGTTCCAATGGGCCGAGGAGGTCCTCTGGATCCCGGGCTTCAACATCACCTACCGGATGGGTGTCGACGGCATCTCGATGCCCTTCGTGCTGCTGTCGACCCTGCTCACGCCGCTGTGCATCCTGGCCAGCTGGGAGGCGATCAAGGTCCGGGTCAAGGAATACATGATCGCCTTCCTGGTGCTCGAAACCATGATGGTCGGCATGTTCTGCGCCCTCGACTTGGTCGTGTTCTACATCTTCTTCGAGGGCGTGCTGATCCCGATGTTCCTGATCATCGGCATCTGGGGCGGCGCGCGGCGGGTCTACTCGGCCTTCAAGTTCTTCCTGTTCACGCTCGCCGGCTCGGTCCTGATGCTGCTCGCCATCCTGGCGATCTACTTCGAGACCGGCATCACGGACATCCCGACGCTGCTCGATACCCGGCTGCCTCCGGAAATGCAGACCTGGCTGTGGCTCGCCTTCTTCGCGTCCTTCGCGGTCAAGGTACCGATGTGGCCGGTGCATACCTGGCTGCCCGACGCCCACGTCGAGGCGCCCACCGCGGGCTCGGTCATCCTGGCCGGCGTGCTCTTGAAGATGGGCGGCTACGGGTTCCTGCGCTTTTCCTTGCCCATGCTGCCGGAGGCCTCGGCCCTGTTCACGCCGCTGCTGATCTATCCGCTGTCGATCATCGCGGTGATCTACACCTCGCTGGTCGCGCTGGCCCAGGAGGACATGAAGAAGCTGATCGCCTACTCCTCGGTCGCCCACATGGGCCTCGTCACGGTCGGTATCTTCACGGTGACCCAGCAAGGCATCGAGGGCGCAATGATCCAGATGCTCTCGCACGGCGTCGTATCGGCCGCGCTGTTCCTCATCGTCGGCGTGATCTACGACCGCATGCACTCGCGGCTGATCGAACGCTACGACGGCCTGGTCGAGCGCATGCCGGCCTATGCCCTGATGTTCATGGTCTTCATGCTGGCCTCGGTCGGCCTGCCGGGGACCAGCGGCTTCGTGGGCGAGTTCCTGGTGCTGGTCGGCGCCTTCCAGGTCAACACCGCGGTGGCCGTGCTGTGCGCATCGGGCATGGTGCTGGGCGCGGCCTATATGCTCTATCTCTATCGCCGGGTCATCTTCGGCAAGATGACCAAGGAGGACCTGCGCACAATCCTGGACCTCAGTTGGCGCGAGAAGGCGATTTTCGCTCCGCTGATCGCCGTGGTGCTGTGGATGGGAATCTATCCGATGTCCTTTATCGACGTGATGGCGGCCTCTGTCGCCAACGTGATCGACAACTATGAAGCCGCCCTGGCGGCCGCCGAGGGGCCGTCGCTGGCCGCCTTGTGGCCGGTCGAGTGAGGATGGAGCCGCCGATGATCTCGCTTGACCTTACGTCCGCCCTGCCGGAGGTCTTCCTGGCCTGCGCCGCGATGGTGTTGCTCATGCTGGGGGTATTTCGCCGCGCGGGGTCGACACGGCTGGTGCTGGTGCTGACCGTAGTCGTCCTGGCGGTTGCCCTCCTGCTGATCGTCTTCTCGCCGGACGACCGGGCCCTGGCCTTCAACGGCCTTTTCGTGACGGACAATTTTACGGCTTACATGAAAGTGCTGGTGCTGCTCGGCGCGGCGCTCACGATCGGCATGTCGCTCGGCTATATCGAGCGCGAGCAGATGGATCGCTTCGAGTTTCCTGTGCTCATGCTATTTGCCACGCTCGGCATGCTGGCCATGGTTTCGGCGAACGACCTGATTTCACTCTATCTCGGTCTCGAGCTCCAAAGCCTCTCGCTCTACGTCATCACCGCGTTCCGCCGGGATTCCGTGCGGTCCAGCGAGGCGGGCCTGAAATACTTCGTCCTGGGGGCCCTGTCTTCGGGGATGCTGCTCTACGGCAGTTCGATGGTCTACGGATTTGCCGGCAGCACCAATTTCGAGGCCCTGGCCGAGGTTCTGGCGGCCGATCTGGCGTTCGGCCGGGCGCCGTCGCTCGGCCTGATCGTCGGGTTGGTCTTCCTGCTGGCCGGCCTTGCCTTCAAGGTTTCGGCCGTGCCGTTCCATATGTGGACCCCGGACGTCTACGAGGGCGCGCCCACGCCGGTCACGGCGTTTCTCGCCAGCGCCCCCAAGGTGGCGGCCATGGCGCTCATCGTCCGGGTCATGGTGGGGCCCTTCGGCGACCTCTTCGAGCAGTGGCAGCAGATCGTCGTCGTGATCTCGATCGGCTCGATGGTGCTGGGCGCCTTCGCGGCGATCAATCAGACGAATATCAAGCGGCTCATGGCCTACAGCTCGATCGGCCACATGGGCTACGTATTGGTCGGGCTCGCCGCCGGGACCGAGGCGGGCGTGCTCGGCATCGTGGTCTATCTGGCGATCTATCTGATCATGAACATCGGCACCTTCGCGTGCATCCTGTGCATGAGCCAGGAAGGGCGGATGGTCGAACGGATCGAGGACCTGAAAGGCCTCGGGAAGTCCAACCCGCTTATGGCCCTGGCGCTGACCATTCTGATGTTCTCGATGGCGGGCATCCCGCCGCTCGCCGGCTTCTTCGGCAAGTACTTCGTGTTCCTCGCGGCGATCAAGGCCGGGCTCTACGCCTTGGCGGTGATCGGCGTGCTGGCTTCGGTCGTGGGCGCGTTCTATTACGTGCGAATCGTCAAGCTGATGTATTTCGAGGAGCCGGCCGAGGTGCTGGACCGTCCGATCGGCGCCGTGTTGCGATTGATGATCACCGGGACCAGCTTGGCCATGGTCCTGTTTCTCCTGGTCGCCGGACCGGTGGTCGGCGGCGCCGGGGCCGCGGCCGCGGCGCTTTTCGCGGGATGACGACCGGGGCGGTGGTGGATCGGCCGCACCTGCCGCCCGCCTATCGCCTGGTGGCGCTCGACCGGGTCGACAGCAGCAACGACCAGGCCAAGCGCCTTGCCGAGGCGGGCGCCGAGGACGGCACCCTTGTCTGGGTCCGCGAGCAGCTCAAGGGTCGGGGCCGCCGCGGTCGGAGCTGGGCGAGCCCGCCCGGAAACCTCTATCTCTCGCTCGTGCTGCGTCCCGAGTGTACGGCGGCCGAGGCGGCGCAGCTCGGTTTCGTCGCGGCGCTCGGTATCGGCGATGGGGTCGGCAGCGTGGCGCCGCCCCTGGTCGAGGTCCGGTACAAGTGGCCGAACGACGTGCTGTTCAACGGGCGCAAGGGCGCCGGCATCCTGCTCGAATCCCGCATGTCCCCGGCGGGCGGTCTCGAGTGGCTGGTGCTCGGGCTTGGGGTCAACGTGGCCAGCTTTCCCGAGGACGCGGATCTTGCGGCGACCAGCCTGCGCTTCGAGGGCGCCCCACAGGACGTCGACGAGGTCGACCTCCTGGAGGCCTTCGCCCGGCATTTCCTGACCTGGGTGAATCGATGGCGTGAAGATGGCTTTGAGCCGATTCGCGAGACTTGGCTCCACCACGCACAGGGGCTCGGCGAGCCGATCGAGGTCCACCTGCCGGGCGAAACCCTGAGCGGCAGGTTCCGCGACCTGGACGAAAGCGGCGTACTGCTCCTCGAACAGGCGGACGGGCAGGTCCGCTCGATCGCCGCCGGCGACGTCTACTTCGGTGCATGAGGCCGCCATGCTGCTCGCGATCGATTCCGGCAACACCAACGTGGTCTTCGCAGTCTACGATGGCGAAGAGATGCGCGGACGCTGGCGCGCGTCCAGCGACGCCAGGCGGACCGCCGACGAATACGCGGTCTGGCTGACCCAGCTGATGGCGCTCGATGGCCTGGAGGCGAGCGACATCGACGGCGCGATCATCGCCTCCGTGGTGCCGCCCTCGGTCTACGGCCTGAAGACCTTGTGCAGCCAGTATTTCGGCGTCAGACCCTTGATGATCGGCGATCCGGATGTCGATCTCGGGATCGAGGTGCGGGCGAAGCAAGTCGGCGCCGACCGCCTGGTCAACGCGGTCGCCGGGCATGCGACTTACGACGGTCCTTTGATCATCATCGACTTCGGCACGGCGACCAGCTTCGACGTGATCGGGCCCGACGGCGGGTACGAGGGCGGCGTCATCGCACCGGGCGTCAACCTGTCGGTCGAGGCGCTCTACCAGGCCTCGGCACAGCTGCCGCGCATCGGCGTGGTGCGGCCGAAGAAGGTCATCGGCAAGGCCACGGTGCCGGCCATGCAATCCGGTCTCTATTGGGGCTACGTCGCCATGATCGACGGCGTCGTCGCGCGCATCGAGGCAGAGACGGGGCATCCCATGACCGTCATCGCGACCGGCGGCCTGGCGCCGTTGTTCGCCAAGGCCTGCGAGAGCATCGACCACAGCG
>Ga0224508_10003537_pt1 | contig 12895 bp, 8 predicted proteins | sample SF_Jan12_sed_USG_4_FD_170157 | JGI IMG/M metagenome (GOLD analysis project Ga0224508, IMG submission 170157) | Sediment microbial communities from San Francisco Bay, California, United States - SF_Jan12_sed_USGS_21 | ecosystem: Environmental > Aquatic > Marine > Sediment | place: USA: California...
GCGGTGGGGCAGGCTGTTGGCCACTGCCGCGTCGGCCGATCGGCACACCTCGGCGAAGGTGTCCTCGTCACCCACCTGCACACCGAGCGGCAGTGGATTCAGGAAGTACCCCACCAGCGGCTCTGTGTCGGACCCGTCGCGGGTCGATGCGGTGATGGCAATGCCAGGGCGAGCACCACGCCCGTGGCGGGCCAGCACCACTGCCAACGCCGCCAGCGCGGTGGTGAAGGCGGTGCGGCCCGGCCCCTCGGCCAACTGGCTGGCGGTGAGGTCGAGGGGTCGCTCCACGTACCCGTCGGGCGTCGCGCGCCGGGGACCCTCGATGGCCAGGGGACGGGCGTCGATGCGGCCGTCGAGCTGCTCGGCCCAGAAACGTGCCGCGCCAGGATCGTGTTCGTGCCGGCGGCGCTGTCGTACACCGACCTCGGCGTAGCTCACAGGCAGCGGGGCCAGCTCGTCGCCCTGATAGACGGCCGCCACCTGATCCCAGAAGACGTCGAGGGCACCAGCGTCGGCCACGATGTGGGGCACACCGATCAACACCGCCCAACGCTCACCCGAGCGCCGCACGATGCCCAGGCGCACCAGCGGCCCGGCGTCGAGATCGAACGGGCGCCGCTTGAGGTCGTCGGCCCACTCGGCCAGCTCGTCGTCGCGCGCAAGGGCCCGTCGCTGCACCCAGACCGGCGCATCGATCTCGTGACGGTCATCTGCGTACGAGGTGCGCAGGGTGTGGTGACGGGCGGCGACCTGGCGCACGGCCGCCTCCAGCCGCTCGGCGTCGAGCGCACCCTCGATGTCGTAGAGGCGCGTGACGTTGTAGCGCACGTCGCCCGGGTGGCGGCGAGCGTGGAACAGCATCGCCTCCTCCCCCACCGACAGCGCCGGGGTCGCGCCTGCGGTCGGGGTCGTCGACGCCTCGCTCGTGGTCGGCCCGCCCTCGCGCAACAGATCGTCGAGCTGCACGGCCAGGTCACGCACCGTGCGGTGCTCGAAGGCGAGCCGCTCGGGTACGTCGATGCCGAGGCGGTCGGCGACGGCCACGATCATCTCCAGGGCCCGCAACGATGTGCCCCCGAGGTCGAAGAAGGGTGTGGTGACGCCCACCTGATCGAGGCCGAGTATGCCGGCCCACACCTCGCTCACCAGCCGCTCGGTCTCGGTCTCGGGTTCGGTGCCGTCGGCGATGCGGTGGGTCCGCGTGGGCGCCAGCAGTCGGTCGGGGGCGACCTTGCCGTTGGCGGTGAGGGGCACCGCGTCGATGCGGACGAATGCGGTCGGGATGCTGTGGGCGGGCAACACCCGGGCCAGGCGGCGTCGCAGATCGGCCGGATCGAGCTCGGCGGGGGCCACGTACCAGGCGGTGAGCACCTCGGTCGGGTGGGGGACGTAGCCGATCTCGGCCAGCATGGCTGCCACCTCGTCGGCCACGATCGGATCGTCGAGCTCATCGACCGCCTCGGCTCTGGTCTTGTGCCCGAGCCGCACGTCCCAGCTGTAGGGCAGGGCGTAGTTGTGGAACCCTCGCTCGGTGCGGTGCACATGGATGCCGGCCGCGTTGACCAGGCAGTTGGTCGATCGCCCCGTGTCGGCTGGGCGCACCCACGGAGCCCGCTCGTCGAGGAAGGCGAGCATCTCGTCGAGCTCGACGTCGGTGTATCGGTAGAAGTCGACGAATCGGATCCGGTCGAAGACGTCGTCGGTGGCGAAGACCGACGTGTCGAGCAGCTCGGCGACGGCATCGTGCTCTCGGTGGTAGGCCTTGCGGGCGGCGAGCACCGTGGCGTCGACGGCGGCGGGATCGAATCCGGCCCGTCGGAACTGGGCCGGAGTGAGACGAGTCTCGAAGAACTGCCCGCGGCTCAGACCGGTGACGATGACCGGGATGTCGTGCCGATCGGCCACCCCGACGGCCAGCGTGTACAGCACCTTGAAGCAGCCGTTGCACACGTTGGAGTAGCGCTCGAGGCTGTCGCGGAACACCTCGTTCATGGCCTCGGTCGTGACGAACTCGTGGTCGACGCCCAGATCGGACACGGCCCGGGCGACGTTGGCTTTGGCGCCGTCGGAGATGAAGCCGTTGTCGAGGGTGAGAGCACGCACCCGCAGGCCCATCTCGACGAGCTGGTAGAGGGCGTAGGTCGAGTCCTTGCCGCCCGACAGGAGGTGCAGGCAGTCGTAGTCGCCCGCGCGACCGGCGCCGGCCTGGGCGACGATCCGGCACAGGTCGTCGGGGGTGCCGAAATACCGTTCGGCCTGCTCGGCCACGGTGTCGTACTCGCGACAGACCGAGCACACACCGTCGTCGTCGATGCCGACACCGGGCACCTCAGTGGAGAGGCCACACCGGACACAGGCTGGGTGATCGGCGTCGCCGCTCGCGGGCGACCACACCCGAACCACGCTCTGTTCGATGTCGGGATGGGCGTTGAGCGCGGCCTCGATCTCGCCCGGCTCGACCCGCACCGCACCCAGCTTGAGCTGCTCGTCGAGACGCCCCTCGTAGACCATCGTGTGGGGATCCAGCAGCCGTACCCGATCGCCGGTGCGGTACCACTGCAGCCCGCCGTCGGCGACGAACCGCCCCTGGTCGAGGTCGGGCCGCCGCCAGTAGCCCTCAGCCATGCCTGGTCGGCGCAGGTGGAGCTCACCGCTGGCGCCCAGTGGCGTGGGATGGCCATAGGGGTCGCGGACGACGATCGAGCACCCTGGAGCCGGCCGGCCGATGGGCACCTCGGGTGGCCGGTCGAGGCTCGGGTCGTAGCGGTGGACCATGCAGCCCACCACACCCTCGGTGGGTCCGTACTCGTTGAAGATCTCGAGCTCGGGCTGCACCGCCAGCAGCCGATCGGCCAGGTCGGTTCCGAAGGCCTCGCCCCCGACCACGAGGGTGCGCAGCGGGTGTTCGCCGTCGAGCATCCGGACCAGCAGCTCGAGGTGGCTCGGTGTGGCCTTGAGCAACGTCACCCGTCGTTCGTCGACCAACCGACGGAGACCCTCACCGGCCGAGGCCTCGATCACGCTGAGCTCACCGCCGGCGAGCAAGGGCAGGAAGAGGCTGGTGATGGTGAGGTCGAACGACAACGACGAGTGGAGCGCCACGACGGGTGGCGTGTCGCCGACGTACGCCTCGAGTGCGAAGCCCAGGTAGTGGGAGAGACCTCGGTGGGTGATGGGCACACCCTTGGGCCGGCCGGTCGATCCCGACGTGAACAGCACGTAGGCAAGGGCGTCGGGCCCGGTCGGGGGGTGCTCGAAGGTGCGCCCCGCGGCCAGCTCGGGCAGCCCATCGAGCACCAGCGCCGGCTCGAGATCCTCGATGAGCATGGCCCGCCGCATCGCGGGCAGCTCAGGATCGATCGGACAGAACGCCGCACCGACGCGCAGCACGCCGTGGATGGCGACCACGGCGTCGATGCTGCGCCTCATCTCGATGCCCACGCGGTCGCCGGGACCGATCCCCTGCTCGTGGAGCCAGACCGCGAGCGCGTCGATGTCATCGGCGAGCTGGTCGCCGCTGCGAACGACGGCACCGTACGACACGGCAGGTTCCGATCCCCGGGCCCGAAGAGCCGGGACGACGTCGGTCGCGGCCGGGGCCTCGAGGGGTGCCACGTCGTTGAACGCCTCGACCACCACCGCTCGCTCAGCCTCGTCGACCACCGGGAACGATCCGACCGATGCGTCGGGGTCGGCCAGGAAGGCGTCGAGCACGGCGCCGAAGTGCCGGACCATCCGCTGCCGCTCGTCGACGTCGGCCAGCGCCTCGCTGATGTCGAGATCGATGCGGAGCCGGCCATCACCAGTGAAGTCGTACACCTGGCATCGCAGTCGGTGCTCGGCGTCGACGTGGCCGCTGTGAACCCACTCGGTGCGGGCACCAATGGTCCCGAAGGGCCCGAACGCCGCCGGGACCAGGTTGAGCACCACCTCGAAGTCCTGACGGGGCCCGGCGCCGGGCTCGGCCCGGCGCAGCGTGGTGATGGCTGAGCGCAGCGCCCGGTCGTAGACATCCCGGAAGGTGTCATCAGCACCGACCGCGACCGTGATGGGATACAGCTCCATCAACAGCCCGACGAGGTCGCGCTCGTCATCGGTGCCCCGATGGTGGATCGGGATGCCGATCCGCATGGTGGACAGGCCAGCGACCCGGTGCAGTTGCACGGCCAGGCACGTGGCCACGAACGCCAGCCGTGTGAGGTCGGGGCTGAACGAGGCCAGCTCGCCGGCGAGAAGGCGCTCGAGACCGGCCCGGCGTTCGGCGCCAACCTCGACGGGCGTGCGGTGGTTGCGGGTCGTCGCCGGGCGGCGGGGGCCGAAGAGGGCGAGCGGATCGGCCGGTTCGGGCTCGTCGGCGGCCCAGTGCTCGGCGGCTCGGCGCCAGGGCCGAGACTGTCGCCGGTACTCGAGGCCCCGCAGGTGCTCGCGGTACGAACCGGTGGTGAACGGTCTGCCCTCGTAGGCCGCCGCGGTGGCCCGGTAGACCAGGCTCGAGCTGGTGGCATCGGTGATGACGTGGTGCAGGCACAGGTACCAGGCGATCTGCCCATCGGCCAGCCGCAGCAGCACCGAGTCGTAGCCGCACGTGGCCAGGTCGAGCGGAACGCCGACCCGCTCGACGACCCAGTCGGCGAGCTCGCCGGGGCCCAGTTCGATCACCTCGGTCGATCCCGGTGGTGCGGCGCAGACGGTGGGCACCGGCACACCCTGGCGCTCGTGGACCACCGTCCGCAGCGCGTCGCTCGACTCGACCACCCGGGCAAATGCGTCGGCCAGACGTTCGGCGTCGACCGGTCGGTCGAAATGGGTGAGTGTGGCCATGTTGGCCAGCGGCACGTCGGGCGCGGCTCGCTGCCCGGTCCACACCACCTGCTGGGCCGAGCCGAGGCCCCTGCTGGGCCGGACGGCGACGGGTGCCTCGCTCACGCGTGGGCGCGCCGCGCGTCGACATAGGCCACCATCGCCGACACCGTCTGGAAGTTCTCCAACGTCACGTCCACCGGGTCGACCTCGACGCCGACCTCGTCCTCGATCCAGTTGACGATGCGCACCACACCGAGCGAGTCGACGACGCCGGTGAGCAACAGATCGGTCTCGGGTCCGACGTCATCGGCGGCCGGGTTGATCTCGACCTGGATGAGCTCGATGAGTGCGTCGGCGAGTGGTGTGGTCATCGGGCGAGAGCCTCCTGGGGGTGGGTGAAGAGCTCGGGCATCAACTCGTGGCGGACGCGGCGACGATCGACCTTCCCCGTGGCCGTCTGGCACAGGTCGTCGACACGCTCCAGCCGGCGGGGTACGGCGTAGGGCGCCAGACGCTCGGCCGCCCAACGGGTCAGCTCGTCGGCCGGGGCCGAGCCGACGTACACAGCGACCAGCTCGGTCTCACCCTCGGCTCCGGTGACCACACCGGCCACGGCGTGGCTGACCCCGTCGGCCGCAGCAAGGATGAGCTCGACGGTGCCGAGCTCGAGTCGATGACCCCGCACCTTGACCTGGTCATCACGGCGGCCCACGTACTCGAAGACTCCCGGCTCGACCTCGGTGGCCAGGTCGCCGGTGTGGTACCACCGGCGACCGTCGGAGTCGACGTCGATCGACTGCTCGGTGAGCTCGGGCCGGTTCCAGTAGCCGATCATCATGGTGGGTGCGGCGATGACGAGCTCGCCGGGCTCACCCGGCGGGCAGTCATGGCCGTCGTCGTCGACCACCCGACCGCGGGCGCCGTCCCAGCACCGGCCGATGGGCACGACCGCATCGGTCGCCGGCGGCGCATCGAGGTGATGGAAGGTGCACTGATTCACCTCAGCGGGGCCGTAGACGTTCGAGACCCGACACTCGGGCAAGAGCCGCATCCACTGGGCCAGTCGAGCCGCGGGGAACGGCTCGCCGCCGTACAGCACCCATCGGACGGCCGACAGATCGCGCTCGGTGAGCACCCCCCGATCGAGCAGCTGCGTGTACAGGAAGGGCACGCCGTAGAGCGTGGTGACGGCCTGGTCGGCGATGAGCTGCGACAGCGAGGCCGGCAGCCGCAGGTACGGCTCGGGCACCACCACGGTGCAGGCGCCGGCCACCGGCCCGGCGAACAGCTCGAAGGTGGACATGTCGAAGTGGATCGGCGTGAGGAACCCCAGCCGATCGTCGGGCCCCAGGCCATAGAGCGCCGCGGCGCGGGTCGCGTAGGCGAGGGCCGACCGGTGGGTGTGCATGATGCCCTTGGGCCGGCCGGTCGATCCCGAGGTGTACATGACGTAGGCCAGGTCATCGACCTGAGGCCCGTCTCCCTCGTCGATGACGTCGTCTGACGCCCAGCCGGCTCCGACGAGCCCGCTGGCGCCGAGGGCATCGTCGTCGGCACCCAGCACGGCGCGCAGGCTCGGGGCCTGGGCCGCCAGTGTGGCGATGTGTCGCGACGATGGCTCGTCGGTGATGACCACCTCGACACCGCAGTCATCCACGACGGCGGCCACTGCGGAGGTGGGGGCGCTGGCGTCGAGGGGGACATAGGCCGCCCCGCACCGCAGCACGGCGTGCACGGCGACCACGGTGCGCGTCGACTTGTACAACAAGATGCCCACCCGGTCACCGCGGGCGACGCCCAGACGCCTGAGGGTGCCGGCCACGCCGGCGACCTGGGTGTCGAGATCGGCCCACGAGAGCACCTGGTCGCCGCAGACCACGGCGGGCTCCGCCGGCCGCTTTGTGGCCTGATCGCGCACCAGGGCCGCGAGCGTGGTCACACCGCCCCCTCGTAGGGATCGAACGGGTCGACACCCACCGACTGCAGATCGACCCACTGGCCCAGGCCGTGCTCGGCCGCCAGGTCGAGCACCAGTTCGGCGGCCACCATGTCCTCGAGCGCCCAGCCGGTGGAGTCGAACACGCTCAACTGGTGGCGGCCCGGGTGCTCGGCGCCGCTGCGCAACAGCAGGTCCATCGAGGGACCGATCTGGTCGGCCTCGAGTTGCTGGCACTCACCCTCGAGCACGCACTGAGTCGTGACGTCGGGCACCACCAGCGCGTCGGCCAGCAGCTCGTAGGGGATCTCGGTCTTGCCCGCGAAGTCGGCGCCAACTGCGTTGATGTGCAGATCGGGCTTGTGGGGCCCCGGCTGCAAGACGGGGCCCTCACCGATCCCGACCGAGGTGCACGTGCACGCGACGTCGGCGTCGGCCAACAGCCGAGCATGCTCATCGCTGGGCACCAGCTCGACCGGTGCCGACACCACCCGACCCACACGATCGGCGATCGTCGCGGCCACTTCTTCGGCCACGTCGTAGGCCAGCACCCGCTCGATGGGCCGTACCCGAGAGAGCGCGTGGAGCTGGGTGACCGCCTGAGCCCCGCACCCGACCATCGACACGGTGAGCGGGCGTCTCGGTGCGAGCACGTCGGACACCACCGCGGTGGCGGCACCGGTTCGCAGGGCGGTGAGCACTGTGCCCTCGACCAACCCGTCGAGGGCGCCGGTGGTGCAGTCGTAGATCGCGATCGTCCCCAGCACGCTGGGCACGCCCCGCTGGAAAGGATTGGACGGGTGGTAGGCCACCGTCTTGATCGACACGCGTCGGCCGGTGTCGATGGCCGGCATCCACTCGATGAGGCCGAGATCGGGTTTGGTGTAGTGGAAGCCGTCGCGGTCGCGGGTGTGGGTCACCTCGGGGTCGAGGTGGGTGATCTCGTGCTGCATCCGCCCGATCAGGCGATCGAGGAACGCATCGAGGCCGACCGTGCCCAGCACGTCGAGCAAGGCTGCCCGCCCCACCACCATCGTGTCGCCCAACGCATCCACCTCTCTCCCGGTGACGTACATCGTGGAGAAGATCATCCGATTCTGCCACTCTTGGTAGTCATCTGAGCCAGACGACTCACTGAGAGCGGCGGGATCGTTGGCCATACTCGGTACGTCACGAGGGAGCTACGTCATCGACCACCCATTGGATGCACCGCTGCCGCGAGCCGTGGACGCCATGATCCAGCTCGACCACCCGGTCAAGACCGAGGCGGCCACGTGGGCCGCGGTGGCCCTGGCGCGCGACGACGTCGCGGCCGCTGACCGGGGCTCGTCGTTCTGGACCGAGGGTTGGCGGCGCTGTGCCGATCGCGGCATCCAGGGCATGACCGTCGATCGCGTCCACGGCGGGCAGGGCCGTGACCGGGTCGACGCGCTCTTGACCTTCGAGGGGCTCGGGTACGGCAGCCAGGATCAGGGGCTGGTGTTCGGCGTGGCGTGCCAGACATGGGCGGTGCTGGCCGCCCTCGACGCCGGGGCCTCGGATGCCCAGCGGCACGAGCTGTTGCCCGGATTGTGCTCGGGCGAGTTGATCGGCGCCTTCGCCATGACCGAGCTCGATTCGGGATCGGACACGTTCGCACTGGCCTGTGCGGCCGAACGAACAGCCGACGGCTACCGACTGTCGGGCCGCAAGGCCTACGTGACGCTGGCCCCGGTGGCCGACGTGGTCATCGTGTTCGCCACCGTCGATCCGGGGTTGGGCCGGTGGGGCATCACCGCCTTCCTCGTCGACACATCCCTGCCCGGTGTCGACATCGATCACCCACGCGAGAAGATGGGGTTGCGGACCACCCCCTTCGGCGACGTGGTGCTCACCGACGTCGACGTGCCCGAGTCGGCCCGCCTCGGACCAGAGGGCAGTGGCGGCGCGATCTTCAACGCGGCCATGGAGTCGGAGCGGGCCTACCTGTTCGCCCTCCAGCTGGGTCAGCTCGAACGACAGCTCGACGACACCATCGCCCACGCCCGCAGCCGCCGACAGTTCGACCGCGCCATCGGCGACTTCCAAGCCGTGTCGCACCGCATCGCCGACATGAAGGCCCGGCACGAGCAGGCCCGACTGCTGCTGTACAAGACAGCGCTGCTCGACGAGCTGGGCCGGGCTTCGAGCCTGACCGCGGCCCTCACCAAGCTGGCCGCCACCGAGGGAGCAGTGGCCTCGGGCCTCGATGCCGTGATGACGATGGGGGCACGCGGGTACCTGACCGAGACCGGCCTGGAGCGAGAGTTGCGCGGAGCCATCGGCGGGATGATCTACTCGGGCACGTCCGACATCCAACGCAACATCGTCGCCAAGCTGATGGGAGTGGGCGAGTGACCCGCCTTCGCAACCGTCGTGTACTCGCCGGGCTTATCCTTACTCTGAGTCTGCTCACCGTGCTCGGACCCCTCGCCGGTCCGGCCGGCGCTCACAGCGGCGAGCAGAGCTACGTCTACCTGCAGGTCTTCGATGACGGCATCGAAGGGCGACTCGAATTCCCCCTCCGAGACCTCAATCGTGCCCTCGACCTCGATCTCGAAGAGGACGATCGCGACCAGGCGTTGGCCGATCTGGCCGTCGCCAACGACGAGATCGTGGCCTACCTCGACGAGCACGTCGCGGTGCGATCGGCCCAGGGCGAGACCTGGTCGATCACGTACGGCGAGTGGGATTTCCTCGACGTCGACTTCGGCAACTACGCCACTGTGGCCTTCACCGTCGAAGGTGTACCCACTCCCCCACCCCGCCAGTTCGAGGTCACCTTCGACGCCGTGATCGAGGCGATCGACGACTACTTCGGCCTGCTGATCATCGAGACCGACTGGCAGGGAGGCGTGTTCAACAACGAGGCCGACTTCCTGCTCACCTACACCGACAGCCGCGACACCCAGCAGGTCGACCTCGACAACCCGTCGTTCTGGAAGGGGTTCTGGGGCACCGTCGAGCTGGGGATGGAGCACATCTTCATCGGCACCGACCACATCCTGTTCGTGCTGGTGCTCCTGTTGCCGTCGGTGCTGCTGTATCAGGCCGGACGGTGGCAGCCTGCGGCCGACTTCCGGTCATCGTTCTGGCGCATCCTCAAGATCGCCACGATGTTCACGCTGGCCCACAGCATCACCCTGACGCTGGGCGGACTGGGCATCATCGAGTTCAACGCCAAGCTGGTCGAAACAGTGATCGCCATCTCGATCATCGCCGCCGCCGTGCACAACATCAGACCCGTCTACCCGAACCGCGAGTACCTGCTGGCCTTCGGCTTCGGCATCTTCCACGGCTTGGGCTTCGCCGGCCTGCTCAGCGACCTGGGCCTCGACCGCACCAACCGCGTGTGGTCCCTGCTGGGCTTCAACGTGGGCGTCGAGATCGGTCAGATCTTCATCATCGCCCTCGTGTTCCCCACCCTGTTCGTGCTCCGGCGCACCCGCACCTACCGGTGGCTGATGCCGGCTGGCTCGCTGGCCTGTGCCGCCGTCGCCTTCGTGTGGATGCTCGAGCGGATCTTCGAGGACGACTACGGCGTATCGAGGCTGGTCGATCCCCTCGTCGACGCCCCCGAGGTGTTCGTGTTGGTGGCCGCCGGTCTGGTCACCGCCGGGGCCCTCTACTGGTTCGATCGCCGCGAGGGCGAGCTGCTTCCCGTCGTGGGCGACGACCGCGAGACCGACGACGAGCTTGTCGGCACCACCTGAGCGGCCATGGCCTCACGATGGACCTGTCCGGCGTGTGATCGGCAGTTCGGCCGGCGCAACCAGTCGCACCAGTGCGACCCGGTGGTGTCCTACGACCAGTGGTTCGTCGACCGACCGGCCCACTGGCAGCCCATCGCCGATCGGGTCATCGACCACCTCGAGTCGTTGGGTGACATCGTGGTCGACGCCGCCGCCGTCGGGCTCCTGGTGAAACGCCGCTTCACCTTCGTCGAGATGCGACCGGTGCGTTCCGATCTGCGGTTGTCGATGATCCACCCCCACCCGATCGACGATCCCCGCATCGTGCGCAGGGTCCAGCTGTCGGCGAACCGGACGGCGCACTTCGTCGACCTGAACCACGAAGGTGCGGTCGATCAGCAGCTGCTCGACTGGTTGACCGAGAGCTTCCTTGTGGCGGCCTCCTAGGTCATCGCCACCCACGGTCGGCCGCGAAGTGGGCCAGATCGGCCACGCGCTCGTCGACCCGGTGACGATCTCGTCCCTCCAGCCACACCACCAGATCGAGCACCAGATCGGCGGTGAAGCCGACCACCACCGTGTCACCCACTGTGATCAGCGAGTCCCGGTACTCATGGCGTGCGACCGGTGTCACCCGCTCGGACCGATTGGCATCGTCGGCCAGCGCCACGAGCGGTAACACCAAGATTTCGTCGACCTCGTCCGGCGCCGCCTGGAGGCGCGGAGGCTGGCCGGCCCAACCCACGACGGGCACGACTCGGCTCCCCGCGCTGCTCCAAGCCTCGTCGAAACGGCCCATCACGATGTAGGCATCGGGGTCGAGCCCCACCTCCTCGTGGGCCTCGCGCCGAGCGGTATCCACCGCCTCCTCGCCGGGCTCGCACCGCCCCCCGGGCAGGGCGATGTCACCCGGCTGGGTCGCCAAGCTGCGCGCCCGCCGGGTGAGCAGCAGCTGACCGTCGCCGGCGTGCTCCCACACGAGCAGCAGCACCGCGGCGGGGGCGAGTTCGAGACCCAAGCGCTCGAGCGGCAGGTCGGTGGCCGGTCGAGCCGACAATTCGGCCAGCCGATCACGGATCACTGCTGCTCGGCCACCGCCTTGATCCCCTCGAGAGTTCGCTGCATGTTGGCAGCCAGCATGGCCCGACGGCCGGCCACGATCAGCGCCTCGGCGTCGGGCTGCTCGGCCACCGCGGCCGTCACGCCGCTCGGCCCCGACCCGAGCACCACCCGCTGGCGCAGCCGAGTGGCGCCGGCGAGGGGTTCGAGCTCGAAGGCCCAGTGGGCCGCGGCGTCGTCGGGATCGCCCACCGCCCACCCGAAACGACGGTTCGGCTCCCAGGCGGTGACGGTGCTCGTGGTCTCCCACCGACCCATGCCCTCGAGCTGATTGCGGCCCACGAACCGCGCGCCGAGCCCCGGCTCGTCGAGCCAATCACCGCCCATGAACTCGTCGCTGAAGCGGGCCGGCAGGTCGACGTCGGTCACTAGAGGCCACAGACGCTCGGCCCCCACGTCGACGTCGACCTCGATCACCACGCCGGGGCCGTTGGCCACCGCGTGCTCTCCGTCGGCGGGATGCTCGTTGATCCACCCCCACCGGTCGATGTAGGTGATCTCGGCCGCCGGGCGGCGAGGGGCGGGGCGGAAGTCGGTGCCGACGGTGTAGGCCACCGGCAACAGCACGATCTGGGTCACGCCGTCGGGCAGGCCGAGCAGCTCGGCCACCGCGTCCTCACGCTGGAGGTGCACCGTGGTCCACGCCGAGCCCAGACCGCGCGCCCGCAGGGCCAGACAGAAGCTCCAGGCCGCCTGGATGACCGAATCGAACAACCCGGGGTGACCGCTGCCGTCGTGGCGGCCCCAGATGGTGGGGATGACGATGGCCGGCACCTGGTCGAGGTGCTCGGCCAGAAAGGCGGCCGACGTCATGGTCTTTTCGTTGTGATGGCCGGTGCCGGCGAGCTTGGCCGCCGCGTCGATCATGAAGCGGCCGCCGGCCTCGCGGTACAGCTCGGCCAGCTGCCGCTTGGTGTCGGCGTCGCGGATCACCATCCACCGCCGGCTGCCCTGGTTGCCACCGGTAGGCGCCTGCTCGGCCAGATCGATGCAGTCGAGAAGCACCTGGTCGCTCACCGGCCGATCGAGATCGAGGCGGCGCCGCACCGATCGCGTGGTGGCCAGAAGGGTGTCGATGTCGTCAACCGGAAAGTCCATGGTGCCCGCCAACCTAGGGTGTGCCGACCTCATGTGGGATCCCGATCAGTACCTCGCCTACGCCGACCATCGGCGTCGCCCCGTGCTCGATCTGCTGGCCCGGGTGCCGACCGGTCACGTCGAACGGATCGTCGATCTGGGTTGCGGCCCGGGGCAGCTGACCGAGCTGCTGCGCCAGCGCTGGCCCGATGCCACCGTCGTCGGCGTCGATCACGATCCGGCCATGATC
>Ga0224508_10003538_pt1 | contig 12894 bp, 10 predicted proteins | sample SF_Jan12_sed_USG_4_FD_170157 | JGI IMG/M metagenome (GOLD analysis project Ga0224508, IMG submission 170157) | Sediment microbial communities from San Francisco Bay, California, United States - SF_Jan12_sed_USGS_21 | ecosystem: Environmental > Aquatic > Marine > Sediment | place: USA...
GACGTCGTCGGCCTTCCTCAGGCCGGAGGGGGTTATCTCATAGGTCCAGGCAAACCAGAGAGCCATCGGAAAGCCGGCCGTCAACACGAAATAGGTGAAGATCTCGGTCCAGGTGGGAAGCACCACTTCCGACTGGACCGCATCGACAAACCAGACGATTAACCAGCTGGATATGGCGTATAGCAGCGCAACCTTGAAAACATTGCGCCGGCGCATTTCGGCAAACCAGGCCATAACGGCATCCTAACCCAGCAGCCCCTCTCGCCGATACAACCGGGCGCAGATCCAGGTCAGCAGCGCGCCGATGGCCAGCGTGCTGGACGCTGAAATGGCGACATGCAACAGGTTGACTGGCTCGTTCTTGATCATGTCGACGAGCAGCAGGTGTTGGCTAAGGCTGGGTATAAACATGAATTCAAGCTGCGGCCGCAGAGTCAGAATGCTGACGATCAATATCGGCAGCGTGGGCGCGACGAGCACGATACTTATCCACGTCTGAGCCTCCTTGTAACTCTTCGTAAAGGAGGCGACCAGGGTCATCAAAGCAGCACCGAGCAGGACAAATGGTGCGAGCACAAAAAAGGCAGCGACAACGACGGTCGGACTGAAGTTGGGCGTCATCCCGAGCTGTTCCAATGGCATGAACTTGAGGGCGACGTAAAACGAACACAGGCTCAGCAGCAAGGACACGGCCATGAACAGGCAGGTCGCCGCGATCTTGCCGAACATCAGCTGGTCGCGCGTAACGGGTAGCGACAACAGCGGCTCCAGCGAACCGCGCTCACGCTCGCCGGCCGTCGTATCAATGGCGAGATACATGCCACCCATCAGCAACGCGAAAATGAAAAAGTAACTCATCATCCCGAGCAACATTGCCGAACGACCGCTCGGTGTGGAAACGTCAATCTCATCGACATTGATCGGCCGCAATATGGTCGGACTAACGCCGCGCGCCACGAGGCGTATGCCTGCGATCTCCTGGCTGTAGGAATGCAATGCGGTGCGCACCCGGCGGGCATCACGTTCCGCCTGTGTGTTGGCCTGATCGGAAATCAGCTCGACCTTCGCCGGTACGTTTTCCGCGAGCTGTTCGCCGAACGCCTCGGGAACGATAACGATGACGTCGTTCTGGCCGCCGGTCACGGCCTGGACCGCGGCTTCGCGGGTGTCGGGTCCGTCCACGACGTCGATGTTGTGGCTGTTCAGGTAGGCCATCAGGTTTGGCGCATGCTGCTGGCCGATGACGGGCAGCTCGAGGGTCCGGTCTACATCATCAAGCGAGCGCTCGATCGAAAGATTAATCACAAACGCGAACAACATCGGCCCGAACAGCGGCCCCATGAGCAGCGCCGTGGCCAGCGTGCGGCGGTCGCGGAAATTGTCGACGACCTCCTTGGCAAAAACGGTAAGCAAGGTGCGCATCAGGCTGGCTCCACCATCTCGATGGCCCTGACGAAGGCGTCTTCGAGGTCGTCGCAGCCGGTGCGCTCGCGGATGCCATCTGCGGAGTCGTCAATCGCGACCTTGCCGTTGGCGATAATGACGATGTCATCGCACAGCGCGGCCACCTCCTGCATGACGTGACTCGAGAACAGCACGCAGTGCCCGGCTTCCTTGAGTTTCATAATCAGGTCGCGCAGCGAGCGCGTGGCCATGACGTCGAGGCCGTTGCTCGGTTCGTCCAGGATGACGTTTTTCGGGTTATGCACCAGCGAGCGAGCGATTGACACTTTTGTGCGCTGGCCCTGCGAAAACCCCTTGGTCCTGCGGTCGGCAAAGTCGTCGATTTCAAGCAGCCTGACCAGGTGTTCAACGCGATCGTCGATGGCGCCGTTATCGAGGCCGCAGAGCCTGGCGTAGTACGCGATGTTTTCGCGAGCGGTCAGGTGTGGGTAAAGGCCTGCACCATGGGGTAATGCGCCAATGCACCTGCGCGCTTCGAGGCTGTCCTTGACGACATCCTGGCCGTCTATCGTTGCCCGGCCCTCGTCAGGCCTCAGCACGGTGTAGAGAACACGCAGCGTCGTCGATTTGCCGGCGCCGTTGGGCCCCAGCAGCCCGGTAATCTTGCCATCCGGCGCCTCGAAGCTGACGCCGCGGACGGCACGCACCTTGCCAAACGACTTATGGATGCTGTCGACGACAATCACGGCGTAGGCCCCGAGAAGTCGATAAAGAACGGCATGATGAACGCCCTTTCCATGCATGAATCGTCCAGGCCGGACGGGTCTGCCGCGGCAATGAACGCGGCAATGACGTCGGGCATGCAGCCCGCCGCGATCTGACCGTGTCCCTGGTGGGTGTTCACGATGTGCCGGTGATTACTCATACCGGGCACGGCCATCTCGGCGTAGCGCGGTGGTGTAATCGGGTCGGCCGTGCCTGACAGCAACAGTACGGGGATGTCGGTTGTGAGCGGCTCGTTGAAGTTCTCATCGATCGGGCCCTTGGGCCAGACAGAGCAAATGGTCTCGAGCGCTTCAAACTGCATCACACCGATAAACGTCTTGCCAAGCGCCTCAAGATCGATCGCGTCGCGATCGATATACGGCAGGTCTTCCGTGCACATGACCGAGTTGTGCATGCCGAGCGCGAGCGAGTCGGCGAGGCTCGTGACGATCATCTGGAACTGCGCAGCGAGCGGCACGAAATTGCCATTCGCGGCCTCGTTGATGAGTAATGGCACGATGGCGATCGAGCGCGGCTGGTAGGCGAGCAACCGAATAGCTGCAGCCAACTCGTTGTCACCGAACTCGATCTCGGCCGGCCGCCCCGAGACCGGATCAGACAGGCTGACAATGACCGGCCCCTCCTCGATCCGTGAGCGCAGCGCGGCGAAGTCGAGATCGATTTCCGGGAAGCGCTCACTACATGCTGAGTCCTCGGCACAGCGGGCAAAGATTTCGTCGATAGCGCGCTGCGCCTCGAGGGCAATGTCGGGACCAAGCGGAACCTGTGGCGGAACCACGCCATCGAGAACAACGGTGCGCGTTGAATCAGGATAGCGGCGCGCGAAATGTTGTGCGACGCGTGTGCCGTATGAGGTGCCGAGCAAGTTGAGCACAGGGTAGCCCAGGGCCTGTCGTAACGCTTCCAGGTCGGCGACCGCAACGCTGGTAGTAAAAAAGCGTGGGTCGTGAGGCAGTTGATCAAGGCAGTCCTGCGTTAGTTCGAGCGTCATCTCCTGGTCGAACTGGCCGTCGATCATCTCGTCGTCGATCGGGCAGTCCATGCGGGCAGAATCGCCGGTACCGCGCTGGTCGATCAGCAGGATGTCGCGGTCGCGGCGTACGGGCTCGAAAGCGCTGGAATAGCCAGCGTAGAACTGAATCGAGCCACCGCCGGGGCCACCGGCGAATGGCACGAGAGGATCGGGTTCCGGCTCGAGATTAAGCGCGGGCACCACGGCGACACTGAGCTCGATCTGCTCGCCGTCCGGATCTTGTGGATCAAGTGGGCGTATGAATTGGCCGCAGCGGGCCTTGATGCCCGGGTAGCCATCTCCCGCGCTGATGCGGCAGTCTTCGAGCGTGAGGTCCGCTGCCGATACGCCGGCAAGCGGTGAGCACAAAAGCAGCAGCGCCAACAGCGGCGATCTGTACATAAATTGTCCGTGGAATCCTGCCGGGATGCCATCTTGGCCATATGATCGGGACAAGTAAAGAGCTAAAATGCGCGACCTTCGATGGTTACTTTTTAACCAATGTCCAATAGCTATGATGTCATCGTGGTCGGGGGCGGCCACGCCGGTACGGAAGCCTCTTTGGCGGCCGCACGGGCGGGTGCGCGCACGTTACTCGTGACGCAGAGCATCGCGGGCCTGGGCCAGATGAGCTGCAATCCTGCGATCGGCGGAATTGGCAAAGGCCACCTGACAAAGGAAATCGACGCGTTGGGTGGGGCCATGGCAGCGGCCATCGATCGCGCCGGCATCCAGTTCAGGACGCTCAATGCGAGCAAGGGGCCGGCCGTACGCGCCACCCGTGCGCAGGCGGATCGGGAGCTGTACAAAACCGCGATTCGCTCGCTGCTCGAGAATCATCCGAGGTTGTCTATATTTGAGCAGACCGTCGACGACTTGATTGTCGAAGGTGACAGGGTTGCTGGCGTGGTGAGCGGGAACGGCCTCGAATTTCGCGGCAGGTCTGTCGTTTTGACCGTGGGTACGTTCCTGGGCGGACGTATCCTGATCGGCCGCAGCGAGGAAGCGGGAGGACGCGTGGGTGACGCGCCGTCCGTAGCGCTTGCAGAGCGCCTTCGTGAGCTGCCTTTTCGGGTGGCCCGCCTGAAAACGGGCACGCCGCCAAGGCTTGATGGCAAGACGCTTGATTACACCGCAATGCAGGAACAGCCGGGCGACGACCCGATGCCGGTATTCTCGTTTATCGGCCGCCGCGAGGAGCACCCGCGGCAGGTGTCCTGCCACATCACGAAAACGACAGAAGAAACCCATGACATTATTCGCGGCTCGCTCGACGAGTCGCCGATGTACGCGGGCGTGATCGAGGGTGTCGGGCCCCGCTATTGCCCATCTGTTGAAGACAAGATCGTGCGCTTTGCCGACAAGGCCTCGCACCAGGTGTTCGTGGAGCCGGAAGGGCTCAAAACGAACATTGTCTATCCCAACGGGATATCGACGAGCCTGCCATACGAGACGCAGGTGCGTTTCGTGCGCTCGATACCCGGCTTCGAGAAGGCACACATTACTCAGCCAGGTTACGCAATCGAGTACGACTATTTTGATCCGCGAGACCTCAGGCCGACGCTCGAAACGAAGCCGATCGGCGGCCTGTATTTTGCGGGCCAAATCAATGGCACGACCGGTTATGAAGAGGCCGGCGCCCAGGGGCTGCTGGCCGGACTCAACGCCGCGCGCCAGGCGCAGGACCTGGAGCCTTGGTTTCCGCGGCGGCAGGAAGCCTACATCGGGGTGTTGATCGACGACCTGATAACACGCGGTGTTAGCGAGCCATACAGAATGTTCACGAGTCGGGCCGAGTATCGGCTGACTCTGCGCGAGGACAACGCCGACCAGCGACTGACACCGATTGGCCGAGAGATTGGCCTGATCGACGATATGCGCTGGTCGGCGTTCAATTCCAAGATCGATGCGATTGCGGCCGAGCAGCAGAGGCTTGGCGCGATTCGCATCAAGCCCGACGGCGTGAGTGCGGCCGAACTGCTCAAGCGGCCCGAGAATGGCTATGCCGATGTGGTCGATATGGCCCAGGTGGGGACAATGGAGGCGACTCTCGACGCAGAGTTGCATGAGCAGGTTGAGAACCAGGTCGAAGTACAGGCGAAGTATGCCGGATACATTGATCGCCAGGAGCGGGAGATTGCAAAGCACGCAAAGCAGGAGTCTCTGCGATTGCCCGAGGATCTCGATTACGACGATGTGGACGGTCTTTCGAATGAAGCGCGACAACGATTGCAAATTACGCGCCCGGCAACGCTGGGTCAGGCCTCACGGCTGGAAGGCATGACGCCGTCGGCGGTTTCGTTATTGTTGATTCATATGAAGAAACGTCAGCTCAGGAAGACCGCATGATCAGCAAGAGGCGCGCCCTCACTTACATTGTGATACTGCTCGCCGCCGCCGCGGTCGTCTGGCAATACAGCAACGTGCCGGCGCCGGATGAGCAGGCCGCATCTGTCCTGCACCGCGGGCTTTTGACAGACCCCGAATCCATGGACCCACATAAAGCGCGCAGCACACAAGCCGGAATCGTACTGCGCGACATCGGGGAAGGACTGCTGGGCTACTCGGCGACCGGCGAGCTCGTGCCCGGCGCGGCCGAGCATTGGAGCGTCTCGGTCGACGGCCTTACACACACGTTCTCGATTCGCGAGGATGCGCGCTGGTCGAATGGCGACGCGCTCACAGCGGACCACTTCGTATTCAGTTTGCGCCGCCTTGTTGATCCGGCAACGGCGGCGTTTTACTCGCAGATGGTCGGCGACATCGTCAACGCATCGGCCATCATAGCGGGCGAGCTGCCGCCTGAAGAGCTGGGCGTCGAAGCGGCTGATGACTACACACTGACCATTACGCTGGAGCGCCCCGTTCCGTATCTGCTCAGCTTGCTGACGTTTCCGAGCACGTTCCCGGTGCATCCGGGATCAGTTGCAACCTATGGCGATGGTTTTGCGCGCGCCGGCAACCTGCTGTCGAATGGCGCGTACAAGCTCGATGCCTGGGAGCCGGGCTCGGTGCTGGCGCTGAGCCGCAACGAGCAGTACTGGAATAACGCGGCGACGGCGATCGACGAGGTTCGGCATCATGTCGTAACGCAGGAAATGACACAGCTCAATCGCTACCGTGCGGGTGAGCTGCATATTACGGGCAGCGTACCGCCGGATAACTTCGCACAGGTGCAGGAGGATTACCCGGATGAGCTCCATATCGCACCGTATCTTGGCATTTACTACTACGGCTTCAACCTGACCAAGCCACCCTTCAAGGATAACCCGGGGTTGCGCGAAGCCTTGTCGATGGCGATTGATCGCGAGGTGCTTGTCGAGAGCATCACGGGGCGTGGTGAAGCCGCGGCATACAGCTGGGTACCGCCGGGCGTCGACAACTACGAGCCCCGGCAACTCAAGTACGCCGGCGAGACACAGGATGAGCGCAATGCGCATGCTCGCCGCCTGTTGGCCGAGGTTGGCTATGGGCCGAATAACCCACTCCAGATCGAGTTGCGATACAACACGTCCGACTCACAGCAGCGGCTGGCGCTCGCTGTTCAGGCAATGTGGAAGGATGCGCTCGGCGTCGAGACGACACTGGTCAATGAAGAATTCCAGGTGCTGTTGGCCAACATGCGGGCAGCAGAAGTTACGCAAGTGTTTCGCTCGAGCTGGATTGGGGACTATAACGATGCGCATACATTCCTGAGCATCATGGAGAGTGGCAATGCGTCGAACATGCCGCGCTATTCGAACGAGGAGTTCGATGCGCTGATGCAGGACGCGGCCGACCAGGTTGATCCCAAGTTACGGCGTCTCTACCTCGAGGAAGCCGAGCGTGTGCTGTTATCCGACCACCCGGCCATACCGATCTATTTCTATGTCAGCAAGCACCTCGTCAGCCCGGAAGTCGTCGGCTGGGGAGACAATGTGCTGGATTACCATTACAGTCAGCACCTGAGTCTGGCGCCGGCTAACGCCACGCCCTGATCGGAAATAGCCTTGCTGCGATACGCCCTCAAGCGACTGATGGGCGCGATTCCGACGCTATTGTTGGTAATTGTGCTCGCTTTTCTGATGGTGCACGCCGCACCCGGCGGCCCGTTTGATGACGAACGCGTGCTGCCGCCGGAAACCCAGGCTGCACTCGAAGCCGCTTACAATCTCGACGAACCACTTCACCAGCAGTTATTCAACTACCTGTCCGGGGTGGTTCGCGGCGACCTTGGCCCGTCGTACCGATACCGCGACTACACGGTCAGCGAGCTGATCGGCAGCGCGTTTCCGGTGTCGCTGAAACTCGGCGCCATGGCAATGCTGGTTGCCTTGATCGTTGGCGTCCTTGCCGGAACGGTGGCGGCACTGCGGCGTAACACGGCCCTCGATAAATTCGTCATGGCGTTTGCAATGACAGGAATTTCCATCCCTGTGTTTGTCATCGCCCCAATCCTCGTGTTGCTGCTCGCCGTGAAACTGCAATGGCTGCCTGCCGGCTGGAGCGGCAACGAGGGAACAGGGCGCCTGGTGCTGCCGGTGATAGCTCTCGCGCTGCCTCAGGTTGCGTACATCGCGCGGCTAATGCGGGCGAGCATGGTCGACGTGCTGAGCAGCGACTTCATCCGCACGGCGCGAGCACAGGGTCTGGGCACAACGGCGATCATCCGATATCACGCCCTCAAACCGGCCATGTTGCCGGTGCTTTCCTACATGGGACCTGCCGTCGCGGCGATACTGACCGGGTCGGTTGTCGTTGAGGAAATATTTGGCATTCCCGGGCTCGGACAGTTCTTCGTGCGCGGCGCGCTGAATCGCGACTACACACTGGTACTCGGTATCGTCATTTTCTACGCGGCGCTTGTCGTGTTGTTCAACCTGGTCGTTGACCTGCTGTACGGCATCATCGACCCGAGGATACGGCGCCGATGAGCCGCAGCATGAAAGTCTGCGGCGGCATTCTCGTCTTTGTCGTTGTGCTTGCGCTGGTCGGGCCGCTGATCAGCCCGCATACCTACTTGCAGACGAATTTCGATGCGCTGCTACAGAAACCAACACTCGGGGACTTTCACCTGTTCGGTACCGATGACCTTGGACGCGACCTGTTCGTGCGGGTGATGCTCGGCGCGCAGGTGACCATTCTTGTCGCCGTCGTTGCCAGCATAGTCAGCCTTGTTATCGGCGTCGCCTATGGTGCGGTCGCGGGCTATGTCGGCGGTCGCGTCGACGCGGTCATGATGCGCTTCGTCGACACACTTTATGCGCTGCCATTCATTTTCTTCGTGATTCTCCTGATGGTTGCGTTCGAACGAAACTTCCTGCTCATCTTTGTCGCGATTGGCGCAATCAACTGGCTGGACATGGCGCGCATTGTGCGGGGCCAGACGCTGTCGCTCCGCGAGCGTGAGTTTGTGGAAGCGGCGAGGCTGGCGGGCGTATCGCCGGCGAGAATTGTGTTTCGGCACATTGCGCCCAACCTGTTCGGCATTGTGATTGTGTACGTCACCCTGACGATTCCGCAGGCGATTCTTGTCGAGTCTTTCCTGAGTTTTCTCGGCCTCGGTATTCAGGAACCGCAAACCTCGCTTGGTGCGCTTGTTGATGCCGGCGTCAACCAGATGGAAGGCGCATCGTGGGTCCTGCTGATACCGGCGACACTGCTGGCGCTGATTCTGTTGTGCTTCAACTTCCTCGGTGATGCGCTACGCGATTACTTCGACGTGAGGGACCAGCGGTGAGCTTGTTGACGGTAGACCAGTTGTCGGTTCGCTACGGTGACGTAGCGGCGGTTGATGGTCTGAGTTTCTCCGTTTCCAAAGGCGAGTCGGTCGGGCTTGTGGGCGAGTCGGGTTCGGGCAAGTCGCAGACAGCGCTTGCCTTACTCGGTTTGCTGCCGGCAAATGCGCTGGTCACGGGTAGCATTGATTTCGCGGGTGAGGAGTTGATCGGCAAGAGCGAGGCGGCACTCAACGATCTGCGAGCCAGTAAGATTGCGATGGTGTTCCAGGACCCGATGCAGGCACTGAATCCTTTTATGTCGATTGGCGCACAGCTTGCGTGCATTCTGTCGCAACACCGCATTGCGTCCGGCCGCGAGGCTCGCGACAAGGTCATCAGCATGCTCGAGCGCGTCGGCTTGCCCGATGCGCCCCGCCAATACACGACCTATCCGCACGAACTTTCCGGCGGCATGCGGCAGCGCGCGATGATTGCATCGGCGCTGCTTGCCGGGCCCGACCTGCTCATCGCTGATGAGCCGACGACGGCGCTCGACGTCACTGTCCAGGCCCAGATTCTCGATCTGCTCGACGAGATACGGGAGGACACTTCGCTGTTGCTGATCACGCATGATCTCGGCGTTGTCGCTGGCCGCTGTGAGCGCATGCTCGTGCTCGAGAACGGGCGGCTCGTCGAGGAGGGGTCGACGCGCGATGTATTCAGGCGGCCGCAACACAAGCACACGGCCGCATTACTGTGCGCCGCCCTGACGCTCGACCGGGCGGATATTCCCGGGCGTCGGGAGGACGAGGAGATTCTCGCGGTCAATGGCGCTGAAGTCAGTTACAACATTGGCGGGGGTCGCGCGCTGAAGGCCGTCAGAAGCGTCGATCTCACGGTCGATGCAGGCGAGACAGTGGCAGTTGTTGGCGAGTCCGGCTCCGGCAAAACCAGCCTGGTGCGTGCGGCGCTGGGGCTTATACCGATGCAGGAAGGGCGCGTCGTCTTTTGCGGCAGCACGCTTGCTCCGCGACTTAAAGACCGCGATCAGGGCACACGGCGCGGCATGCAGCTCGTTTTCCAGGACCCGGCGGGCTCGCTCAATCCACAAATGCGCGTTGAGAGCATCGTGGCTGAGCCGTTGGTTGTACATGAAGCCGGGCTGTCGAAAGACGAGCGGAAAAAACAGGTTGTCGCAATGCTCGGGAAGACCGGACTCGGCCCGGAATACCTTCGACGTTACCCACATGAACTGTCCGGCGGTCAGGCACAGCGCGTGGCCATAGCGCGCGCGCTGATACTCAGGCCAAAAGTACTTGTTTGTGACGAGGCAGTGGCCGCACTCGACGGCACGGTGCGCGAGCAGGTCCTGCAGCTTTTGCGCCAGGTGCAGGATGAGACAGGGCTGGCAATAGTATTCATCACACATGACCTGGCCGTCGTTCGTGCGATCAGTCACCGGGTTCTGGTTATGTATCTCGGCGGGCTGGTCGAGGCGGCGTCGAACGAGACCCTGTTCTCAACACCATTGCACCCCTATACAAGAGCGCTGCTCGAAGCGGTCCCTGTGCCGGACCCCGACAACGCCGGTGGAAGAACAACAGTGACTGGCGAGGTTCCGTCGGTCATGCAGCCTCCGGGCGGGTGCACGTTTCATCCGCGCTGCCGGCATGTGCGCGAGAAGTGCCGGGCAGACCGGCCGGAAACACGGGAAATCGGCCCTACGACCGTTAGTTGCCACCTGGCAGAGGAGTTGGCGTCGGAGCGCCGTTAAAAGGCCTCCGGGCTAGAAATCGCGGTCGGTTGTCACTACCATAGCGGCCTCGATTCCATCGGCCCCTTGGGCCGCAATCGCAAGCCGTTGAATATCAAGTGATTATTAAGACCAAATTTGTTCTGACCGCCGCGTTACTCATTATCATGATCACCGCGAATCCCGTGCGCGCCGAAGGCGACCCTGTTGCCGGCGCTGAGCTCGGCTACTCGTGCCTGGGTTGCCACGGGATCGAGGGCTATCGAAATGCGTACCCGTCTTACCGCGTGCCGAAACTCGGCGGACAGAATGCCGCGTATCTCGTCATATCGATCAAGGGCTATCGTGATGGCACCCGTTCACACCCGACAATGGATGCGCAGGCGTCGAGCCTGACGGACCAGCAGATCGCCGACGTTGCTGCCTACCTCGCGAGCCTGGCAGACGATACGGCTGCCGGTGGAGCCGCAGCTCCGAGCATCAAGCAAACAGAGACCTGCATTGCTTGCCACGGCCAGAACGGCATCGGCTTGTCGCCGACCTGGCCAACCCTGGCGGGCCAGCATGAGGACTACCTCGAACATGCGTTGAACCAGTATCGGGATGGCACACGTACCGATCCCGTCATGTCGCAAATGGCCGTGGCGCTGACCGACGACGATGTGGAGCTGCTCGCCCGGTACTACGCAAGCCTTGATGGCCTGCAAACGACCGAGGCGGATTGATAGCGCCAGTCACAATGCTCGACGATGGCATTGTCGCCATCGACACGCAGTATGCTCGTTCGTTGCAGGATGCGAGCCACCTGATCATCGAAGGTGGCAAGGCCGCATTTGTCGATACTGGCGTGAACAGCAGCGTACCGTTGCTTATCGATGCGCTGCACGGCCAGGACCTGGATGCCGGCGACGTTGATTACGTTCTTCTAACGCACGTTCATCTCGACCACGCGGGCGGCGCCGGCGAATTAATGCAGGCGCTGCCAAACGCGACCTGTGTCGTACACCGTTACGGTGCGCCGCACATGATCGACCCGTCCAGGCTCGTTGCCGGAACGGAGGCGGTTTACGGCGACGACGAAACCCGCAGGATTTACGGCACGATCGTGCCAATTGATGAAGATCGAATACACATTCCCGAAGATGGTGAGTGGATGTCGCTCAATGGCCGCGAGCTGCAGTTCCTCAACACGGAAGGCCACGCGCGGCACCACCATGTGATAAACGACCCGAAGTCGAAGGGCGTATTTACCGGCGACAGCTTTGGCGTTTCTTATCGCGAACTGGACACAGCGCGCGGTGAGATCGTTTTTCCGACATCTACGCCGGTGCAGTTCGACCCGGCCGAAGCGCATATTTCGGTTGATCGAATCATGGCGTGTGAGCCAGAAAAGTTGTACCTGACGCATTACAGCCGCGTTCGCAATCTCGAGCGCCTGGCCGGACAGATGCACGCTGGTATCGACGCCTATGTTGCGATTGCGAACGAGCACGAAGATGACGAGGATCGACCGCAAGCGTTGCGCCGAAGCCTGTTCGAGTACTATGTCGAGCAACTCGAGGCACACGGCTACAACGGTGATCGTGAGCAAGTGGCGGCGGTAATGAGCATCGACGTCGAGCTCAATGCGCAGGGCCTCGAGTTCTGGCTGAATAAACGAAAAAACTAATCGTGGGAGCGGCTTCAGCCGCGACAGGAAGAGCAGATGAGCAAGTTTCGCGCGTACAGAATTGATGAGCAGGACGGCAAGATTACTGCAGCATTCCAACAAGTGTCGGTTGACGACCTGACCGAAGGCAACATCGTCATCAAGGTTAGCCACTCGACGATCAACTACAAGGATGCACTGGCAGCGACAGGCGCAGGCAAGATATTGCGTCGCTATCCGCTGACCGGCGGCATCGATCTGGCCGGCGTCGTCGACAGTTCGGATGACGCTGATTTGCAACCTGGCACTCCGGTGCTGGTGAATGGTTGCGGCCTGAGCGAAACGGTCGATGGCGGCTACTCGGAATACGCGCGCGTGGCGAGCACCAGCGTGGTACCGATACCGGATGGCATGTCCGCCGTCGAGGCGATGCAAATCGGCACGGCCGGCTACACGGCGGCGCTCGCCGTCCATCGCATGGAACAAAACGGTCAGCTGCCCGAAAACGGGCCAGTGGTCGTGACGGGTGCAACAGGCGGCGTTGGCAGCATCGCGATCGACATGCTCGATGCCCGCGGCTATGAAGTTGTCG
>Ga0224508_10003539_pt1 | contig 12890 bp, 12 predicted proteins | sample SF_Jan12_sed_USG_4_FD_170157 | JGI IMG/M metagenome (GOLD analysis project Ga0224508, IMG submission 170157) | Sediment microbial communities from San Francisco Bay, California, United States - SF_Jan12_sed_USGS_21 | ecosystem: Environmental > Aquatic > Marine > Sediment | place: USA...
GTATACCTATTTGTATGCTGAGTCAGAGCTCGGCGGATAAGGCAATCCTTTTCAATGAGTTGCAGAAGTAAATGGCGGAGAGGGAGGGATTCGAACCCCCGGTCCGTGCAAACGGACAACGGTTTTCAAGACCGCCGCATTCGACCACTCTGCCACCTCTCCGACGCTGGCATTTTCACATTATTCAAGGACTTACGCTAGAGCCCGTATCCTTGCGAAGAGCCCGCCCTCCTTTTGCAGGCCACTTACTGACCGGACCCCTGTCAGAGCAAGATTTTGACCCTCACCCTCCCGATTTACCCAGCATGTCAGCACCAAGAGTTCGTAAAGTACGGCTCGAAATTCGAGAGAAGGTCATTCTCGACAATTGCCGGACCCTCCATAAGCGCGATCACCAGCTCAAACCGGACATTTGGAGCGTCCAGGAGTAGGATCGCTTAACAAGCCTCGGGGGAGGCATAGGACAGTTCTACCGCCTGGTTCCGAACGCGCGCTGAGCCGAGCGTCATCGGTCTAGAGAAGGAGGAGATATGAACGGCAGATTGTGGGTGCTCATTGTCGGTCTTCTGCTGGCCCTGATTGGGGTGGCCGGGATCGCCCAGGAACCGGATGCCCGGACGCTGTTGCAGACATCTCTCAGGGCGATGGGCGGCGAGAATATGACGTCCATTCAGTATTCCGCGAACGCTGGCTATGTCGCGGACTGGGGCCAGAATTATTCCCCAGCGCAGGATTGGCCGAGTAATGAGTTGACCAGCTATACCCGAACCATTGATTACGAGGCCGGGTCCTCGAGGGAGGAGTTCACCTTAACGCAGGGAACCGGTCAGGGCGGGCCTACGGGAGGAGGCAATGCTCCCTTAGTGACAACGCCGCTCGAGGGGGAGCAACAGCAGTTATCGATGGTCAGCGGTAACTATGCCTGGGACATGCAGGGCACCACCGTGGTGCCGGCCCCCGCCGACGCGGAGCAACGCCAGCTGGAGATATGGCTCACTCCGCACGGCTGTCTCAAGGCGGCTCTGGCCCCAGGGGCCAACCCGATCGCCGTCACACGAAATGAACAGGGGAAGGGTCGGATCAGAGCCGTCTCGTTCATGGCGCTTGGGAAGTACAGGGTGCAGTGTGCGATCAACGATCAGAACCTGGTTGAACGGATCCAGACGTACTTCCCCAATCCCGTCGTCGGGGACCTGTATTACGAATTGGTCCTCACCGACTACAGGGACTTCGGTGGTGTGATGTTTCCCACCACGTTCCATGCGCATCATGATCTTGATGACGATCTGGAAGGCGAGGGAATAAACGTGAGTGGCGGACACAATTCTTTCGGTCTCACCGTCAGCAACGTCCAGGTAAACGTGAATGGCGCCGCGCTGATCGTTCCCGATGCGGTGCGTCAGGCGACCGTCCCACCGGTCCGCGTGGAGTCGCAGCAAGTAGCTGATGGGGTTTGGTACTTGGGGGGCGGGTCACACGCCAGTGTGGCCGTCGAGTTCGAAGATTTCATCACGGTCATCGAGGCACCGCTCAACGAGGAGCGGTCACTGGCTGTGATAGCGGAAGCGAAAAGATTGATGCCCAACAAACCGATTCGGTACCTGGTGAGCACGCACCACCATTGGGACCACCTGGGTGGACTGCGCGCCTATGTCCATCAGGAGGGGGTGACCATCGTCACGCATCAGTCGAATCACGCATATTACGCAGAGGTCTTGTGGGTACGGCCGTGGGTCCTGAAACCCGACAGGCTGGCCCTCTTTCCGCCAGAGGAGGTTGCGGAAGGCTACACCTTTGAATCGGTGGGTCGAAAGTATGTATTAACGGACGGGACGAAAGTGATGGAAATTCACCACGTTCAGGGGCTCGCTCATGCGCAGGGCATGTTGATGGCGTATCTCCCAAAGGAGAAGATCGTGGTTGAAGCGGACATGTTCACCCCGCCTGAGCCGAACGCGCCGCTTCCTACCACCATAACCCCGGCCAGCAGAACCTTCTACGAGAACGTGCAGCGACTGAATCTGGATGTCACGACCATCGCACCCATCCACGGCGGGCGTGTTTTCCCGTGGGCGGGTTTCGTGAACATTGTCAACAGCGTGGAGACAAATTAGAGCCGAGCTGAATTCGTGATGGGTTAGCCAAACGTGGTGTGATTTTCTATGCGAGCCTGGACAGTGCTGTTAGGCGCAGGCGTGGGAACTGTGCTCGGGGTCGGGATGGGCTTCGTTTTCCTGGGTGACATCGCGATCGGGGCGGGTAGCGGAATGGCGCTTGGTGTGGTGGTCGGCGCTGTTTTAATGGCCACTGGTCAGTCGTCCTCTACGTCCGAATCGTCTGACCGTCCGGATTCCTCCTAGCCGCCGATCTTCCTCCCTCAGACAACATCCCTCGCCCTCGGTCCATCGTTGCGGAATGGCCATGGTCGGACATCCGCGTAGAATGTGAGCGATATGAATATATGTACGAAGAGCCGTTCCGTATGGATCGTTCTGGCTACCGCCGCCTGCAGCCCCTCGGGCAATGATCAGGCCCCCGTAGAAGGGACAGTCAGGGAAATCGTCAACATTACGGGTGATCTTTACGAAGCGCGGGCCCGGTTCCACAACACTGTGTTCCTGGTGACCCCTGAGGGCATCATCTTAGCCGACCCTATCAGCATTGACTTCGCGCAGTGGCTCAAAGCGGAGCTGTCCGAACGCTTCGAGACGACGGTGGAGTATGTAATCTACAGCCACCACCATCCAGACCACGCGTCAGGGGGCACCGTATTCGCCGACACGGCCACCTTCGTGGGCCACGAAGGTGTGATGTCCGCGCTGGATGCGCCTCTCCCCAGCAACGCGGCCACCCTGGACCTTAACGCGGACGGACGGCTCGATAGGGCTGAGGCGACAGGGCTTGCGTATGACACGGACTTCGACCGCTACGATAGAAATGGGGACGACAGCCTCACGGGTCTGGAGATCAATGCCGACACACCTCCACCAGACATCGTTTACTCCGAACACATGACTATTACGTTAGGGGGCAGCTCGGTGGGGTTAATCCACCCGGGTCCCGCTCACTCCGACGATATGACGGTCCTGTTATTTCCAGAGCAACGTGCGGTATTTGGAGTCGACTTCATGCACGTTAAGCGCTTTCCTGTGACACTGGGCGGTTACCCCGTTGCCGAATATATGGATGCGATAGCCAGGGTTCAGGCCCTGGATTTCGATATCGTCGTTCCGGGGCACGGTGATGTGGGAGAAGCGAACGACCTGGCTCTTTTCCTTGGTTTTCTCCAGGATCTCGAGGCGGCGGTCGCCGGAGGGATCAACGAAGGAAGAAGCGTTCAGGAGATGCGCGAGAACCTGGCCTTTCCTGGCTACGAGAACTGGCTGCTCTATGAGGCCCGACGGCCGAATCTGGTGACGGAGACTTACGAGCTCTTGACTCGGCCTTGATCTCCTCACGACGGGGCTTCAACTATCAGTTCTAAGGCGCCTCGATGAATCGCCGCTTCCCAACTCCAGGGCCGGAAGCGCACGGATGGCCGCGGCCGATGCGGTGGCCGAGTGCCGTATCTTGGGCCTCGTGAGCGCTTGCGCGCGGCGCATTTAGCCTTGACCATAGGCTCAATGGAAGCCGCGAACAGAATGATTCGAATCATGCCAACCTGGCTTGCGCTGGCGGCGATGGGCGTTGCATCGGCGCAGGAGTCGGGCGAAGCGAGCGGGGCATACCGGGCCTTCGAGGAGGGTCGCTGGGCTCAGGCAATCAACGAGTATCGGGAGCTCTTGTCGGAGGACCGTCTGAACGGCGTCTATTGGTTACGGATCGCTCAGGCCCAAAGGGAGCTCGGGCAGAGCGCCGGTGCGCTGGAGACCCTGGAACGGGCGCGAGTCGCTCAGGCGCCCGAAGCCATGCTGGAGCTCGAGCGGGCAAGAAATCTCGTCACGCTGAATCAGATCGAGACGGCGTTTCGGGCGCTGCAGGCGGCCGATGAGGCGGAGCTCAGATCTCTCTCCCTGCTCGACGAGGCGGAGGAGTTCCAGAGGCTGCGCGCCGATGAACGTTTCCAGCGGATCTACCGGAGCGTGCGCCGCAGGCTTTTCCCCTGCGAGGCGATACCCGCCACCCGAGACTTCGATTTCTGGGTCGGCACATGGGAGGTGCGGCTTGCCGATGGCACGCTTGCTGGGCGTAACGCCATTACGAAGGAGGACGGTGGTTGCACGATACTCGAGCGCTGGCAAGGGGGCGGTGGGGCCTCCGGCACCAGCACGAGCTTTTTCGTCCCCAGCCGTGATCAGTGGCGCCAGGTCTGGGTGGGCTCCGGGGGGACCCTCATCGACATCGCGGGCGCGCGGACCGACGGGGTCATGCGGATGGAGGGCACCATCGAGTACCTGGGGTTGCTGAACAGTGTGGTGGCGTTCCGGGGCAGCTGGACCGAGCTCCCCGACGGCCGGGTGCGGCAGCTGTTCGAGGAGTTCGACATCGGCGCGAACGCCTGGCAGGTCTGGTTTGACGGCTATTACACGCTGGTCGGGCAACCCTAAGGTAGAATGGGCGGGTCATGAATCGCCTGACCGCTTCCACGAACCCGATTCTGCAGATCGTGGGCCTGATCGTCGGGGCACTGCTCACCGTGGGCGCGATACTGGTGGGGGCGGCGGTCCTGTCTCTTATCGTCGGGCTGGCCGTAGTGGGGGGACTCGTGCTGTTCGTTCGGGTCTGGTGGTTGCGGCGCCGGATGGAACGGGCTGGCGGCTCCGCGGCCCGCGAGCCGCCGGCGGGGGAGATCGTCGGCGTGGAGTACACCATTGTTAAAGAGCGCACCGTCGACGAACGAGGCGTAGACTAAGCTGGGCCTCGAGAGATGAGTAACCGGAATGGCTCGGACCAGGACTAAGCGAACGCGCAGACCAACGCCGGCGGGGTTCGATCGACGGTGGGGCGCCAGGCTGATTCCGATTACCGGATTCATGGTCGTGTGCCTGGGTCTCGCGTGGTTCTTCGAGTCACAAGCGACGACCACTATCATTTTCGTACGCCATACGGATGCGGATGCAGCAACCGCGAGCATCGACCCTCGGCTGAGCAGCCTGGGTCGGCGGCGAGCGGAGCTGCTCGCGGACGTCATCCAGGATATTGATGTGATCGCCGGTGTCGATGCGATTTATGCGAGCGAGCATCGAAGGACGCAGGAAACGGCGGCCCCGATTTCTGAACGCCTGGGCGTCGAGGTGCGCGTCGAAGACCCTTATCTCTTCGAGCCTTTCATGAATCAGGTCCTGACGGATCACAAAGGTGAGATTGTCCTCGTCGTAACGCTGAGCGACGCGCTTGCACCGCTGGTGGAAGAGCTGCACGGCAGCAAGAACATCCCGGAGATGGCCCCGGACGAATTCGGCAACATCTATATCGTCACGATACCCTGGTTCGGCAAGGTCAAGACGTTGAGGCTCCGATACGGTTTCTATGAGAAGCCGGATCAGCGTGTGCTCGGTCCGTTCTCCGGCCCACCGGGAGAGCTCTAGCCACGGGTTCCTCGACCCGCGCTAGTCCCTTTGCAGAGGATTCTCGGTCAGGGACCCATCTTCGGCGAGCACCGGATACGAAACACCCCGTCTGCGGCACCGTTGGGCGATCTCCGGATAAGCCCATTCGAAGAGCGTCGCCGCGTACTCGTCGTTCGGCAGCCGGGAGGACTGATAGAGTCCGGCGGCGCGGCGCTGGCGCTGTGCCTCGTAGAGTATGAGTGCGGCCGCCACGGAGACATTCAGCGACGCCACCATGCCTTCCATGGGAATGGCGATCGTTTCGTCAGCGGCCTCTACGAGGCGGGGCGTGAGCCCCTCGAGCTCCGCACCCAGCAGCACGGCGAGCCTGTCCGTGTAATCGATCTCTCGATAGTCCCTCGAGCGTTCCCCTGGGTGTGCCGCGAGCAATCGCCAGCCCTCTTTGCGAAGCGCTGACAGCGCTTGCTCCACGTCCGGATGAATCACCATCTCCACCCATCGCCTGGAGCCCCCGGACACCATGTGGTGACGCCGGATTTCTCCTCCCGGCGAAACCGCGTGAACCCGATGGACGCCGACCGCATCACACGTCCTCAAGACTGCGGCAATGTTGTGGGACTTGTGGACGTCGTCGGCCAGAATGGTGAGATCAGGCTGTCGGCGGTCGAGCACAGCCCTTAGCTTGTTGAACCGTTCCGGGGTCATCCGAATCATTATCCCGGTCTTTCGGACCACTGTCTCGCGCCCCACTACTCGGTGCTAAACTGACAGGTCATTACACAGACCTCGCTATGTTTCAGACAGAGCTGCTCATCGAGACGACCGGGCGCGGGAGCTACGAGATTACGGATCGCGTGAGCGCCGCCCTGGGAGAGACGGCACCGGTAAGCGGTATGTGCCACTTGTTCATCCGACATACCAGCGCGTCGCTGATGCTCTGTGAGAACGCGGATCCGGCGGTTCGTCATGATCTCGAGACCTTCATGGCCGATCTCGTGCCGGACGGTGATGCCCGGTTCACGCACACGGCCGAGGGTCCCGATGACATGCCAGCGCATGTGCGCAGTATCCTGACGCAGACCGACCTTAATATCCCGGTGAGTAGTGGAAGGCTGGCGTTAGGGACGTGGCAGGGGATCTATCTGTGGGAGCACCGGACCGGACGGCACACTCGTGCGGTGCTGGTGACGATTCAGGGCTGACGCTGGGCGCTGGAGCTCGGCTCCAACAGGGCCGCGGCGGCAAGCGTGCCAGCAACGTGCACGCATACCGATGTTAGAATCCTCTCGGCTCGCCGCCGCCTATACACGAACAAGAAGGATGGAGATCGCTGATGAAGACCAATAACGCCTTAGGGTGGGTGCTGCTCGTAGGATTCACTTTGTGCGCGAAACAGGTGCTCGCCCAGACGCCCGATCTCAATCAACTCCTGGCCGAGCCGGGCGCGACCGACTGGTTACAAGCGGTCAGCTGGATTTCCAGCGGTGATTTCTTCGACATTGCGCAGACCGCCGCCGCCGGTGCTCGGGGGCGTCACGCGTCCAGCTACACGGCAGAAGCGCGCTGGGAACCGGGTGTCAGTGCCGAGCTCGACTGGAGTCTGCACACCCACTATCCGTTCCCGGCGGACCTGACGTACACCGAGAGCCTGGTCGCCGGGCCCGGTGACAGCACCATCGTTGGCGTCGACGGCTTCCGGCCCACCCCGGAAGGTCCACTGCCGCCCGCTCGCGTCGCGATGCGGGTGAAACGCTTGTGGATGAGTACCCCGGCGCTGCTCCTTGCGGGGGCCGAAGGGGCGACTCCGGTCAGCGGTCGACCCGACGCGCTGTCTTTCACCGCGCTCGCCACTGTGTGGACAATCCAGCTCGACCCCACCACTGGCTTTCCGGTGCGAATCTCGACAACTGAGGATGACCCGGTGTTCGGTAGGGTCGAGGTCAGCATGGAGTACTTCTCCTGGGTCGGAGTGGACGGGGTCTTCATGCCCGAGCGACTGGAGTACCGCGTGGACGGGCAACTGATCGGGAGAGAGCACCGGGAGTCGGTGGAAATCGAGTTCGGTGCCGCGACGGCGCCGCGCGCCATTTCGCTGCCGTTGGATGAACCGCGATTCGCGAAAGGCTGGAACACCGCGCACTGGTTCCTGAGTCGAGTCGCCCTCGGCGGACCGCAGGACCAGGACGTGTCGCAGCCGGTTGAGCTGCTCGAGGTCGCCGAGGGCGTTTATCAGGTGGCGGGCGGCCCTACCCACAGCCTGGTGATCGAATCGGCCGATCAGCTCACCGTGGTGGATGCGCCCTGGTATCCGGAGCGCTCGGAAGCGGTGCTGGCGTCTCTGCGGTCGCGTTGGCCCGACAAACCCGTCGGGCGGCTGATTCTGACCCACCATCACCATGATCACAGCGGCGGGGTCATGACTTTCGCCGCGGCGGGCATCCCGATCACCGTCCATGCGCTCAACCGGGATTTTTTCTTCGATGCGCTGTCCCGACAGGGGGTCGGTGCTGTGCAGATCGAGAGCGTCGGCGAGCGGACGAATCTCATGCTCGGCGACCGCGCGGTCGAGCTGTACGAAGTTCCGACGGCCCACGCCGACGGTATGCTGGTGGTCTACCTGCCGGATCAGTCGTTCCTATTTAACGCCGATCTCTACAGCCCGGGCCGAGAGACGCAGCATCCGCTGTGGTCGGCCGAGTTGTTGCAGGCGGTTCGGTTCTACGATCTCCCCGTCGAGCGTTTCGCGGGCGCTCACGGGCGAGGGGTGGAATCCATGGGCCACCTGGAGCAGACTGCGTCCAGATAATATACTTATATTCAGAGAGTTAAAGATTTCTTCTAATCTAAGTTGTCATTCAAGTGAGCTGGATGAGACATTGGAAAAACCATAGCGCACGGCGCAGAATGAGCGTTCAGCGCACCATCCCGGAGGGGGAACAAAAATGAATCTGACGATGCTGGATTCGCGTTACGCAACTCTCGTTGGACTTCTTGCCGCCGTCGGCCTGGCCGGTTGTCAGCCGAGCGGCGAGACGGATGTGTCCACCGAAAGCGCGCCGCCGCAGATGGCCACGGTCGACGAGCCGGCGACTGCGCCCACCGGCATGGACGTATCAGTCGCCATGCCACCGGATGTCATTCCGACATTCTCGACGGAACACCTGGCCCGCAAGAGCTCTTACTACGTCGGCGGCGACTACGTGGGCGATCCGCCCGTGATGGGCGGGCAGATGTACGTCGAGGTCTGGGAGCCCCGGGAAGTCACGCAGCCCTATCCGCTGGTCCTTTTCCACGGTAACGGGCAGACCGGTGTCGACTGGCTGCAGACGCCGGACGGGCGGGCCGGCTGGGCGTATTACCTGATCGAGCAGGGTTACGTGCTCTATATGGTGGACTATCCGGCCCGCGGTCGTTCCGCCTACGTTCCGGGTGGTGCGCACGGCGACCTCGGCATCCGCACCGCGGCCCAGCTCCAGACGATCTGGACCAATGTGGACGAGATGGGTAATTTTCCGCTGAACGACAATCACACCCAATGGCCGGGCGAAGGCAAGCCCGGTGACCCCATCTTCGACAACTTCATCAAGACCCAGGTGCAGTTCGCGGGTCAGAGCACGACCCTTGCCCGGTACGCGGCCATCGAGCTCCTGGAGCAGATCGGACCGGTCATTCTCTTTACTCATTCTCAGGGTGGTGGCGTCGGTTTCGGTGTCACGGACGGCGCGCCCGGCCTGGTCAAGGCTCTGATCGCGATCGAGCCGGGCGGCCCGCAGATCGGTCGTGTGAGTACCTCCGAGGTTGCCTACACCGGTGCTCCGGCAAACGCGTGTGGCCCGGTCAATTACCCGCTGACCTACGACCCGCCCGTGAGTGACCCGTCGGAGTTCAAGACTTATCTGGAAGAGGAAGCCGATCAGCCCGGCGAGGTGCCCTGCTGGCTCCAGGAGGAACCGGCGCGCCAGCTGGTGAACTTCGCCGATGTGCCGGTGTTGGCAGTGTCCGCCGACGGCACTTATCACCGGGTGTTCGACGCCTGCATTCCGAAATGGCTGAGTCAGGCCGGTGTAGAAACCGAGTTCGTCCGCCTCGAAGATGTGGGTATCAGCGGCAACGGTCACATGATGATGCTCGAGCGCAACAGCGACGACATCATCGCCTTCATCCACGGGTGGATGCAGGACAACGTCGAATAGAATCCTGCCACAGCCCGAATGACGAGATCATTAGTTGAACACCAGGAACTGGGAGTGAGTTATGCGTAGCCGCGTCGTGATGCTCGGTACGAGCGTGATGGGATCGGTCTGTCTGCTGCTGGGCGCGAACGCGTGGGCCCAGGGCTTTTCGGCCGTGCCCGGACAGAAGGGTGGTCAGGATATGTTCGGGCCCTATGATGTGGATCCGAACTGGCCCCAGGATCTCGCGGAGCTGCCGGGCCATGAAGGCTGGACCTATGGTGCCGGACAGAGTGTCTTCGCCGAGAGTCCCGATCGGGTCTACATTCTCCATCGGGGCGAGCTGCCGAATATCGAGCCACCGGAGCGAACGGTTTATCCTGACGCCGGACCGGCTGTGTCGTTTCCTGTGGCGCAGCTGCCGTGGCGCAACGCATCGGTTGGCCCGCGGTCCAGTCTCCCAGGCGCGCTCGACGGTGACGACACGGATCGAGGCGAGCACGGCGTGGATCACCGTTGGGAGCACTGCCTGGTGGTGGTCAATCGCGAGGGTGAGATCATCGAGGCCTGGACCCAGTGGGACTCGCTGTTCCGCCGGCCCCACTTCGTGACCATCAATCCCTACGACCCCGAGAAGCACGTCTGGGTCGTGGACGATTATCGTCACGCCATTTTCAAGTTCACCAATGACGGTAAAGAGCTCGTGCAGACCATCGGCATACCCAACGAGCGCGGCGCTGACGAGTCGCACTTTTTCCGCCCGACCTTCATGGCGTTCCTGGATGATGCGTTCTTCGTGGCCGACGGCTACGCCAACACGCGAGTCGTGAAGTTCGATCACGACGGCAATTACCTGATGGCCTGGGGCGAGAAGGGCGACCCGCCCAACGAGACCCGGCCCGGATACATGAACAACGTCCATGGTGTGGCCGTCGACGCGCAGACGCGGCGGGTTTACGTGAACGACCGGGCCAACAACCGGGTCCAGGTCTTCGACGAGAACGGCGAATATATGGACGAGTGGAGCTTTGGTCCCGAGCCGACCGACATTCACCTCTTCCATATCGGGGCCGATAACGTGTTGTGGGCCGCGGATCGGGCCACGAGCAAGATCCTCGGTTACGACCTCGAGGGTAACCTCTTATATTCCTGGGGCACGTTCGGTGACTTCCCGGGCGGGCAGTGGGGCGTCCATGCGCTGAGCGTCGACCAGGAAGGCAATTTCTATGTGGCGGAGGTCGGCAACGGCCGGGTCCAGAAGTACATACCCAAGGCGGGCGCGCGACCGGAAACCATGGTGGGCAAGCCGGTCTACGCGGCCTGGGACTGATTATACGGCAGACTGGAACTACGATTCGCGGGCAGCGGCCCGTAAGACAGAAGGATAATGAACATGGTCAGATCTAAACTCGCATGGGTCATAGTGCTCCTGGCATTCGGGGCGCTTGCCCAGGCGGCGACGCCACCGGCCAGCATTCCGATGATGTCCATGGATAACGTCGCCCAGCAGGGATTCTTCTACGTCGGCGGCGAGTACGTCGGCGAGGGGGATCAGGTCACCATGGGCGGTGCCATGTACGTCGAGGTCATGGTGCCCCCGGAGATTCGCCACCCGTACCCCATCGTGTTCCTGCACGGTGCCGGCCAGACGGGGGTTGATTTTCTGCAGACGCCCGACGGTCGCCCGGGTTGGGCCTATGACTTTCTCGAGATGGGCTACGTGGTCTATGTCCAGGACTTCCCGGCGCGTGGACGTTCCCAGTACGTGCCCGGCATCGACGGCGACCTGAATATCCGCAACGGGCCCCAGCTCGAGCAGATCTTCAGCGCCTCGGCTGCCACGGCGGACTTTCCCCAGGCCTCAAAGCACACCCAGTGGCCGGGGACGGGTCGTATGGGGGATCCCATCGGGGATTACTTCATGAAGACTCAGGTGCAGTACATCGGCGGGCGCCAGGCGCGGCTCACCATCGATGCCAACGTCGCGTTGCTGGACATGATCGGGACGCCGGTCATTCTCCTTACCCACTCCCAGGGTGGCTGGTTCGGCTGGAACATTGCCGACGAGCGTCCCGAGCTCGTGCGCACCATCGTGACACTGGAGCCTGCGGCGCCGCCGATCCGGGGCGTGGACACCTCGAATGTCACGTACCGGGAGCGGGGCGGACTGGCGTGGGGCACCGGCAATACACCGATCACCTACGATCCCCCGATCAGCGATCCGTCGGAGCTCCAGGTCGAGCTCCAGGCGGAGCCCGAAGGCCCCGGCCTGGTGCCCTGCTATCAGCAGGTGGAGCCGGCGCGCCAGCTCGTCAACCTGACGGACATCCCCGTGCTGTTTATGAATGGCGAGGGTGGCTACCACCGCATCTTCGACCATTGTCTGGCGAACTGGCTCAATCAGGCCGGCGTCGAGACCGAGTACGTGCGCATGGAGGACGTCGGGCTGCCGGGTAACGGCCACATGATGATGCTCGAGCTCAACAGCAAGGAGATCGCGCAATATATTCACGGCTGGCTGGAAAAAAACATTCTCTAATTACGCCGCGGGCCCCGAAGGCCATCGGGGCCCGCTTTTTCTTTCGAGGGGGATCATGCGCAGGCTCACCGTAGGTTTGCTGTGGGCTGCATTTTTCGGAACCGGCTTCGCTAAGGAGACTGCGCCGGGCGCGGGCTTTGCCGCGATTGTCGGGCAGAACCAGGAGGGCAACTTCTATATCGCCGAGGTGGATAACGGCGGGGTGCAGAAATTCACGCCTCGTCCGGGCGCGAATCCGGACTACCTGGTGGGCAAGCCCCTCTACGCCGCATGGGAGTAGTGTTTCTCGAGCGATGGACAAGTACGACCAGCATCTTGGCAGAAATCAGGCAAACTATGTGCCGCTTTCCCCGCTCAGTTTTCTGCGTCGTGCGGCAGAGGTTTTTCCCGACCGCCTAGCCGTCATTCACGGCGCGCACGAGTGGACCTGGAGCGAGACCTTTGCCCGGGCCCGGCGGTTGGCAAGTGCGCTGGCGGGCCGGGGCGTGCGCCATGGCGACACCGTGGCGGTCATGGCGCCGAACGTCCCGGCGCTGCTTGAGGCTCATTTCGGCGTACCGGCCTGTGGCGGCGTTCTGAACGCGCTCAACATCCGGTTGGATGCCGAAACCATCGCGTTCATTCTCGGCCATGGCGAGGCCAGGGTGCTGATCACGGACCGAGAGTTCT
>Ga0224508_10003540_pt1 | contig 12890 bp, 8 predicted proteins | sample SF_Jan12_sed_USG_4_FD_170157 | JGI IMG/M metagenome (GOLD analysis project Ga0224508, IMG submission 170157) | Sediment microbial communities from San Francisco Bay, California, United States - SF_Jan12_sed_USGS_21 | ecosystem: Environmental > Aquatic > Marine > Sediment | place: USA: California...
GAAGTAACAAGAAAAAATTTCAATTTTGACTAATAATGAAATTTTTGAAGAAATCACAAAAAAATTAAAATTAATTGGATTCTCCGATGTTATCATAGATTCAGAAGGTTACAGCCCAGGAAAAATAAATGTGATTGCAGATTGATTTATCTTGATAATGCCGCTTCTACAAGGATTCATGAAGAAGTTTTAGAATCTATGATGCCTTTTCTAAAAGAACAGTATGGAAATCCGTCATCCATTCATAGATATGGCCGCCTTGCTCAAAAAGCAATTGAGAAAGCAAGAACACAAGTAGCCCAACTAATCAATGCTAACTCTTCTGAAATTTTATTTACATCTGGAGGGACAGAATCTAATAATACTGCTCTTTATGGAATTGCAAAAAAATATCCTAAATCTCGCGTTATTACCTCATCCATAGAACATGATGCTATTTTGGAACCATGTAAAAAATTAGAGATGGAGGGATTTGATATTGTCTATTTACCTGTAGATAATTATGGGCTGGTAGATCCACATGTTTTAAAAAACAATCTTACTGAAAATACTTCTCTTGTATCTATCATGTTTGGTAATAACGAAGTAGGAACATTGGAACCAATTCTCGATTTCGTCGATATTTGTAAGGACAAGAACGTTGTATTTCATACAGATGCTGTCCAAGCAGTAGGTAAAGTAACAATTGACGTTAAGGAATTAGGTGCAGATTTACTATCGATTTCTTCTCATAAAATTAATGGTCCTAAGGGAACTGGTGCACTATATATTCGAAAAGGCATTTCAATAGATCCAGTAATTTTAGGAGGTGGTCAAGAAATGGGTATTCGCTCAGGAACAGAAAACGTAGCCAATATTGTGGGATTTGGAAAAGCATGTGAATTAGCAAGAATTAATCTTTTGGAAAACATTTCTAAAATGAAAGAATTACGAGACTATATTTCTACTAAGATCATACAAGAAATTCCAGGGGTTACTCTAAACGGTCATCCTCTAGAAAGATTAGCTAATAATGTTCACTTGACTTTTCTTGGTGTCAACGGAGAAGATCTTTTAATAAAATTAGATGAAAATGGAATTGCCGCATCTACAGGTTCTGCTTGTTCAGTAAAGATCCAAAAAGCATCTCATGTACTTCAAGCTATGGGATTTCTGCATGAGCAAATCACTGGTTCTTTGAGATTAACAATTGGTATTTCAAATAATTTAACAGAAATGGATAAAACAGTTGAAATATTGAAAAATGTTGTAAAAGAATTACGTTCAGTCTCCCCCTTTAAAGAGAAATATTCCTTTTAATTTGCAAATTAGATTTTCAATTGAAACTTATTTCTAGTTACTCCTACTGTAACAATAATTCCTGATACTAAAATCAAGAAAGTCATCGTTCCAAATTCGGGTATCGCAGACGTTCCAATAATTTCTACTTCGGAATCTCCCTCTTCAAAATTAATTGTAATAAGTCTGGTTTGTTCGTTTGTTTTGGTTTCTTCATAGGGAACTTGAATTTCATCAATTAAAACTATAAAGATCTCATCTTGACCATTAGGTTTCTCTGCATCTATTGATTCTCTTGGAAGAATAATAGAAATTGATCCTTCATCTGGTGCTTCGATAAAAATCCTAAGAGTAAAATTATCTGGCTCTAGAATTATATTTTTTATTATACCGCCTAAGATTGAATATTCTGCATCAAATGTTCCTCCATTTGGGATTTCTACTTCGAAACTATCTTTGATTTCTAGAAATTCCTGTTTTGGTGTAAAATTAATTGTAGATTCTGCAATGTTTCCTTCTCCAAAAGAAACTCTAATCAGATACTCTCCTTCGTTTTTCCATGATGGTTTTTCTGCAATTACAGTGTGGGAATAACTTCCATCTTGTGCCGGGAAAAATTGAGCAATATCAATCATATTTCCTTCAAACCAAACTTGAAGGATAATTGGCGTATCTATAATGACTGTTGCAACATTACCGGATATTACAACTGTATCTCCCTCATCATAATGGTTATCATCAGTTTTTATTGTAAGAAATGGAATGTCATCACTTTGAGCAAAAACTGGAAATACAGGAAATATCACTAAAGTTAAAAGAAGAAAAATCTTAACAGACACAAAAAGAAATCGTTACTATTTCTATATCTCCTTTACTATCAAAAATTAAAAAATGAAAAAAAGTTGTAGGTCTAGTATCTTGGCATAATGCTAAGTTTTGATTTTGTAGAAACGGCAATTATTGAAATAATTGCTACTGCTAGAATCAAAGCTGCGATTGCACCAAATTCTGGGACTACATGTGTGCCGATAATTTCAATCTCTTCAGCACCTGCTGGGAATGATATCACTAGAGTTCTATCTGTGGATGTTGTCGTTTCATTAAAGTCAACTTCTTCACCATCAACTAGAACAAAGAAATCATCATCATCATCTCCAATCTTTGCATCAATCAATTCTCTAGGCAAAGTAATGGTTAGTTGACCATCATCTGTTGCATCGATTGCTATGATAAGAGAATTTGCATCTACATCGGGTGTAATTGAGATAAGCTTTCCGCCTGTAATCTCATATCCTACTGTAAAGTCTGTTCCAGAAACCTGTACTAAACCCTCTGGTCCGGTTGATTCAGTAGATCCTCCAAATGTAAATGAGGTCTCAGCTATTCGATTTTCGGTTCCATAGAGTACTTGAATCGTGTATTCTCCACCAGCCTTCATGAGTGATCCTCCAGCAGCTAATTCTGTACCGAATTTTTTATCTGAACCGACCATAACTTGGTCAATTGAAACTACATTGCCATTGGGAGCAATAACCATGATGCTAATAGCATAACCGAAAAGAATTTCACTTACTTCTCCTGTCACCATGATTGCTTCACCCTCTGAATAGGATGACTTATCAGTAGTAACAACGATTGGTTGCACTATTTGTCCAAATGCGGGTGCCATTCCAATACTTGCAATCATGATCGCAAATAAGGTAAACACCGATAGATGAGTATTCATCAATTTTACGCTCAGATTTATACTATTTAACGTTACGAAAAATATTATTGACTAAAAAGAAAAAACACTGACGAAATTCAGATTAGATATATATTAACCTCAAAGTTAGTTTTTGACAGTTTGTGTATATTATTTATCGTTACATCTTATGTTTTTTGTGAGGTTTTAAACTGTGGCAACTAAGAAAAATCAAATTCTTGTACCGGATCATGTTTATGTTCCAAAACACGAAATAATTTCTAAAAAAGAAGCAGAAGAAGTTTTAAAAAAATATAATTGTAAGCCAACTGAACTTCCGTTAATTTTTGTAAACGATCCTGCAATAATGGGACTTGGAGTTAAACCTGGCGATATGATAAAAATCACTAGAAAAAGTCCTACTGCTGGAGAAAGCTATTACTATAGATACGTGGTGGAAATCTAGAATGGCAGATCCTTCAACAAAACGTTGGCCCATAATTCAAGATATACTAAAAAGAGAGGGAATCGCTAGACAACATCTAAATTCATTTGATGAATTTCTGGAACGAGGTCTTCAGAGTATAATTAATGAAGTTGGACAAATAGAAATTGAAAATGCAGAATATCCATATAAGATTCAATTAGGTAAAGTGAAACTTCAACAACCTCGTATGATGGAACTTGATGGTTCCATAACTCACATTACTCCAGCCGAAGCTAGACTTAGAAATGTTTCATATTCTGCTCCTGTAATGATGGAAGCAAGTGTAATCGAAGATGGAAAAATCTTAGAATCTAGGTTTGTGCATATTGGTGATGTACCTGTTATGGCAAAATCCAATGCATGTATTTTGAGTAATTTTTCATCTCAAAAATTAGTTGAACATGGAGAAGATCCTAATGATCCTGGTGGGTATTTTATAATCAATGGCTCTGAAAGAGTAATTGTTGGATTAGAAGATCTTTCTTACAATAAAATAATTGTTGATAGAGAAACTGTCGGTGGAAATATTGTTTTCAAAGCTAAAGTATATTCATCAATTGTTGGCTATCGTGCAAAATTAGAACTTGTAATGAAAAATGATGGATTAATTGTAGCTAGGATTCCTGGTTCACCAGTTGATATCCCAGTTGTAATTTTGATGCGAGCACTTGGATTAGAATCAGATAAAGAAACGGCGGCAGCGGTTTCACTTGTTGAAGAAGTTCAAGATGAATTAGAAGGCTCCTTTGAAAAAGCTGCTGACGTTCCTACATCAAAGGATTCAATTGTTTATATCAGTAAAAGAATTGCTCCTGGAATGTTAGAGGAATTTCAGATTAAACGCGCTGAAACTCTTTTGGATTGGGGACTTTTACCTCATTTAGGAAAACATCCTGAAAACAGAAAAGAAAAAGCACAATTTTTGGGAGAGGCTGCATGTAAACTTCTTGAACTAAAACTGGGATGGATTTATCCTGATGACAAAGATCATTATGGAAATAAAGTAATAAAATTTGCAGGACAAATGTTAGCAGATCTATTCAGAACTGCTTTTAGAAATTTGGTTAGAGACATGAAATATCAATTAGAACGTTCAGGCCAAAAAAGAGGAATAAATGCAGTTGCCGCTGCAATTCGCCCTGGAATTATCAGCGATAAATTAAACAACGCTATTGCAACTGGAAACTGGGGAAGAGGTAGAGTTGGTGTAACGCAACTTCTTGATAGAACAAACTACTTGTCCACAATTAGCCATTTGAGACGAATTCAATCACCATTAAGTAGAACTCAACCAAACTTTGAAGCTAGAGATCTACATGCAACACATTTTGGAAGAATATGTCCAAGTGAAACTCCTGAAGGATCAAACTGTGGTCTAGTAAAGAACCTTGCATTATCTGGAATTATATCTGTAAATATCCCATCAGAAGAAATTGTTGAAAAACTATATGATTTGGGAACTGTTCATTTCTTTGACGCAAAAGAAGATTTGAAAGAAGATGGAACCAGAATATTTGTTGACGGTCGCCTTATTGGATACTTTAAGGATGGTGAACACTTGTCTGAATCTCTTAGGGAACTAAGACGAAATTCAAAGATTCATCCTCATGTGGGAATATCTTTCCATAAATCAGACATTGAGGGTGCAACTAAAAGACTTTATGTTAATTGCAATGCCGGTCGCGTCTTAAGGCCATTAATAATTATAAAAGATAACAGATCATTATTAACGCAAGAGCTTTTAGACAAAGTATCAAAGAAACTTCTTTCATGGAATGATCTTTTAAGAATGGGTGTACTTGAATTAATAGATGCAAATGAAGAAGAAAATTGTTATGTTACACTCGATGAAAAAGATACAAAAAAACATACTCATTTGGAAGTATTTCCACCATCAATTCTAGGTGCTGGTGCATCAATTATTCCGTATCCTGAACATAACCAATCTCCAAGAAACACATACGAGTCTGCAATGGCAAAACAAAGTTTAGGATTTTCCACACCTATGATGAATACAAGTACTTACGTAAGGCAGCATCTAATGCTATATCCACAAACTCCAATGGTCAATACAAAAGCTATGAAACTTCTGGGTTTAGAAGATAGACCTGCAGGCCAAAACTGTGTGGTTGCTGTTTTACCTTTTGACGGTTACAATATTGAAGATGCAATTGTCCTGAGTCAATCTTCAGTTGATAGAGGTTTAGGCCGAACATTCTTCTTTAGAGTTTATGACGCAGAAGCAAAACAGTACCCCGGTGGAATGCGTGACAGCTTCGAAATTCCAAATGCTGAAGATAATATTCGAGGATATAAAGGTGAAAAGGCCTATAGACTTTTAGAAGAAGACGGAGTAGTAGCTTCAGAAGCTACCGTTAAGGGAGGGGATATTTTAATTGGAAAAACAAGTCCACCACGATTTATGGAAGAATATAGAGAATTCGAGTCGACCGGTCCTTACAGACGAGATACCTCAATTGGTGTTAGACCATCAGAAACAGGGGTTATTGATACAGTTGTAATGACACAATCTAATGAAGGAGGAAAAATGTATAAAATTAGAGCAAGAGATATGCGAATTCCTGAAATTGGAGATAAATTTGCTTCAAGACATGGACAAAAAGGTGTTCTTGGTATTCTAGCAAAAGGAGAAGACTTACCATATACGGCAGAAGGCATTTCCCCTGATGTTCTTATCAACCCACATGCATTTCCATCTAGAATGACAGTTGGAATGATGATGGAATCTATATGTGGAAAGGCAGGTGCTTTGAGGGGAAGTCAATTTGATGGTTCGGCGTTTGTTGGTGAAAAAATTGAAGAGGTTAAACCTGTCATGGATGCTGCTGGTTTCAAATATTCAGGAAAAGAAATAATGTATGATGGAAGAACTGGAAAAGCATTTCCAGTAGAAGTTTTCATTGGAGTTGTTTATTATCAAAAATTACATCATATGGTAGCCGATAAAATACATGCGAGAGCCCGTGGACAAGTCCAAATGTTAACGAAACAACCTACAGAAGGACGAGCTAGAGGTGGTGGCCTAAGATTTGGTGAAATGGAACGCGATTGTCTTATTGCATATGGTGCATCAATGATACTCAAGGATAGACTGTTAGATGAATCTGATAAAGCTGATGTTTTTGTTTGTGAAAGATGTGGACTAGTAGCTTATCATGATGTTAAACAAAGAAAATATGTTTGTAGAGTTTGCGGCGACAAAGCTAAAGTATCATCTGTTGCAGTTGCATATGCTTTCAAGCTATTATTACAAGAGATGCAAAGTTTGAACGTGGCCCCTAGATTACTAATAAAGGAGAAAGTATAATGTCGGTTCAGTCAATTAAATCAATTGATGGGATAAGGTTTTCTGTTTGGTCTCCTACAGAAATTAGAAAATATTCTGTTGCTGAAATTACTGCACCAGAAACCTATGATGAAGATGGTATGCCCGTGCAGGGAGGTTTAATGGATGGAAGATTAGGAACACTAGAACCTGGACAAAAGTGCCTTACTTGTGGAAACACGGCTGCTAGATGTCCTGGACACTTTGGCCATATTGAACTAGCAGAACCAATTTTGCATATCGCTTTTATTGATAATATCCACAAACTTTTGCAATCTACATGTCGTTCATGCGCTAGGCTAAAAGTTCCTCAAGAAGATTTGGATGAATTCCAAGCAATTAAAGAGAAACATTTAGCGTATACTGTATTTTCAGAAAAACGTATTCCAGAACAAATTATAGAAAAAGCAAAGAAAGCAAAGGAGTGTCCACATTGTGGAAAAACACAATACGAGTTAATATTTACGAAGCCAACCATCTTTGTTGAAAAAACAGAGATAGGAGAACACAGACTTCTGCCAATTACTATTAGGGAAAGATTTTCTCAAATTACTGATGCTGATCTAAGTCTTTTATCATATGATCCTGTAACTGCAAGACCTGAATGGTTTATCCTACAAGCAATGCCAGTAGCTCCTGTAACTGTTAGACCATCTATTATTCTTGAAACTGGAATTAGGTCTGAAGATGATTTAACACACAAAATGGTGGATATTATTAGAGTTAACCAAAGACTCAAAGAGAGCAAAGAAGCAGGAACTCCTCCATTAATTGTTCAAGATTTAGTGGATCTTTTACAATATCATGCAACAACATACTTTGATAATGAGGTTTCTGGAATTCCTCAAGCTCATCACCGCTCAGGACGCCCTCTAAAAACACTAACTCAGAGACTCAAAGGAAAAGAAGGACGATTTAGAGGATCATTGTCAGGAAAGAGGGTAGACTTTTCTAGCAGAACTGTAATATCACCTGATCCCAATCTTGACTTGTCAGAAGTAGGTGTTCCGGAACAAATTGCAATGAAATTAACAATTCCTGAGATTGTAACTGAATGGAATATTGAAAGAATGAGACAACTTGTAATTAATGGTCCAAATAAGTTTCCAGGTGTAAACTACATTGTTAGACCAGATGGAGTAAAAATCAGACTTGATTTTGTTGAAGACCGTTCTATAATAGCTGAAACTCTAGAAATAGGATATTTGGTCGAGAGACATCTTTCTGACGGAGACATAGTCATGTTTAATAGACAACCTTCACTTCACCAAATGTCTATAATGGCACATTATGTCCGGGTGCTGCCAGGTAGAACTTTTAGATTACATCCATCAGTTTGTCCCCCATACAACGCGGACTTTGATGGTGATGAAATGAATTTACACGTTCCTCAAAGTGAAGAAGCGAGAGCAGAGGCAATTCTGTTAATGAGAGTTCAAGATCAACTAATCTCTCCCAGATATGGCGGCCCAATTATAGGTGCCTTGAGAGACTTTGTTACAGGAGCATATCTACTTACTAAGGATGATACTATCTTATCTATTCAAGAATTTTCAAATCTTGCAATGCTTGGTGGTTTTATTGGCCAATTGCCAAAACCCGCCTCCAAAACAAAAGATGGTCCTGCATATACTGGAAAACAATTATTCTCTTTATTCTTGCCAAAAGATTTCAATTATGTAATTACATCTAAATGGTCAAAAGGAACACAAGGTTCTCCAAAGGATGTTGTAATAAAACAAGGAGAGCTAATAAGTGGAGTAATTGATAAGGCCTCAATCGGTGCTGAAGAACCAGAAAGTGTGTTGCATAGAATAGCAAAAGACTATGGAAATGCTGAAGCAAAATCTTTCTTAAATTCAATCTTAATTATGGTAAAGCAATTCATTACCCACTATGGATTTAGTTATGGTTATTCAGACCTTGAAGTTCCTGAAACAAATAGACTTCAGATACTAGATGATATTCAAGAAACATATGGTATAATTTCTGATTTAACTTCTCAATATGAAAAAGGTACTCTAAAACTTTCCAGGGGAATGAAACCTGAGGAAGCTTTGGAGGCTTATATTGTAAACGAATTAGGTAAAGCAAGAGATAAAGCTGGAAACACTGCTGACCAATCATTAGACCAAAGTAATGCAGGAAGAATAATGGCAACAACTGGTGCAAGAGGATCTTCTCTAAACATTGGTCAGATGGCAGGGGCATTAGGACAACAATCAAGAAGGGGAAATAGACTACATTCAGGTTATCATAACCGTGCACTTCCACATTTCCAAGAACATGATAAAAATCCTGATGCGAAAGGATTTGTAAAATCAAATTATAGAGAAGGTCTGTCAACACTAGAATTCTTCTTCCATGCTATGGGAGGACGAGAAGGACTGGTGGATACTGCAGTTAGAACTCAACAAAGTGGTTACATGCAGCGAAGACTGATTAACGCTTTAGAACACATTAGATTAGAATATGATGGAACAGTAAGAGATCCACATGGACATATTGTACAATTTTTGTATGGTGAAGATGGAATAGATGTTGCAAAAAGTGATCACGGAGAAGCTTTTAACATTAATAGATTAATTGAATCACAAACAATTATTGACTCTGGGAAGAAGGCAACCAAAGATGAGATTGAAGAAATTGCAAAAAAATATACTAAAACCTTCAATCCAAGATTAAAACAACTTGTAACTGATGGTCTTCTTGATTCAAAACTAAGCAGAGAAGGAGTGACTATTGTTGGTAAAAAAGGATTATTTCTTTATAACAAAGCAAAAGTAGAACCCGGTCAAGCAGTAGGAATTGTTACTGCACAATCTATAGGTGAGCCTGGTACTCAGATGACTTTGAGAACATTCCACTTTGCAGGAATTAAAGAAAGAAACGTGACATTGGGTCTTCCAAGATTAATTGAATTAGTTGACGCAAGAAAGAAACCAGTTACTCCAACTATGGATATTTACCTTAATGAAGAATCAAAAAAATCAAGAGAAAAAGCAATAGAGGTTGCAAGAAATATTCTACAAACAAAGATTTCTGATTTGATCGAAGATAGTGAAACTGATTACAATACTGAAATCAAACTAATTCTTAGCCCAAACAAATTAAGAAATCGAGGATGTAGTGTTGGTGAAGTCGAGACTGCATTACTATCTAACAAAAAATTTAAAGCAGAAACAACCGGAGAACTGATTACTCTAAAATTAGTTGAAGAATCTGATGCTCCAACTGTAATTGCAATTAGAAACAAAGTTCTCAATTCTACTGTTAAAGGAGTTCCTGACATTGCACGTGTTACTTTGGTTCAAAAAGATGATGAATGGGTAATTCAGACAACTGGATCCAATATTGCAAAAGTACTTGAGGTTAAAGGGATTGATAAGAACAATGTTAGAACGAACAATGTATTTGAAATAGCTGGTACTTTGGGTATTGAGGCATCTAGAAATGCATTGATTGATGAACTCAACCACACTCTTGGTGATCAAGGATTAGAGGTTGATAATAGATACATTATGTTAGTAGCTGATTTAATGTGTTCAAAGGGATACATGCAACAAATTGGACGACACGGAATTGCTGGAACAAAAGATAGTGTTCTTGCAAGAGCAGCCTTTGAAATCACAGTACCTACCATTGCGCATGCAGCATTAGGAGGAGAAGTTGAAAATCTAAAAGGAATTACTGAAAATGTAATTGTTGGAAGTAATATTCCGATTGGAAGCGGAACAGTTGATTTGTACATGCAGGTAAGTAAGAAAAAATAAAATATTGGGTGAAAAAATGGCTGATGAAATTTCTACATTAATGGGTAACAGTAAAAATAAATCTGTTTTACTAAGATTACGGAACAACAAATCTATCAAAGGCAATCTTGTAGATTTTGATGTTCACATGAATCTTACATTAAATGATGCTGAAGAACTCTCCGATGATAATCCCGTGAAATTAGGAAAAATTCTTTTAAGAGGAGATAATATTCTAGCCATTTCTCTGCCTGAAGAAGAATCTTAATAATTTTTAACTGTTAACGATTAAATCATATCCTTTCCTATTTTCTTTGTTGCTTCAACTTCTATTAATTCTCACAATGCTTTTCCTTCCAGCATATGCACAACCAATACCTGATTATGAAAAACCATACGCTCCTATATTTACCGATAAAGCCGTATACTCTTGGACCGACAAAGTCAAAATAACTATTCTTGCTCCAAGTTGGAATACTGACAGACATTTGATTGATTCTATTGGCGATGATCAGTTCAATCCAATAAAAATTTCAACTAGTAGTCATTCTCTAGAACCCTATAGGTTTTCTGAGACAGGAGTTAACACTGGTATATTTACTGCAGAGGTTACTCTTACTGGATTTTCTCATGATGTTGATGGAGATGGGGATATAGATACCACTCCCAGAACATTGGGAAATGGCCCTACAAGTGGATTTTTAGAAGTTGATAGAGATTCTGCCATAACAATATCATTTGAATTTGCAGACGGTGTCGTATTAACAGAATCTGCACTTACTGGTTGGAATATTGGTGATGTAAGATTTTCTGATAGTAATTTTTTGTCTGACAAATCAGCAGTAATTCGGGTAATTGATCCTGATCTAAATCTTAATCCTGAAGCATTAGATCAAATTCCTATTCATGTATCTTCAGATTCTGATGTGGCTGGAATTGAAGTAATAGCAATTGAAACTTCAGAAAGATCGGGTGTTTTTATTGCAACTGTGGATTTTACACAAAATTTAGCCTCAAGCGGAAATAGATTGCTTGCATTACCAGAGGATGAAATTTATGCAAAATACGATGATCATACATTGCCTAAACCCTATGCTAAATCTGACAATTTAGAAATTATCACATTAGCAAAAATTACATCCTCTATTCCATCCTTGGAAAAATTAACAAATTCCCAAATTATTTTGGCTGATAGATCTGGTAAACCACTAGATTCCTTTCAAGTAAACAAAAGAATTCAAATTGTTGGTTCAATTAAAAATGAGCAAAACTTTGATCAAAAATTCGTGTATCTGATTCAGATAAAAAACAATGAACACTCTGTAGTTTCTCTATCTTGGATTACTGGAGAGTTATCCGGAAATCAAAGCTTAGATGTTTCTCAATCTTGGCTTCCAAAAAATTTCGGATCTTTTCTCATCGAGTCTTATGTTTGGAATTCACTCGAGGAACAGATAGCCTTGTCTCAACCTGTTTCAACTACTATTATTGTTGAATAATCAGTATAATTTCTACGTGAGTATTAAATACAAAATTATGATTTTACACTTGTGCTAGGAAATAAATTAAGTATATTGCTAGTGGTAACCATAATATCATCTTCTATGGTCTCTGAAATCTATGCGGATGCTATCCTTGTTGAATTTGACAAATTAGAATATAGTACAGGTGATACATTAATTTTATCTGGCTCTGTTCCAGAATTTTCAATGCCAATGATAGCAATTAGCATTTACGATCCTAACGGAAAAATTCTATCTGCAAATAATTTAGAACTTGATTCAGAAGGGAATTTTTCAAAAATAATCTCACTGGATTCCCCATTTTATGATAATCCTGGAAACTACAAAGTAAAAATAAATTATAAGAAAATTAGTCAAGATGAATTTTTCACAATTGGCGGTGATATCCCTCAAACTGATCCTATACTAGAAGAGAAAATCAAACCTGAAATTATTCTATTAGATACTGAAAAGGATGTATATACTGATGGCGATAATGTGAAAATCACTGGAATTATTTCCTCTTTTGAATCTCCTACGGTTTTAATAGGAATTTATGATCCATTTGGGACCCCTGCAGGATTTTATTTTGGAACAATTAATAATAATCTGGAATTTTCAACTAGTTTTCTTGTTAAAGCAGGAGTAAATTTCAAAATTGATGGTATTTATTCTATCAAAGCACATTATGCTGAAAGTGAAGCTATCACCTATTTTGAATTTTTTGAAGATATCCCTAATCCATCTGAAGACAACTCATCTGAAGACAACTCATCTGAAGACAACTCATCTGAAGACAACTCATCTGAAGACAACTCATCTGAAGACAACTCATCTGAAG
>Ga0224508_10003541_pt1 | contig 12889 bp, 13 predicted proteins | sample SF_Jan12_sed_USG_4_FD_170157 | JGI IMG/M metagenome (GOLD analysis project Ga0224508, IMG submission 170157) | Sediment microbial communities from San Francisco Bay, California, United States - SF_Jan12_sed_USGS_21 | ecosystem: Environmental > Aquatic > Marine > Sediment | place: USA...
CCGACAACCTCCCCCTCGACGTAATCGCCAGTGGCCCATTGCGATCGATCGAGTTTTTCGACATCGAAGTTGCTGTTCGCAAAATCTGCAATTCTTGCTAGCGAACCGTAAACGCGGGTACTCATGACAAGCCTCCGTTTTCGTTCAGGGGCGGCGCGATTAACAATAACGTCAACAATGCGGCGCGCTCGAGCGTTCTGCCAATCAACAGGTGTTCATGCGCCGCATGGGCGCCATCGCCGACAGGCCCAAGACCATCCAGTGTCGCCGTGTACTGGCTGGTCGTATTGCCGTCGGAACCGCCGCCGGCACGGACCTCGGCCAGATCAAGACCCAAAGCCGCACCTTGCTCGCGTGCCAATGCCCACAGCACGCGATTTCGCGGCGTTGTCTCCATAGACGGGCGACCGATCCTGCCCTCAATGTGCAAACGCACATTTGGCGTTACGGGCCTGAAGCCATGAATGACGCGCTCGATCTCCTCCCCGGCAGCAACCGTTGGCACGCGGACGTCGACCACTGCTTTGCTATGCGGTGCAATAACATTCGGCTGAATGCCGCCATCGACGGTGCCTACATTGACGGTAATTCCGCGTTCAACATCGTTGAGTGCAAACAATGCCTGAATCACATGCGCCAGTTCGAGTATGGCGCTCGCACCAGCCTCCGGATCCAGGCCCGCATGCGCCGCTTTGCCGTGCACGGTGATCGTGAAACGGCCGATGCCCTTGCGCTCGGTCTTGATGGCGCCGTGTTCACCGAGCGCCGGTTCCAGCACCAATGCCCGGTCAGCTCGTTGTGCGAGCCGTCGAATGTGACGCGTCGACGACCGGCTGCCGATTTCCTCGTCGCTGTTAACAAAAACTACGGGCACGACGGGCGTTTCGAGCTGCAATTCGCGTATCGCGGTGAGTGCCAGAACTATCTGCGCCAGCCCCCCCTTCATATCGAATGAGCCCGGGCCGTGGATGACGTCGTCGTTGATCGTAAACGGCCGGCCGACCAGCGTGCCGACTGGCCAGACCGTATCGTAGTGGCCGATCAGGAGCTGTGTCGGCCTGCCCTTCGGTCGCTGCGCCGGTTTCGCGAACAGATGCCGCGGACCGTCGGCAATTCCGGTTTCTCGAGACTCGTAGCCCGCTTCTGCCAACGCCAGGCGGAGTACGCGGCGAACCTCATCGTGCGTTTCGGGATGCGCGGATGGTGACTCTGCTTCGACAAGGTTTTTTATCAGAGTGACCAGCGAGGACTTTTGTCCGTGGACGTAGTCGAGAACCCTGGAAGCGTTTGTGGCCAGCATGTCGTGTTACTTTTTCATCGACTCCGGAAATGGAAAAGAGTTGGAGCGGCTGATCTCCGCAAAGCGACCCGGCGCGAGGTAAGCGAACAATGGCGAGGCATGAATCGTCTCCTGGTCGTCACCTTCCGCATGCCGCATCGAATTATTGTCGGCGTAGGCCGCGACGATCTCGCCGGTGATCAGACAATTATCGCCAAACCCGTCAATTGTTCTGTAATGACGGCACTCGAAATACAGGTAGCCGTCCTCGATAAACTCACCGTCGACCTGGCGCGCCGGGAAAGTCTTGATATAGCGAATAACCGGCTTATCACCCGTCCGCACTCGTGGCGACGCGGCCAGGCTCATCATCAGCACCTGCGAGGGCTTTGGATAACTGACGGTGAAAACACCGCTGCGATCAATGTTCCGGCATGTACTGTGGCGTGGCGTGCAGACGAAGCCGAAATAGTTTTGCCAACCCATCGGCGTCACCATGTGTTTCGGCGCGAGGTCCAGTGAGCCGTCGGCGTCGCGAGTGCCGATCAATACCAGTGGCGCGACGGTAAAAAACTGCTCCCAGACCGGCACGGACGTGTCAATTTCGATGATGTGGTCAGGTGTCGAAGATTCGTTCATAGCAATGCCTGCGGAAGACAAACCCCCAGTTTCAAGCTTATCGCAGCAACCCGATATGCAAATAGGTAGTTGCCCTAGCGCCGCATCGGATCAAGCACCTTTTTTTGCTACGGTCGTCGCGACTGAGCTTCAGTTAACTCTCTGATATAGTCCCCGCTTCACGCGGGAGGAAACGATGAGCGCAGCCAAATCAGGCGATACAGTTAGAATTCACTATACCGGCACGTTGGACGATGGCACCGAGTTCGACAGCTCCAGCGGCCGCGATCCGCTCGAGTTTTCTCTTGGCGGGGGCCAGGTCATTCCGGGATTCGACGCCGCCGTCACCGGCATGAGCGTGGGCGAAAACAAGTCGGTCACCATCACGCCGGAAAATGCCTACGGCGAACGCCATGACCAACTTGTGCAGCAGGTGTCACGCGACGCCCTGCCCGAAGACATGGAGCCCGCCGTTGGCATGCAGTTACAGAGCCAGTCGCCTGACGGCCAGGTCATGAATCTCGTCATCACCGAGGTTGTTGAGGATGCGATTACCGTGGATGCCAACCATCCACTGGCCGGCTTTGCTTTGACGTTCGCGATCGAGCTCGTCGAAATCGTCTGACGTACGGACTCACGACAACACCGCGGCGTCGGGATGCCCTTTCAGCAGATTCGCGGCAGCGGGTCGTCTTCGAGCTCCTCCAAAAAACGCTCGCCACCGAGCGGGGTCTCCAGGATAACGCGTTGCATCGCCGAGGTTATGCGGCCGATCCGTGCCGCATCCATGCCGTCCGGCAGGTTGCGCCAGATAGCCAGCGCATCATCGACCTGCTTCGGATCGAGTACGGCAACGACGCGGCCTTCGCACGCAAGATAGTAAGGATCATAGCCGAGCATCTCACAGACGGACTGCACCTGCTCGCGCACAGGAATGGTTGCCTCGAAGCGCACGCCGAACCCGGTCGCCTTGACAATTTCGTGGCCGACGGAAGCAATGCCGCCGCGCGTCGGATCACGCATGAAGCGCAGCCCGTCAAGCGCCAGCAGCGGTTCGGTGAATGTCATCACCGAGGCTGCATCTGAAACCAGGTCGCCGCGCAGACCAAATTCCTCGCGTGCGAGCATCACGGCTGTGCCGTGATCGCCGACCGGGCCGCTGACGATCATCACATCACCGTCACGGATATTGCTCATGGCCGGCCGCACACCAGGAAGACGGATTCCGACGCCGGTCGTTGCCAGGTAAATGCCGCCACCCTCACCACGACGCAGCACCTTGGTATCGCCCGCACTGACACGCACGCCGGCCGCTTGCGCGGTCGTTGCGAGGCTGCCGACGATGCGCACCAGGCGCTCCATTTCGAAGCCTTCCTCGATGAACGCATTCAATGTCAGGTACAGGGGCCGCGCACCGGCAACCGCGAGGTCATTGGTCGTTCCATGTACGGCGAGCGATCCGATATTGCCGCCGGGAAACTCCAGCGGCTGCACCGTGAACCCGTCTGTCGTGATCATCGCCTCCCCGCCATCGAGATCGATCGGAACTGCGTCCGCCTGCACGTCCAGTTCGCTCGCCGACAGCTGCTCCGCGAAGACCTCTTCGATAAGCTCGCGCATGAATCGCCCACCATTACCGTGCGCCAGTGAGATTCGATCATCTTCCATTACATCAAGCTCCTCCGGACCGCGCCGCCATTTCCGCCGCCTGGCCAAAACTCAATGCCGCGTCGTTGCAGGGTAACTGCTGCGGCATGCAGACGTGAAATCCCGCGTCGCTGAGCAGCGCCAGAACCTCTTCGCTGAGTATGCGATTCTGGAAAACGCCTCCGCACAGACCGATCTGATCGAACGCGTACTGATCGCGAACGGCGTGTGCCTGTCGAAGTATCGCCGCGGCAACGCTGCTGTGAAACAATTCGGCACGCTCGGCCTTGCGTAAAGTTTCGTCAGCCAATACCGGCAGCAGTGGCTCCCAGTCACTGCGAAAAACGCCGTCATCGTCAAGGGTTATCGGTAACTCGACGGGTTTACGGCGCCGCTTGCACAGGGACTCCAGCAACATCGGACCCTGGGCTTCAAAGCTCGTGCCTGTCACTTTCAAGACGACGGCCGCAGCGGCGTCGAACAATCGACCTGCGGCGCTCGTGACGGGTGTGTTGACCCGCTGCCGCCAGGCGGCCCTTGCCAGCCGGTCGACATCGGCGGCGGGCGTCCACGGTATTCCGGCCTCCCAGTGCACCCCAGCCGCACTGCGCCAGGGTTCGCGCCCTGCTCGCTCGCCGCCGGGTAAGCGGAATGTTCTCAAGCTGGCAACGCGCTGCCAGCGACCGGCGGTGCCGAGTAGCGCCTCGCCACCCCACAGCGAGCTGTCCTCACCCAGTCCGACGCCATCCCAGGCAAACACCAGCCACGGACCGGGCCTGTCGAATTCGCCCGCAACAGCGCTCGCGTGGGCTGCGTGGTGCCAGACCTCATCGACCGGCAGGTCGTTTTGTCGTTGCGCCCATCTACGCGTTGTGTATCCCGGATGCGCGTCGCACACGATGCGCTCCGCGCGCACGCCATAGAGCGACTGCAAGTCACCGACGAGCTGCTCGAAGACATCGAGACTCCGCGGACTGTCCATTTCGCCGATATGCGGCGACACAACGACACGGTTCCCCCAGGCGAGCGCAACTGTGCCCTTCATGTGGCCGCCGACGGCCAGCAGCGGCTCGTCCTGCTGCCACGGCAACGACATCTCCAGCGGCGCACAACCTCGTCCGATTCTGATGGGCCGCGGTCGACCTGCGATTTGCCGGAAGACCGGATCGTCGGCCGGACGAATTATCGGCCGGTCATGCTGTAAAAACGAGTCGGCAATGTTTGCCAATCGCGATGACGCGTCCTTATTCAGCGTAAGGACGGGTTCACCGCTGATATTTCCAGACGTCGCGACGATCGGCCCGTCAAATCGCTGCAAAATGAGCTGGTGTAACGGGCTGTAGGGCAAGAATGCTCCGATCTCGGCGAGCCCCGGGGCAACGTTGGCGGCGAGTTTGCAGTCCCGCCTTTTTGCGGCCAGCACAATCGGTCGGATCGGACCGGCCACCAATTCAGCTTCGACAGCGGTAAGGGTTACGAAGCGGCGTGCCACGTCCAGGCCATCCTCGCCGGCAACGGGAAACATTACGGCCAGCGGCTTGTCAGGACGATGCTTTCGTTGCCGCAATGAAGCGACCGCTGCAGCATCGAGCGCGTCGCACACCAGGTGATAGCCGCCAATGCCTTTCACAGCGACAATTTGACCGCTCGCGATCTCCTGTACCGCAGCATCAAGCGCCGCGGTTGAGTCACCGATATCGTCGTCGCCCAATGCTTCAAAAGTCAGTCGCGGGCCGCATGCAGCGCACGCGACCGGCTCGGCGTGAAAGCGTCGGTCAGCCGGATCGCGATACTCCGCTGCGCATTCACGACACAGTGGAAAACCGGCCATGCTCGTATTCGGTCTGTCATAAGGCAGCGCCTCGATCAGCGTGTAGCGCGGCCCGCACTGTGTGCAATTGATAAACGGATAATCGTAGCGGCGATTTGCCGGATCCTGTAATTCGCGACGACAGTCATCGCACATGAAATAGTCGGGCGGCACGAAGATCTGCGCATCAGCATCGGCGGCACTGGAGATTATCTGGAAATCATCCGCAGCAACGACTTCGATTCGTTCGCAATAATCGAATGTCGGTCGCGACAACGGCGGCGCTGACTCGATGAGTTGAGCCTCGAAGCGCTGCAACACGTCATCCGGCGCTATCGCAATCACTTCGACGTTACCCAACAGGTTTTGTACCGATCCGGTGATACCAAGCAGGTTGGCGAGTCGATAGACGAACGGTCGAAAACCGACTCCCTGCACATGACCGGTCAGTCGAATTCGAACGGCAGCGAGGTTTCGCGCAGGCTGCTCCGCGACGTTAGCCACCAGCCTCGCTCGCGCGCTTCTGTTGCCACTCGTTGTCGCGGTATCCGGCCGACCACCAGATCCGGCACGCACCCTCGTCCGATACCATGCAAGGTCCGATCGGCTTTCTTGGCGTACAGGCGGCACCGTACAGGCGACACTGGTTGGGATAAATCTTGCCGAGAACCACCTGGGCGCAGTCACAGCCCGGCGGCATTTCGCCGACACGCTTGCGCGACTCGTCGGCATAGGACGGTAATCGCTGGCGCACATCATGCGCCGCATGCGCTGGCCGCAGCGTGAAGCCCGATTTGGGAATGACGCCGATGCCCCGCCAGTTCGCATCGACGACCTCCATAACCTGATCGAGGTGTTTACGTGCTGCGGTGTTGCCACCTGCTTTCACGACCTGCGGATAGCAGTTATCGAGGAACGTACGCCCGCTCTCGAGTTGGCGCAGTACCGAGTACATCGCGGCGAGCAGTGTTTCCGGAGTAAAACCGGCAATTGCGGCAGGAATATCGTGCCGGTCAACAACGAATTCCCATTCTTCGGGGCCCATGACCGTAGCAACATGGCCGGGCGCGACCAAAGCATCAAAACCCGGTGTGCCCGAATCGAGCAGCATCGCGACAGCGGGCCAGGTCAGGCGGCCCGATAACAACACCAGCAGATTGTCCGGTGCGCCTTCAGCCAGCATCGCAGCGACAGGCGCCGTCGTGGTTTCAAAACCCGCCGCAAAAAATACGACCGTCCGTTGCGGTTTGGCTCGCGCGAGCTTGACCGCATCAATCGGCGAGGCTATGGGTCGAATGTCGGCGCCGGCCGCTTTTGCCTGTTCCAGCGACCGGGGCTCCCGCTTGGGCGCATTGACCGGGACACGCAGCATGTCGCCAAAGGCGACGAGCGTGATGTCCTCGTGCAACGCGAGCTGAATGGCCTCGTAAACGTCCTCTTCGGGACAAATACAGACCGGACAGCCCGGACCGGGCACCAGCTCCACATGGTCGGGAATCAGCGTACGTAAACCGGCGGCGGAGATTGACCGTTCATGGCCACCACAGACATTCATAATTCGGACGGGTCGGTCCGCATCGAGCGCCTGCAGCGCTTGCAACCAGTCGGCTGCCGTGCGCCTCACGCATTATCTCCGACGGCGCTCTGCCGGGACTCCGCCGAACGATGTCGAACTGCGTCGAGTTCCGCTCGCACCCAGTCCAGCCATTCGGACAGTCCCGCGCCGGACTTCGCCGAAACTTCGAGCACCGGCGCGATACTCGCCAGTTGCCGCAGGCAGTGGGTGGCGTATTCCGGATCGAAATCTTCGAGTACCGGCAGCAAGTCCGCCTTACTGATCACCATCAGGTCGGCACATCGAAACATCACCGGGTACTTGGCCGGTTTGTCATGGCCCTCCGGCGTCGACAGCAGCGCCACGTTCAGATGCTGGCCAAGATCAAAACTGGCCGGACACACGAGATTACCGACATTTTCGATGAAGACTATGTCGATGTCGTCGAGCTCGAGATCATGTAATGCCGAATGCACCATGTGCGCATCGAGATGACAGGCGCTGCCAGTACTGATTTGCACGGCGGGTACGCCCTTCCGGCGAATTCGTTCGGCGTCGTTTTCGGTTTCCAGATCGCCCTCGATGACGGCAATTCTGAGTCCTTCTTCGACAGCATCGATACTGGCCTCCAGCAACGCGGTCTTGCCGGCGCCGGGTGATGACATCAGGTTGATCGCGAGTGCATTGTGCCGCTCGAAATGCTCACGATTGTGCGCCGCCTGGTGATCATTGGCATCGAGGAGACCCTTCAAAACCTCCACCGATTCGTTGCCGCTCGAGGTTTTCGCCAGGTGTCCGCCGGCCGCGACGAGGTGCTCATTACCCGGCGTTACGTTACAACCACAAGTGTCACACATTGTTTGTACCTCGTTGCCGGGGCCGTTCGGATTATTGTATTTCCGCCGCCAGCATCTCGTCGAACAGCGCCCACGAATCGGCCGCCGCTTGCTCCGATACTTTCTGGATGGCGTAGCCGACATGCACCAGAATATGATCGCCCGGTTCAAGTGGCTCGCCCTGCATCATGAACAAACTGACCCGGCGCTCGATGCCCTTTGCCTCGCAGGTGCACTGGAAGCCATCGATCGATGTGATTTTCATCGGGACTGCCAGACACATACGGGTACTCCGAAATTGCATCTCAAGGGTTTCTCAATATAGTGGATCAAGGCCGCGCGTTTGATCGCGGCATACAACGCCCGCGTACGTATTTACGCCTATGACCGAATAGTGAGGTGCTATGCAACACAACGTCGCCGTCGATACACGTCGGAAAATTCGGATACTCACGCTGCTGTGCTGCCTCTTGCCATGGTACGCCGCAGCGGATCATGATCTATGCTTTGCCTGCCACGGAACCGACGGCATGGGGCATGGCAATTTCTCGATACCGATCATAGCCGGCATCCCGGCCGCGCACATCGAGGAAGCACTCTTTGCCTACAAGGATGGTGCGCGTCAATGTTCACACGCGCCTTTGATGTGCGAAACAGCCAGCTCGATCAGCGACGAAGAGGTTGCTGAAGTCGCCGACTACTTTGCTGCGCAGGAGCGTGTCGCTTTCGAGCAGAGTTTTGACGAGCAGCAAGTCGCCGTGGGCGAACAGCTGCATGATCGCTATTGCAAGCGTTGCCATGTCCGACCCGACGATCCCGATGTTGCTGATGCGATCGGGATACCCTTGCACGGACAGCACAGCTGGTATTTGCGGTATGCGCTGCAATCATATCTGGACGGCGGCCGTGAAAATCTGTTGCCGGCCATGGCCGACAAACTGGCCATGCTGCAGGATGGTGATATCGAATCACTGGTCAATTACTACGCGAGCTATTTGCATGAAACGCTAAGGTAGACTGGTCGGCATGGCGACCATGACTCCAAGTACCCTTCGAATCGGCTATCGCTACCGACCCAATCGCCTGGCTCCTGAATATGACGCCATCGTCATCGGGTCGGGTATGGGCGGCCTTACGACCGCCGCGTTGCTCAGCGAACTGGGATGGCGAGTTTGCGTCCTGGAGCAGCACTACACTGCCGGCGGTTTCACGCACTCCTACGAGCGTAACGGTTACGAGTGGGACGTCGGCCTGCATTACATCGGAGAGGTTGGCGCACAAACGCGCACGCGGCGCATGTTCGACTTCCTGACCGACGGCAAGCTCGAGTGGGCCCCGATGGACGACGAGTACGATCGTTTTTACATCGGCGACAAAGTATTCAACGCGCGTGCCGGCAAACAAGGCTTTCGCGACAACCTGCTGCGCCAGTTCCCGAACGAAGGTCCGGCGATCGACCAGTATCTCGAACTGCTGTCAAAGACCGCCGGCGCCCTTTCGGCGTTCGGGATGAGCCGGGCCATGAGGCCGTGGCAGCAGTCGCTGGCAAAACCGTTACTTAAATGGCGTACGCCGAGTGTGTTTTTTCGCAATACGTACGACGTTCTGAGCGAGTTGACGGAAGACCAGGAGCTGATTGCCGTGCTGTGCGGCCAGTGGGGCGACATGGGCTTGCCCCCCAAGCAGTCGACTTTCATGGTGCACGCGATGATCGCGCGCCATTACCTGCACGGCGGCTACTACCCGATCGGCGGCGCCTGGAAAATTGCCGATTTCATCATTCCCAAGATTCAGGAAGCCGGCGGCGAAGTTTTTACCTACGCACGGGTAAAACAAATCATCGTCGACAGCGGCCGTGTTTGCGGTGTGGAAATGAAGGACGGCCATCGTATCAGTTGCGAACGGGTAATTTCGGCGGCCGGTGTCGACAACACGTTCAGGCATTTATTACCGGACGATGTCGTTAGACAATCCGGTTACGAGGAACAGCTCCGGCATATAGAGCCTAGTTTCGCCCATCTCGGCGTTTACATCGGATTGACCGGCACGGCCGAAGAAATCGGCTTGCCCAATACCAACTTCTGGATTTATCCGGGCAGTGACTACGACACCGCTGTCGACACGTTTCTCAATGACCCCGACGCGGAGTTTCCGGTCGTCTACATTTCGTTTCCTTCCGCCAAGGACCCCGATTATCTGAACCGCCATCCGGGCACCGCCACAATCGAGATCGTCGCGCCCGCTCCCTACGAGTGGTTTGAAAAGTGGCGTGGTGAGACCTGGGGCAAGCGCGGCGACGATTACGACAGATTTAAGGCCGAACTGGGTGACCGATTGATGCAACACCTTTATGACAAGGTACCGCAGGCTCGCGGCAAGGTTGATTACTTCGAGGTATCAACGCCGCTCTCGACTGACTGGTTCGGTGGCTACCAGCGCGGCGAGCTGTATGGTCTGGCACATACGCCCGAGCGCATGCAGCAGTCGTGGCTGCGGCCACAGACGCGTATTCCGGGGCTTTGGCTGACCGGTCAGGACATCCTGACCTGTGGCGTGACCGGCGCGATGATGGCAGGCCTTTTGACCACGATGAATATGGTCGGCACGCGCAAGATGGCGCCGTTAATGAAACAGATCTACGCCTAGCCCGAATACTTCATGAGTTGGCGCGTAAGATCGGGCTAGGCGTGCACGATCAATACATCGCAGTGCAAGTGATCGAGAACGCGGGTTGCGGTCCTGCCGATGAATCGCTGCTTGACACCTGAACGCGCCCGCCCTCCCATAACGACAAGGCTCGCGTCATTGGCTCGGGCAAAAGTTGGCAACAATTCGTGCGGTCTGCCCGGCAGCTGGTGCACAGCCTCAGCGGCAACACCACATTCGGATGCCAGTTTCTCCAGGGCAGTCCGATGTTCCTCGCGAATTCTCTCGTCGAGCTTGTCCAGCGGCAGTTTTTCGGGCTTGAACTTCCACGTGACCCGTGAACCGATTTCCTCGAGTCTCTCGTAACTATGAAACAACAGCAGCTCACCGTCGCACTTGTCCACGACACTCTGCGCCTGCCGAATGATTGCGCGGTCCAGCCGGGTCTCCGCGTCATGGCTGTGCGTCGGGTCGACGGCAGCGACCACGACCGGCCGCGCACGAATCTCCGCTGGTCTTGCAAACCACAGCGGCGACTCGGTCCTGCGAATCAGCCGCCAGTCCGTATCGGCCAGCGACGCACGCTCCGACGGGCTATGCCAGTGGGTTCCCTTGACGACGAACAGCGCATTGCAATCATCCGCTTTGGACGAAATCATGTACGCTTCGGGACGATCCGTCGAGGTACTGGTGCGTACAGTGATGCCGTCCTCTTCGGCCGTTCTCGCCAGTCCTTTCAAGATCGCGTCCTGATCATTTTGTACCGACTCGGTTAACAGCTGCAGATCAGCGAAGTAGATAAAGTTCTCGCCCAGGTGGTTCATGATCGGATCGCTGAGCACCAGCTCCAGGTCACAGTCGTAGAGCTTCGCGAGCCATGTGGCACGCGCGACGACATCTTCGGGGTAGCTGTCGAGTTCGACGACACACAGTACGTTACGTTTCATGCGTCACCTCCGCGCATTGGTGCACGTTTAGCCTAGCTGGTGACACGCGTTATATCACTTCGTACATCTACGCATTGTCGGGTTCAGTCAATATGTCGCCATGACGATCACAATGCGTCAATGGTGCTAAATCGTTGGAGACGCGTCATACTTATGCACCTGATGCATATGTTGACGCAACGCCGATACGGTCTCATTTGCGGGCTTGCCCTTCTCGTGACGGCCTGCGCAACGGGGTGTGTCGGAGATTCAGCATTGACTCGCGAAAAACTGGATCCGGTCACCAGCGTGACTATCCGGTATAGCGAACACCCGCTGGTCTTCTTCCGAAAAATTTCTGGCCGCGCCGCGTTTGCGAAGGACTATGTTGATCTGGGCCCGATCGAGATCAACCGTAGCGGGGATTATCGATACTACCTCTGGCTCGGCATCTGGACGGCCGATGGCGATGCCACCACCGACTCAGCCCTCAAGAAATTCGATTCCGTTATCATTTTAGCGGATGGGGCCGAGCTGCGATTGGCGATCAAGGGTCGGACCGCCAAAGCAATCGGCGCGAGCGAGCCAATCTATTCGAAGCCGGCGTCGTCGGCCATTGACGCATATTATGAGGTGTCGATTGATCAGTTGCGCGTCCTCGCCGACGCGGCAAACCTGCAATTACGATTCGGCGGAGACGATAGCCTTGCTTTCGAGCGGTGGGATAATCGGGAGCTCGGCGAAGCCGCATTGCTTGAATTCCTGAGCGGACCAACCTACTGAGCGGTCAAAAGAAAAGCGAATCGGGTCAGTCGGAATCTGAGAAGTCGGAATCGACTTTTTCGCGGTCGCCGGGGAACTTGGCGCGCCAGAATGCAACGGTGACCGCGGCAATGATCGAGACGATACCCAGGCCAAGGTATATGGGACCCATGGGATCTCGGAGATCCATATAAATCGCACCCATGATGAACAACACGCCCATCAGCGCGTACATCGCCGGCAACGATTTATAAACAGGTTTTGGTAACCACATGGTCCAGGCTCAGATTTTATGTTCAGTTACAGACAATAGTCAGCCTATTATGGCAAAACTACTGTGATTTACATCTCTTTTCATCGAAAAAATCAGGAATTTGCCTGCATGGCCGCGTCGACCGATTCGATGGCTCGAATGATACCATCCTCTGCCAGCGCTACCGGATCGGATTTGATCGCACGATACAGTTCGTCACCGCTGCCGTCCCACGAAGCACCCTCGACACCGAGCCAGGAGTTACGTCGCGTCTTCGCCTCGTACATCGCCGCATCGGCCACACCGAGCACCTCCTCCCACGACAGCAAGTCCGGTCGATCTTTGATGAACGGATAAGATGCATAGCCGATGGACGTCGTAATACGTGCAACCTGGCCGTCGCCCACCGGAAATACGCGATCCGACAGACTGCTGCGCACGCGTTCCGCCAGATCGGCCGCATACATGCTATTGGTCTCCCTGGCGATAATCAGGAATTCGTCGCCGCCCCAGCGAATAACGTCATCACTCTTGCGGCAGACCTCCAGCAGCACATC
>Ga0224508_10003542_pt1 | contig 12883 bp, 8 predicted proteins | sample SF_Jan12_sed_USG_4_FD_170157 | JGI IMG/M metagenome (GOLD analysis project Ga0224508, IMG submission 170157) | Sediment microbial communities from San Francisco Bay, California, United States - SF_Jan12_sed_USGS_21 | ecosystem: Environmental > Aquatic > Marine > Sediment | place: USA: California...
GACAAGAAAGAGGACGCCGGCGATGATGCCGGTCGTCCCGAAGATACTATCCCGCGCGCGGGAAGGCGTCGGCCGTCCCCGACAATCGATCTGAAGGCTGAAGAGGTCGATGAAGACGCCGCCAAGGCCGAGACCGACGAACCATCCGGTGACAGCAAGGCGGAGGAAAACGAAACAACGCCAGAAAAGGACACCGGATCATCGCCCAAGGATACCGGAGCGCCACCGGATACGGGCGAGCTGCCGGATGAACCGCCGCAGCGAACGACCCCTGGAGACGTGCGCGGGTTCGCAACCCATCTCGCCGCCGGGCTCGTCGGCGGGGTTATCGGCGTTGTCGGTGTGGGTATCGGGCTCGACAAGCTGCCGTTCGCCACGCTCACCGGCGAGGCGCGATCGAACGCGGAAACTGCGGCAAGCGATGCGCTCGGTGCCCGCCTTGCGGCGCTGGAGACGAAGGTCACCACGCTTGGCGAAGCGGCGCAGACCACCGACAGCCTCCCGGCAGAAAGCCTCACCGCGCTTGAGGAGCGTGTTGCGGGCGCCGAGGAGGGTCTTGTCGCGATCAAGGGCTTCCCGGGCGCCATGACGGAACGCGTCGTACGTCTGGAAGCGGCCTTGAAGACGCTGGGAGAAACGGCCGCCGCAGGCGGCGATGTCGCCCAGCAGGCAGCGTTTGAAAGTCAGATGAACGCGCTGGAGCAGCGTCTGGAGGAACGCGTCGACGCGGTGGAAAAATCAGTCGCTGAGGCAAGAACCGATATGCCTGATGGCGGCGATCTGGCCGCGCTTCGCAGCGATCTCGAGGAGGTGAAAAGCGCGCTCACCGAAATCAGCTCCGGATCGGGGAATGGCGAATTGCAGGCTGACGTGGCCCGGCGCCTTGCTGACGTGGAGAAACAGATCGCAGGGCTTGGCAGTGGCACGCCGCAGGCAGGCAGTGGCACCGGGGGGGCTGCATTGGCGATCGGCTTTGCCGGGTTGACCGGTGCGATAGCGCGCGGCGAGCCATTCCTCCGGGAGCTTGAGACGCTGAAGACCATGGCGCCGGCCGGCCTTGATTTGACGTCTCTGGAGGCCTCGGCGGCGACGGGCGCGCCAACCCTCGCGGAGCTTCAACAATCGTTTCGGGTGCTTGGGCCCACGGCGCGTGACGCGGCCCGAAACCGGCAGAGCGACAATTCGCTGGTCGGGCAACTGGTCTCCAGGGCGCGCACCATCGTACGCGTCGAACGGATCGACGCCGGAGCAGCCGGTGGTGCGGCAGCGATGCTTTCAGGCATGGCGGAACATCTGAAATCGGGAGACCTGAACGCGGTCATCGCCGAGTCGGAAAAACTGCCCGATGCCGTCAGGGCGGCGATGGGTTCCTGGCTTGATCAGGCCAGGACGCGCCTTGAACTCGACAATTCCGTGAAGCAGCTCACCGCGCGTCTCGCCGAGATCCTGGCGCGTTCTCCCGCACCGAAATCCGGCAACTGACAGGCGGTTCGTGACAATGATGCGTTTGCTCGTATTTCTGCTGGCTATAACGGGCGTGGCACTTGGCCTGGCACAACTCGCCGAACGTCCGGGAACGGTCAGCCTTACCTGGCTCGGATATCAGGTTGAGACCAGCATTTTCGTCGCTATCATCGGATTGGCGGTACTGCTCGGTGCCGCCATTCTTCTGTGGTCGCTGATCCGTTACATCATCACGCGCCCGTCCGAGCTTTCCCGCCAGCTGCGCGAGCGCAAAGAAGAACTCGGCGTCGACGCGCTGAGCCGGGGGCTGATCGCGGTCGGCGCGGGCGACAAGGCGCAGGCAGAGAAGTTCGCTACCGTCGCCCGCAAGCGGTTGCCGAATGAACCTCTAACCGGATTGCTGCGTGCGCAGGCGGCCCAGCTTCGCGGCGACCGGGACGAGGCACGGCGTATTTTTCAGTCGATGGCCGAGCAACCGCGTACCGAACTGCTCGGACTGCGCGGTCTCTTTCTCGAGGCGCGGCGGGTGGACGAAATGGAGGCGGCCCGTCAGTTCGCGCAACGGGCGATGGAGCGCAATCCGGATCTGGTGTGGAGCGTCAATGCGCTGTTCGAGCTCCAGTGCCGCGCCGGCAACTGGGACGGGGCCTTGCGGACGGTCGACGTGGCGCGCCGGCAAAAGCAGATTGACAGAGACGCCGCCGAGCGCCGCCGCGCCATCCTTCTCACCGCGCAGGCAAGAGAGCTCGAAGACACCGATACGGACCGTGCACGGGAGCTGGCGCTGGAGGCGAACAAGTTGGCTCCCGATCTGGTTCCGGCGGCAGAACTGGCCGGACGAATGCTCGCGTCCCAGGGAAAAATATCGCGGGCCGGAAAGATTCTTTCCAGGGCCTGGGAGCGTTCGCCGCACCCCGATCTGGCGATGGCCTATGCATTTCTGCGTCTTGGCGATTCGCCGCGAGACCGGCTGAAACGGGTCATGTCTCTGGCGCACGCCACGCCTGACAACATTGAGGGGCGGGTTGCGGTGGCGGTCGCGGCGATCGAGGCGCGGGACTGGGCCGAGGCGCGTGATGCGCTCCAGCCGCTTTTGGACGACCGCCCATCCTCGCGCGTATGCACGTTGATGGCCCGCATCGAAGGCGGCGAGAGCGGCGATCAGGGGCGGGTCAGGGAATGGCTCGCCCGCGCGGTGCGCGCACCGCGTGATCCGGTCTGGACCGCGGATGGTTTCGTTTCGTCCCGCTGGGAACCGGTCTCGCCGATCAGCGGCGCGCTGGATGCATTTGAGTGGCGGGTGCCGGTGGAATCGATCGGTCCCGTTGAGCCTCGAACTTTCATCGATGAGCCGCTTGAGAGCGTAGCCGATGTGGAGGCGGCGCCGGAAGATAAGGACGAAGCGGAGGAAGCACAGGCAGGCGAACCTGAGGATGAGACGGTTCCGGTGAAAGAAACGGCGCCGGAAGACGCCATGGCAGCGGTGGAGAAGGCGGTCAACGATGAGATGGCGGCACTGGATGCGCGCACCGGCGACGCCGGTTCGGATGCGCCATCCGCCGATCTCGGCGCTCGACCGGGCGAACCGGCGCCGGAGAGGCGAGAATTTTCGACGAATGAGGAGCAGGTTTTTGTCGCGCCCCGCCCGCCGGACGATCCCGGCACGGAACCGATTGACGCGGAAAACCTCGATGAGGAAGCGCCCTATCCGGCGGAGAAGCCTTAGAACGGGACCAGGAAAAGTGGACACCGGTTTTTGAATCCGTCCCGCTCTCTTTAATAGATATCGATCACGGTTCATCGCCTTGAGGGATTGCCTCAAGTCGATCGTGATCGAGATTGAGAACTCGTCTTGCAATCATGGGGCGGTAGAGCTATGCCAGTTTTGTTCAGACAAGGTATTGGGCCGCATTAGCTCAGCTGGTAGAGCACGGCATTCGTAATGCCGGGGTCGGGTGTTCGAGTCACCCATGCGGCACCACTTGTCCCCTTCCCGATGCCCGCCTGCTCGGCCGTCCGGTATACCCTTGACCGTGGAAACGGAACCGTGGTCGAGAGCCGGCATTTGGCCTATGCTATGGTTGACGTAGGGAGGGCCGTAATATGGGCTCGAAATCGGGCGTTCGCAGTGACGGCAAGGACAGTCTTGGGCGTTCACGCCAAGGCGCTTCGCAGAACCGCGCCCGGGCCAGCCGCGCTATCGACAGGGAAATCGCTGCCGACGAGGCGCCGGCCGGTGCGGGAAGCATTCTCAAGGCGCTGCGCATTCTGGAGCAGATAGTCGACGGTGCCAGGCCAATCTCCGTTGCCGAGCTTTCCACTATTCTGAATTACTCGAAGCCGACCACGCACCGCATCGCGACCTTCCTGGAGGAATTCGGGTATCTGGAACGCGAACCGGGCGGGCGGCGGTTCGTCGAAAGCCAGCGGCTTGTCGATCTGGCGCTCAAGATACTGCTTGCCGCCGCGCAGCGTCCCAACCGGCGCGGGATTCTGAACTGGGTCGTTGAGAAAACGGGCGAGACCTGCAATTTCGGGATCATGCATCGTGGCGAGCTGGTCTACCTTGATCGCGTGCAGTCGGACTGGCCGCTCGGGCTTCGCTTTGAATCCGGCAGCCGCGTGCCGCTGCATTGCACCGCAATCGGAAAGCTGTTTTTGAGTATGCTGCCGGGGGATGCGCTCGATTCCCTTCTCAAGACAATCCGGCTGACGAAATACACGGACACGACAATCGTTGACGAGAAAAAGCTGCGCGCAAGCCTTGCGGAAATTCGCAAATCCGGGATCAGCATCGACGATCAGGAGTTCATGTACGGGGTCGTGTGTATCGCCGTTCCCGTATTCGACCCTTCCGGCGAGATGCGGGCCGGACTGGCCATATCGGCCCCGGAAGCGCGCATGAGTTCGGAACTGGCGTTTGAGCATGCGCCGGTATTGCGGGCCGCTGCGGCGAAGATGCAGGCGGCGATGTTTACGCCGGCGGGACAGGCAACCGACAACACGGCGGAAAACGCTGACGATCTGTTGCGCATGGGCTGAGCGTCTTCTTGTGAGATTTGCGAGCGACTGTCAGGTAAGCGCCGCCAGCAGCGTTGTCAGGGCGATCGCCGCCAGAACCGCCAGCGACACCCGCCGGTAGAGCTCCTTGCCGCGTCCTGCGTAAAACCGGGTTCCGAGATAAACCGTGCCGAAATAGACGAAGGCGGAGATTGCGCCGACCAGAAGAACAGGTGGCGTCAGCAATCCGTAAGCCCATAACACCGGCAACGCGACCAGCGTCAGGGATCCCATCATGGCGATGACATTGGCCCGAACGGAATCGGCAACAACGTCGTGGGAGAGCAGCATGACGACGATCGGGGGGCCGCCAATTCCGGTTGCTCCCTGAGCAAGGCCACTTACAATTCCGGTCGCTACCGTGACCCCCGGGCGCGGCGAGCCGGCGTAGCGCCAGTTACCCGCCAGCAATCCGACCATCAGGAGAACCGCGACAGATATTACGATGCGCATTGTGTCCTGATTGATCAGGACGAGAAGCAACACGCCGATTGGCGTCGTTACCAAAAGTGCCGCGAGCATCGGCAGCACGATTTTGCGCTCCGCATGGCGCACCGCGGTTGGCATAAGTTGCAGAACTCCGGGGATTTCCATCACCACATGCATGGCCACGGCCTCGCGCGGTGTGAACAGGATGCTGAGAACCGGAACGATGACCAGGGCGCCGCCGAATCCGGTAAAACCGCGCAGAAAGCCGCCGAGTGCAACGGCCGCTAACGCGATAATGATGCGGCTATCGAACAGTCCTGTTTCCAGAGAATATGCGGGATCGAAATACTCGCCCATGCTGGCCAATCTTGCGCTTGAGGTTCCGGTATCCCGCTCTATCTATAGATCTCGATCACGTTTATCGCCTCAGGTGGTTTCACCCAAGGCGATCGTGATCTAGACCAGCGTCCGGCCGCCATCCACATAGATGGTCTGGCCGGTGATGAAAGCTGCCCCCTGCCCCATCAGAAAAATTGCGATCCCGATCAGGTCTTCGGGCAGCCCCAGCCGTCCCATCGGGATATGGGCAATGGCATTGGCGCGGAATTCCGGGTCGGCAAGATAGTCCGTCGTTAGCGGGGTGTCCGTCAGGGCCGGGCCGATTGCATTGACGGTTATGCCGTGCGGCGCCAGTTCACGCGCCGTGACACGTATCATCTGCGAGAGCGCCGCCTTGGAGCTGGCATAGGCCGTATAGTTCGGATTGGCGACGAGGCTCGATACCGACGCCAGATGGAGAATCCGCCCGCCTGTCTGGCCCATTGCCGCGGCTACCGCCCGTGTGACCAGAAACGGCCCGGTGAAATTGGCGTCCATGGTTTCACGCAAGGCCCCGGATGATACATCCGCGATAGGCGCTATCGGCAGCACGCCGGCGGCATTGATCAACCCGTCCAGCCGTCCATGCCGTTCGATCGCTTCCGCGACAACCTCTTCAATCACCGCCGCGTCGAGAATATCCAGCGTCCTGGCAACAATGCCCGATGGCTCCGCGAACTCGCCGGCAAGTGCCTCGGCGCGGCCGGCGTCGATATCCGTAACAATGACCCTGGCACCGCGTTCCGCCAGGGCTCTAGTGATCGCGGCGCCCAAGCCCCCGGCGGCACCGGTGATGAGGATTACCCTGTCCGCAATGCTGAAAAGCGCATCTGGTTGCTGCATAAGGTGTTATTCCCACGGTCAAATGCGCCTGTTGCCCGCGTTTTCCATGCGGGAGGCAGATTCCTGCTTGACGGGCAATGTCTCGAATTATGATTCTTTTTGTTCCAATAAATAGAAACGACGACACGAAATATGTATCATACCAGAGTGGGGCACAGACCTAATCAGTCAAAAACAACCTCACGCGTATTCGCAAGGGAGGATTAATATGTCGATTTTGAAGTCCATCGGAAAACTCGCCGTGGCGGGCTTTGTCGCCGCCGGCACCTTTGCCGGAAGCTCGGCAACGCGGGCGGCGGAAACCATTCCGATTCTGCTGTGCCCCTTTGGTTGCGGCCCCATGGCCGGCGACACGATCATGATGAACCAGCTGATAAAATCCGGTTCCGATGTGATCCTGCTACCCCAGGAAACACCCGGCTACATGTATAATATCCGCGAGATGGGCCGCACCGAGCGGAAATGGAAAAATTCCATCTTCAAGACCGAGGGCGTGCTGATCCAGATCGCCTATTCGGGCGGATCACCGGCAATGAAGGAGTTCATCCCCGAGCCGGTGAAGATACCGTGGAAAATTCTTTACGGTGAAACCTGGTGGGGCCAGGGCAAGTTTCTGGGCACCTTCGATTGCAGCCTGAAAAAAATGACGGATCTGAAGGGCAAGCGGATTTCGCTCGGCCTGCGTGGTCAGTCTGACTGGGGCGTCTTCCCCCGCCTGCTGCTTGAGCATGTGTTCGGCGTGACGACGAAGAACGCCGACATTCGGCATATGACGCCGGCTCAGCTTACCCAACAGCTTATTGACGGTGCCACCGATGCCGCCGTCGTGCCGATCGGCGCCGAGCCCAACATGAAGGAATTCATGATTCCCGGTACGGTTCGTCAACTGGAAGCGACCGGCAAAAAGATGTGCTACATCGGCGTTACCAAGGAAGATATCGACAAGCTGAACAAAAAATTCCAGGCCACCTGGATTCACGTCAATCTTCCGCCGAACACGCTGCCGCACCAGGACAAGCCCCTGGGCATCGCGGTGAACCGCGCCTACGCAGCCGTGCACCCGACCTTCGACGAGAAGAAGGCCTATGCAACCGTCATGGCTGTTGCCAAGATCGCGCCGAAGATGAAGGAGTTGCATGCTCTGTGGCGGGTCTGGTCGCCGGATTTGATGACCTGTGGCCTGTCGGAGGAGAACACACATCCTGGTGCCATCAAGGCCTATAAAGAGCTTGGCTGGTGGGACCAGACGAAGAAATGTTCGCCCATGACGTATCCCAAAAGCTAGGCAAGCACGATTGACTTGAGCTGCCGGGCCGGCCCTAGTGCCGGCCCGGATTTTATTGTCAGGGCAACAAGAAGATCGGGCGCCAGCCAGAGCCGCTTGTAACTGGTTTGCCGATGGGGGAATTGATATGCCGGTTTGGAAAAAAATCAGGATCGCGGTTGATGTCCCGTTTCTCCTGATCGGCGCCGTATTGACGTTCTATATCGGTATCGCGGCATTCGGCTTTCTTAAAAATTCAGCCGAGCACTATTCCAATTTCATCCTTGGCACCTGCATGATGACCGGTCTCATAGCGATCCGGAACCTCTGCGATGAGCGCCTCGGCGGCAAGGATATGATGTCCGAGACCGGCGAGGACATGCATCTTCGCCCCCACTTCTGGCCGCGCTTTGTCTTCGCCGTTCTCGCGCTTGTTACCAGCACTGTCGCCATGGGTTATGTGCGCATCAACGCCGTGACCCTTGAGCAGACCCAGCCGTTCTTCAATGACACGGACATGATCTTTGGCTGGCTTATGACCGTGTCGATCCTGGCCCTTACGCTTATTCACTGGGGCCTGCTTCTGACCAGTATCATCTCCATCAGCATTGCCTATTTCTTCCTTGGTCACCTGATCGAGAATCCGTTGTTCATGACGCCCGAATACGACACCAATTTCGTCATGAACTATATTGGGCTCGGGACCAACCAGGGCTTCTACTACCTGGCTCAGGTAGCGGCTGACTCCGTCTATTTCCTGATCATCTACGCGGCAATTCTGCTCGGCGTCGGCATGCTTGATATGGTTCTCGATGTTGGCCGGCTTACCGGCCGGCGCGTCGCCGGGGGTGCGGCTGGACCGGCTATCATCGGTTCGGGCATAGTTGCCTCGATCATGGGGCAGGCGGTATCCAACGTCGTGCTGACTGGACGCCTGACCATCCCGATGATGAAGAAATACGGCTATCGGAATTCAATGGCCGGCGCCATCGAGGCGACGGCGTCAACCGCCGGCCAAATCATGCCGCCGATCATGGGGCTTGCAGCCTTTATCATCGCCTCGTTTCTCAACAAACCCTATATCGACGTTGCGCTCTCGGCCATGATCCCCGGCCTGCTGTATCTCGTCGGCGTCAGCATCGCCGTAATCGTCTATGCGAAGCGATACGATCTGCCCAAGCTCACCGAGGCGGTGGATACGACACGTATCAGGCGATTGATGCCGACATTCCTAATATCTTTTGGGGTCGTTCTATGGCTGTTGCTCGGCTACCGGTCGCCAGCCATCGCCGGTCTGTGGGGTATCCTGCTTGCGCTGGTAATGTGTTTCTTCCAGGGAAAATACCGGCCGACACGAAAGCAGCTTTACGCGGCCGTCGAGGAAGGCTTCTATCTCGTTGCTGTCCTGTCGCTGCTGCTGATCGCTGTCGGTCCGCTGGGTCAGGTCATGTTGACCACAAACCTCTCGGGTCGTTTGGGTTCGGCCCTTATCGAGTATCTTCCCGACACTCAGCTGGTCCTCCTCCTCGGCGCGATGATCGTGTCACTAATTCTGGGTATGGGGCTGCCGACGCCGGTCGCCTATATCATTGTTGCCCTGGCGCTGGTGCCGTTCATGCAACAGATCGGCCTGCCGCCGCTGCAGGCGCATTTCTTCGTGTTCTATTTCGCCGTCTTCTCAACCCTGACCCCGCCCGTTGCGGTCAGTGTGCTGGCGGCCGCGAAGTTGGCCGATGCGTCTTTTCTGGAAACGGCAAAGGATTCTCTGAAGATCGCAATGACGACTTTCATCATTCCGTTTGCTTTCGTTTTTTCCCCGGAATTGATGACCTTCCCCAACCTGACCTGGGCCGTTGTACCCGCAGTGCTCAAGGTCGTGTTCATTCAATGGTCGGTATCGGTTGCATCCTACGGGTATATATTCCGCCCGCTTGTCGGATGGGAGCGCTGGATATTCGCGGTTGTTTCCCTGCTGGGCTTTCTCGGCATGACGCTTGATCTGCAGTATCTCTATGGAGCCGTGCTGCTGTTCGGGATGGCTGCCGGCTACGTGCTGTTCACCAGATCTCGCAAGGTGCAGTCAGCCGGTGCCGCGAAGTAGCCGGTCAGCCGGTCTGAATCACGAACAGCGCCTGGTCGAATTCAACCAGAGACCCGTCCTCCGGGGCGATCGTTTTGATTGTTCCGTCCGCCGGGGCCTCGATTGTCGTAAACAGCTTCATGACCTCGATCAGGCAGAGCGGATCGCCCTTCTTTACTGTCGCGCCCTCTTCAACAAAGGCCGGTTCGTCGGGCGATGGACGCCGGTAAAAGGTTCCGACCATCGGCGCACGGACATGTGTCATACCGGCCTCAGCGGCAGGCGCTGGCTCGGCTGATGGCGAGGGTGTGTTTGCCTTGCTCGTCGCCGCCCCGAAAGAGGCGACCGTCAGCTGCTGTTCGTCTCCCGACTCTGCCGTAAACGTGGCGGCCGCGGGGCCGGCACTATTGCGGCGGACAACCAGACGCGCGCCTTCGAGCTCCAGCACCAGTTCGTCGCATTCGGATGCATCGATGAGCTTGAGTATCTCGGTAACGTCCTTGAGGCTCAGGGGCACGGTCAATTCCCGTTCTATTTGAATATGTTGTCACTATGCCGCTTGACAGGCGGCCGCACATTTTCCCACTATGCATTCTCCAAATTATGAAATCAATTGTCTTGCATCGTGGACTTTTAAAGTTCATCAGGGCAACGTAAAGCGGCTCCGCGCCGGGAACGTCCATGCAGCATATTCTTATCGCCAACCGGGGTGAAATAGCGGTTCGTGCGGCGCGGACGGGTCGCAAGCTGGGGCTTACGTCAACATCTGTTTACTCTCAGGCCGACAGCAATTCACCCCATGCATGGGTCGCTGACAATGCGGTGTGTATCGGCCCGCCACCTTCCCTAAAAAGCTATCTGAACGTTCCTGCGTTGTTGCATGTTGCCGAGCGCATGGGGTGTGACGCCGTCTATCCAGGTTACGGCTTTCTGGCCGAGAATGCGGACTTCGCGGAACAGTGCCAGGCGAAGGGCCTGATCTTTATCGGTCCGCAGCCGGAAACAATCCGGCTGATGGGTGACAAGGCCAAGGCACGCGAAACCGCTACCCGCCTCGGCGTGCCGGTTGTCCCGGGCTCCGACAAGGCGTTCACTGACCGCGCCAAGGCTCAAAAGGCTGCCGGAGCAATCGGCTATCCGCTGCTGCTGAAGGCGCGCTCCGGCGGCGGCGGACGCGGCATGCGAATTGCCGAGGATGCAGCGTCATTCGCCGGTCTTTTTGAGCAGGCCCGCAGCGAGGCAGAGGCTGCTTTCGGCGACGGCGCCATCTATCTGGAACGCTTCTTCGCGCAAGTCCGGCATATCGAGGTGCAGATTTTCGGCGATTGCGACGGCAACATTATGCACTTCGGCGAGCGGGACTGTAGCATCCAGCGCCGTCACCAGAAGCTGGTCGAGGAGGCGCCTTCCCCCGCGCTTGATGCAAAAACGCGCGAAGGTTTGCACGAAACCGCGCTCGTGCTCGCCAAGGGCATTGATTATCGGGGCGCGGGCACGGTCGAATTCATCTATGCACCGAATGAAGACCGGTTCTACTTCATTGAGATGAATACGCGCATCCAGGTCGAGCACCCGGTCTCCGAGGAGGTGTGCGGCCTCGATCTGGTTGAGTTGCAGATGCGTATCGCGCGCGGGGAGTTGCTGACCGGATTGGCGTTGCCGGAGCCGCCGGGCGGCCATGCGATCGAGTTCCGTATCAATGCCGAGGACTGGCGCCAGAACTTTACACCGGCACCCGGTGTCCTGACGCGCTGGCGGCCGCCGGTTGGTGACGGCATCCGGGTCGATAGCCACGCCTACGAGGCCTACGCCATACCACCCTATTATGACTCGATGATCGGCAAGCTGATCGTCCACGGGCGAGACCGTGCCGACGCCCTGGCGCGCGCCGGGCGTGCCCTGCAGGAGTTCGATTGCGCCGGTGTGCCGACCACGCTCGACTTTCACAAGGAACTCTTCAAGGATGAGGATTTCCGCTCCGGCGCCGTTCACACGCGCTGGGTTGAGAATAATTTTCTGCCACGCATGACATGAGACCGGAGAGCTGAGCGATGGGACGCCGGATAGGACTGATCGATGTCACGTTGCGTGACGCTCACCAGTGTCTGTGGGCCACGCGGATGACGACGGCGATGATGAAGGATATCGCGCCCCGGCTCGACAGGGCGGGCTTTGAGGCCATCGACCTGGTCGGCGGCGCCGTGTTCGACGTCTGCGTGCGCTATTTGCGAGAGGATCCGTGGGAGCGGATGCGCATCCTCAGCTCCTGGGTTACCGAAACCCCGCTGATCATCCACACCCGGGGCCAGAGCCTGTTCACCTTCGAGTTCTTCGCCGACGACGTGGTGACGCTCGCGGCGGAACGCTTCGCCGCCAACGGCATGCGCTACCACACGCCCTATGATGCGCTCAACGACATGCGCAATCTGGAAATCCCGATCAAGGAGGCCAAGAAGCACGGGCTTTACGTGGTCGGCGGGCTTGCCTACAGCCACTCGCCTGTTCACACCAACGCCTACTATGCAAAGAAGGCGAAGGAGCTGATCAAGCTCGGCGTCGACGCGGTGTTCCTGAAGGATGCGAGCGGCCTGCTGCTGCCGGAACGGATTGCGACGCTGGTGCCGGTCGTGAAGAAAGCGATCGGTAAGCTGCCCTTGCAGATCCACACCCACTGTAACTCCGGACTCGCGCCCTACGTGGTTCTGCAGGCGGTGGAACATGGGGTTGACGTCGTGCATACCGCCACCTCGACGCTTGCCAACGGGGTTTCCCATTCGCCGACCGAGCTGGTGGCCGATAACCTGCGGCGGCGCGGCTACGAGGTGCCAGTCGATCCGGCGCCGGTCGAAGAAGTCGCTGAGCGGCTGGCCTATATCGCTGCGAAAGAAGATAAACCGGTCGGAAGCCCGCGCGAATATGACGAGTTCCACTACCACCACCAGTGCGCGGGCGGCATGGTGTCGAACCTGCAGTACCAGCTTGAAACCATGGGCCTGGAAGACCGGCTGGAGGAAATCCTGGACGAAGCGGGAAACGTGCGCGCCGACCTTGGCTATCCGATCGTGATCAGCCCGTTCGCGCAATATATCGTCACCCAGGCGGTGTTGAACGTGATGGGCAAGAATCAGGGCAAGGAGCGTTATGATTCAGTTCCCGATGAGGTTCGGCTCTATGTACGCGGCGGTTATGGCGAGATCGCGGGTGAGATCGAGCCGAATCTTTACGACAAGATCACGCGCGGCGCGGAGCCGATAACCGAGCGGCCCGGCGCGTTGGTCGAGCCGGCTCTGAAACGGTTGCGCAAGACGCGCGGGCCCTTCAAATCCGATGACGATCTGCTGTTGGCAGCCTTCTATGACGATACG
>Ga0224508_10003543_pt1 | contig 12882 bp, 13 predicted proteins | sample SF_Jan12_sed_USG_4_FD_170157 | JGI IMG/M metagenome (GOLD analysis project Ga0224508, IMG submission 170157) | Sediment microbial communities from San Francisco Bay, California, United States - SF_Jan12_sed_USGS_21 | ecosystem: Environmental > Aquatic > Marine > Sediment | place: USA...
CGGGCGAGCAGGAATTGTCGCCGTCTGCCGGGGTATAACGTGCCGAACGGCATCCAAGGTGGGTAACATCGTGCAGCGTTGCATTTTCGTTGAGTTCCCAGCGCCGGCTTCCGCTGTCGTCAGCGGGATGAATAGTCAGCACTGCCCTGGCTTCGCGGTTGCCGGTGACCAGGTACTTGCCGGGCGGCAACGGGAAGTCGGGCGCTTCCATGATCAGGCCGTTTTCTTCCAGCCACCAGTCGCTGTTGTCGAATGTCCAGTTTGCCGGTGCGATGCCGCCAGCAGCTTTCAGCTTTTCGTAATGCTTGAGTTTGACCCCGCGCGGGCCTGGATCCAGGGTCCACAGGCCCCAGGTTTCGGCGCCGGTTCCAGAGCGGGCAGCGGGATCGCCGAGGGCGGCGATGTACTGTGTCGGTACGCGTTTGAACAGGGTCTTACTGTCATTGCTGGCGCTGGCGGATTGCCAGGGAGTGAGCAGCATCAACAGTAATCCCGTTATCAGTAAGCTGCGATACAACCGGTGTTGCGAATTATCAATCGATGTCATGCTGGTTCCTCATGGTCAAAGGCAAGCTGTTTACTGTATATACGCAGGAAATTTCTTTATAGATTTGCACGGATTCTTTCCGCCAGTCGACCGATTGCGTCCATGTCGCCGGGTTCCAGCCCCCAGTTGAGCTTGAGTTCGTCGCCGTTGGCGCGCGGCAGCACGTGCATATGGAAATGCATGACCGATTGCGCCGCTGCCGGACCGTTACACTGCACCAGGTTCAGGCCCTCGGGATTCAGCGTTTTTTCGACCGCCGCCGCGACTTTTTTCGCGGTTTTTACGGTAGCCGCGATTGCAGTATCGGAGATCGAGTGCACATCCATGGCGTGTTCTTTCGGAATAACCAGCGTGTGGCCTTCGCTGGCGGGATTGATATCCATGAAGGCGAAACTGTCGTCGCTTTCGTAGATCTTGAAACTCGGAATTTCACCACCGATGATTTTGCAAAAGATGCAATCCGGATCTGCGCTCATAAGGATTTCCCCGTGTTACTGCGGCCGAACTAGCGATGTCGACCGCTGTAAACGCCGAGTATATGAGTAAAACGATTGCTCGACAAAGGGCCTGGCCTCGTTGCCGCTGGGGTTTCGCTCAGAACGCGTCGCCGGGAATGCGCACCCAGCCTTCCATCAGCACCCGCGCGCTGCGGCTCATGATCGCCTTGTCGACCGACCAGTCGCCGTTTTGCCGGCTCGCCTGCGCGCCGACTCTCAGCGTACCGGAGGGGTGGCCGAAACGTACCGAGTTGCGCTCGCCGCCACCGGCCGCCAGGTTCACCAGCGTGCCCGGAATCGCCGCCGCGGTTGCAATCGCCACCGCCGCCGTGCCCATCATCGCGTGATGCAGCAAGCCCATCGACAGCGCGCGCACGTTGAGATCGATATCGGTGGCCGCGATTTGCTTGCCGCTGGAGGCGGTGTAATCCGCCGGTGGCGCGACCAAGGCCACCTTGGGCGTATGCTGACGGCCGGCCGCCTCGGCGATGTCGTCGATCAAACCCATGCGCAACGCGCCGTGCGCGCGGATGGTTTCGAATCGGGCGAGCGCGCTTTCATCGCCGTTGATGTCGGCCTGTAACTCGGTGCCGCTGTAGCCGATATCGGCGGCGTTGAGGAAAATGGTCGGTATGCCGGCGTTGATCATGGTCGCCTTGAAAGTTCCGATGCCGGGCACCTCGAGGTCGTCGACCAGGTTGCCGGTTGGGAAGATAGCGCCCTCACCATCCGCGGGATCGAGAAATTCCACCTCTACCTCGGCGGCCGGAAAAGTGACACCGTCGAGTTCGAAGTCACCGGTTTCCTGCACTTCGCCGTCGGTGATCGGCACCCGGGCGATAATCGATTTGCCGATATTGGCCTGCCAGATGCGCACCACGGCGGTACCGTTTTGCGGGATCCGCGACGCTTCCACCAGGCCGCTGCTGATCGCAAACGAACCCACCGCAGCGGTCAGGTTGCCGCAGTTACCGCTCCAGTCGACGAAGGCCTTGTCGACTGCCACCTGCCCGAACAGGTAGTCGACGTCGTGATCGGGCTGCTCGCTGCGCGACAGGATCACCGTCTTGCTGGTGCTCGAGGTGGCGCCGCCCATGCCGTCGGTCTGCTTTCCGTAGGGGTCGGGGCTGCCGATCACGCGCAGCAAAAGCGCGTCGCGCGCCGCGCCCGGCTGGCGCGCCGATTCTGGCAAATCGTTCAGATTGAAAAACACGCCCTTGCTGGTGCCGCCGCGCATGTAGGTGGCGGGAATCCGGATTTGTGGAACATGGCTCATGGCTGTTTATCCTGTGTAGAAGTCATTCCCGCGCTTACAAGATCCACGCATTCGCGGGGATTACTCCAGACGAAGTCGTCCCGATAGGTCGGGCCGCCGCCCGGGCGGGAATGGCGATTTAAAAGCGATGTCGTCAAAATCTATTCCCTTGGTTTTACTGGCTGACTGCGGCCGACTCGAGAAAGTCGTCGGCAAAACGCTGCAGTACCCCGCCTGCGGCGTAAATGGATACTTCTTCCGCGGTGTCGAGGCGGCAGGTGACCGGCGCTTCGATCGATTCGCCGTTGGCGCGATTGATGATCAGGGTCAGGTCGATGCCGGGAGCCGGCTCGCCGATCACATCGAAGCTTTCAGTACCGTCGATAGCGTAGCTGCGGCGGCTGTCGCCGGGTTTGAACTCCAGCGGCAGCACGCCCATGCCGATCAGGTTGGTGCGGTGAATGCGCTCGAAGCCCTCGGCGACGATGACCTCGACGCCGGCCAGGCGCACGCCCTTGGCGGCCCAGTCGCGCGACGAACCCTGACCGTAGTCGGAACCGGCCACGATGATCAGCGGCTGCTTGCGCTGCATGTAGGTTTCGATCGCTTCCCACATGCGCGTGACCTGTCCTTCCGGCTCGATACGCGCCAGCGAACCCTGTTTGACTTCGCCGTTTTCCTGCACCATTTCATTGAACAGCTTGGGATTGGCGAAGGTTGCGCGCTGCGCGGTCAGGTGATCGCCGCGGTGGGTCGCGTAGGAATTAAAATCCTCTTCCGGCAAACCCATTTTGTCGAGATACTCGCCGGCGGCACTGTTCAGCATGATGGCGTTCGACGGCGACAGGTGATCGGTGGTGATGTTGTCGCCGAGCACCGCCAGCGGACGCATGCCCTTCATCGTGCGTTCTCCGGCGAGCGCGCCTTCCCAGTAGGGCGGGCGTCGAATATAGGTGCTTTGCGGGCGCCAGTCATAAAGCGGACTACTGTCGCTGCCGCGTTCCACGGCAAGGTTGAACATCGGCTCGTAGACTTCGCGGAAATGCTCGGGCTTGACGCTGCTGGCGATGATCGCATCGATCTCGTCGTCGTCCGGCCAGATGTCTTTCAGTTTTACCGGGTTGCCGTCGGGATCGGTGCCGAGCACGCCGTTTTCGATATCGAAACGAATCGTGCCGGCAATCGCGTATGCCACCACCAGCGGTGGCGAGGCCAGGAATGCCTGTTTGGCATAGGGATGGATGCGGCCGTCGAAATTTCGGTTGCCGGAGAGGACTGCAGTGGCGTATAGATCGCGATCGATGACTTCCTGCTGAATTGCGGGGTCGAGCGCGCCGCTCATGCCGTTACAGGTGGTACAGGCGAAGCCGACGATGCCGAAACCGAGTTTTTCCAGCTCCGGCAGCAGCCCGGCTTCTTCGAGATACAGCTGAACCGCTTTCGAGCCCGGAGCGAGCGAGGTCTTGACCCAGGTTTTGCGCGTCAATCCGCGCGCATTTGCATTGCGCGCGATCAGCCCGGCGGCGATGACGTTGCGCGGGTTACTGGTGTTGGTGCAGCTGGTGATGGCGGCGATGATGCAGGCGCCGTCGGGCATCAGGCCGGGTTCGTTCTCGACCTCGCCGCTAATGCCCTCGGCCGACAGGTCGCTGGTCGAAACGCGACGGTGCGGATTCGATGGCCCGGCGATATTACGACCGACCGATGACAGGTCGAAGCTCAACAGGCGTTCGTAGGTGGCGTTTTGCAAATCGTCGGCCCACAGGCCGGTGGTTTTAGCGTAGGTTTCGACCAGCCTGACCTGGGTTTCGTCGCGCCCGGTGAGTCGCAGGTAGTCGATGGTTTTTTCGTCGATGTAAAACATCGCCGCGGTGGCGCCGAACTCCGGCGTCATGTTGGATATCGTCGCGCGGTCGCCGAGCGTCAGGTCGGCGGCGCCTTCACCGTAAAATTCGAGGTAGGATGAAACCACCTTTTCATTGCGCAGGAACTCGGTTATGGCAAGCACGATATCGGTCGCGGTGATGCCGGGCTGACGCTTGCCGGTTAATTCGACGCCGATGATATCGGGCAGACGCATCCAGGAGGCGCGTCCGAGCATGACGCTTTCCGCCTCGAGCCCGCCAACGCCGACGGCGATGACGCCGAGCGCGTCGACATGCGGCGTATGGCTATCGGTGCCGACCAGCGTATCGGGGAAGGCGACGCCGTCGCGCGCATGCACCACCGGCGACATTTTCTCCAGGTTGATCTGGTGCATGATGCCGTTACCCGGCGGGATCACGTCGACGTTTTCGAACGCGGTTTTGGTCCAGTTGATGAAATGGAAGCGGTCTTCGTTGCGGCGGTCTTCGATCGCCCGATTTTTGTCGAAGGCATCCGGGTCGAAGCCTGCATGTTCGACCGCCAACGAGTGATCGACGATTAACTGCGTCGGTACCACCGGGTTGACCTTTGCCGGGTCGCCACCCCGGGCCGCGATCGCGTCGCGCAGTCCTGCCAGGTCGACCAGCGCGGTCTGGCCGAGAATGTCGTGACACACCACGCGCGCCGGAAACCACGGGAAATCCAGATCGCGTTTGCGTTCTATGATTTGCTTCAGCGAGGCGTTTAGCGTGGCTGGATCGCAGCGGCGCACCAGGTTTTCCGCGAGTACCCGCGATGTATAGGGCAGTTTGTCGTAGGCGCCTGTTTCGAGCGCGTCTACCGCCTCGCGAGCGTCGAAATAGTCGAGGTCAGTGCCTGCAAGTGGTTTGCGATAATCGGTGTTCATTGTCGGTTCCGGTTAAATTTCAAAAATGTCTGTCTGACCAGTTTTCAATGGTATCTAGCTGAGGGAGTCTTCCCCGCGCAAGCGGGGATCCGGGATTAACTGGTTAGCCCCTGTTATAAGATTCCCGCCTGTGCGGGAATGACTATTTTCTATTAAGTAAGCGCCATTCCGATCTTTTCCCGCTGCTCGAGCTGGAAAGAGGGTCATGCGGTTCGACGCGACGTTTTTCATACCGCCTGCTGCAACAGCTTTTTCTTGAGGTTATTCCTCGTGTAAAGAATGTGACGCCGCATCAGTATCTCGGCGAGTTCGCCATCGCGATTGGAAATTGCCTGCACGATGCTTTTGTGCTCGTCGAAAGCGGTGGTGACACGCGGGCCCGCCATTCCCAGCTGCACGCGGTACATGCGAATCAGGTGATAAATGCCCTCCAGCAGCATCGATATCAGATGATCGTTTTTACTGCCCAGGATAATGCGATAGTGAAAATCCACGTCGCCGGCTTCCTGGTAGTAGGTTTCGCCGGACTGGACGGTTTGTAAATGGCTCTCCAGCAGGCTTTGCAGATCGGCAATTTCGTCGTCGCTCATGTTGTTCGCCGCGAGCCTGGCGGCCATGCCTTCGAGCGACTCCCTGACCTGGTATAGCGAAACCAGCCCCTCGGGGCTGAGCGCGACCACGCGTGCGCCGACATTGGCCCTGCGCTCGACCAGGTGGCAGGTCACCAGGCGGTTGATGGCTTCGCGTACGACCGCGCGGCTGACCGCGTAGCGCCTTGCAAGCTCGGCTTCACTCAGTTTCGAAGCGGGCGGGATGTGGCCTTCGACAATGTCCTTTCTGAGCTGGAAAAAGGTTTTGTCTGACGAGGTAACGGGTTGTTCGGTAACCAGGTTCATTAAATTATTCGTCTGGCTTCGTGGTTAAATTGTCGACAATATAAGCAAACTATGAATAAAAATCAATAAAATATACCGTTATTGTCGACAATATGGTGAAAACGCTTACTTTTACTATTATCGACGCGATCTACGCTCGCCGCGGGGAGCCGACCTGGGGGAATAGCGCGCGCACTTCGGGTTCGATCTCCTGCCACCGCACCTGCTTGTGGCGCAGCAGGATGCGCAGCTTGGCGCAGTAAAGGCTTTCGGGCGTAGCGTACAAGGTCAGCATCTCGTGTTCCCGGCGCTATCGGAATGTCCATGATTTCACGGATATAGTCGCGATACAACGGATGGAACTTTGCACTTTTTCACATTGCGAGCTTCGACCAGGCTCCCTGAATTGCGCTGCAAACCAGGCCCGGATCGGGGAAAAAATGAACGCCTGGATAAAAATGATTTCGGACCAGGAGACCGGCAGCGGCTTGCTCGACTGGCTGCAGCTGCCGCGCCAATCGCAATCTGGGCAATGCGCCAGGCCTATCGTCAGTCGCTTGCGTAGCGTCCACGGTAGGGCGCAAAAACAAACATGAAAGCAATGCCGATCAGCGCGGCGATGGCGCTCCACTTGGCGATCGCAAACCCCATGCGCAGTCCGCGGTTGGCCTTCTTGACGATTTCGAAATTGGTAACGTAGATGGTTTCGCAGGCGCCGTTACCGGTATCCGTGCGCGTGATACTGGTGCCTCGACGAAAGCCGGTACGCGGGTTGCGATACTCCGCCAGTACGCCCTTGAAGCGGATATGATCGCCCGGTTCCGCGCGCATTAACTTTTGTTCAACCGCCGAGTTATCGATCAATACGTGGTTGTTGGAGATCTGCGCCATGTCGAAGCGCTTGCGCACCTCGTGGGTTGGCCACCGTATCCAGCAGTTCCAGCTGTCGTTGTGGAAATCGGTTTCGAGGTAAACGCCAGTCTCGACGTTATCGCCCCAGATCACGCACAGGTCGCGCAGGTTGAGATAGTCATTTACGTAGCGGTGAAAGTAATCGGTAAAGTCACCCGCGTTATTGTAGCTGACGACGACGCCATCCAGTTGGTAATCGAATTTGGGAACAATCAGGTATTTCTCGTCTTCGACCTGGGTCAGAAACTCTTCCATGGCGGTTGCTTCCTGGATCGGCTCGCCCAGCATCTCGAGGTCGTAAAAGGACGCCGGCGGCAATTCGTCCTTGAAAAAGTAGAGTATGGCGGCGGCGATAAAACTCGCCACAAACAGGAAATTGAAAGCCTTCTGTAAAAACAGCAACGTGATTCCTATTGATTTTCCACCGGTACCAACCGGACCTGTTTTCTCGTCGAACAAATTAAAATTCTTATAGCGCGATCCTCCTCGAGTACCGATACGGGATCGACATTGAAGTCATATAGCCTATTTACCGGCGCAAAGCCCAGGGTTTCCCAAAAAATAGCCAGTATCGCCGTTTTATAGTTCGGTTGAAACGGGTGCCCTGATCAGAAAATGATGAAGGCTGCTGCGCTCAAAGCGGACGCCTGAATTATTGAATCGGGCGGTGAGAATCGGCCAAATGGCGGATGCTCAACATTTGCGTGATAAGCTGCTATCGGTTTAGCAGCCTCATAATTTAGCTTTTAGGCAAACTCGCTGTTCCAGGCTGAGCGCCATATCTGTTTGGCTCCCCATCGTGGACAGATATAGAACCATTTGTATCACATCGACACCTGAAATTCGGCACGCATTTGAGGTGGTTAGGAGCTTGAAAATCCTGTTCTGACTAAATTGTGACGATACCGAATTTGTTTTTTTCCGGTTTCCGAGGGCAAGTCATCGGGGTGTGCATCCCGGTTCTCGGACCATTTATCATTTAAATACCATTCTAAACGCATTGAATTTGATTAAGCTGGTAAGGATTTATAATATTCTAATAGCGCCATTCCCGTTGTAGCCAATTCCTGGCTGAAGGGCAGTAGGGCAGGTAGAGCGGTATGAATCAAACTTTGTTTGAAGAATTTGGCGGTGGGCAGATTTCTGCCCTGATCGGCCTGCTGATAGGACTTGTGTTTGGCATTTTTGCCCAACAAAGCCGCTTCTGCCTGCGGGCAGCATGCGTGGAATTCTGGCGCGGACAGATCGGCAAGAAGTTTGCCATTTGGCTGCTGACTTTTGCTGCGGCCCTGCTTGCTACGCAATACTTTGTTGAAGCCGGCTTGATTGACACCGGTCTTATTCGCCAGTTGAACAACGTTGGCTCCATGTCCGGCGCGATCATTGGCGGACTGGTGTTTGGCTCCGGCATGGTGCTTGCCAGGGGCTGCGCCAGTCGTCTGCTGGTGTTGTCCGCAACCGGCAACATGCGCACACTGGTTGCCGGATTGGTCGTCACCATTGTCGCGCAAGCTTCGTTGCGTGGCGGTCTTTCGCCGTTGCGTGAAGAAATCTCGTCCTGGTGGCTGGTCGACGCCAGTTCGCGCGGATTTTCGCATTGGCTGCCACCTTTTGGCGGCACGCTACTGGGGGTCTTGTTTTTACTGTCTGCGACCTGGGCTGCCCGGCGTTACAAGGTCAGCAGGTGGTGGAGTATCGCGGCTGTCGTCACTGGCTTGAGCGTTGCCCTGGCGTGGTTGTTGACTAGCCTGCACGCCGTTAACTCCTTCGATGTTGTGCTGGTTCAAAGCATCAGTTTTACCGGCCCTTCGGCAGATACATTGATGGGCCTGATAAATCAACCCATCCTGCCATTGAGCTTCGATGTCATCCTGGTTCCTGGTGTCTTCCTGGGTTCCTTACTGGCTGCTCTAGTCACCCGTGAATTCAAATGGCAACAGTTCACTAGTGAAAGTGGAACGGCGCGTTTTCTGATCGGCGCGAGCATGATGGGTTTTGGCAGCATGTTGGCGGGCGGCTGTGCCGTAGGAGCTGGCGTCAGTGGCGGCGCAGTTCTGGTAATCACTGCCTGGGTTGCCCTGTTTTGCATGTGGTTAGGCGCAGGCGTGACCGACTTTCTGTTTGACAGAAGAGCGGATGAAGCGAAAGCTGCCTCTGAAACGGCGCAGCGCGAGTCCAAGTTGGCAGCAGAATCAGGGCCGCAACTCGCCAAGTCCAGTGATCTGGTGCAGCCGAACTGAGCTTTCCATTATCCTTATGGGGCACGATCGTAGTAACGAACCATAATTACGAACTCAGGCGACGATGCACCGTCGACGGTGCTGCCGAAATATTAATTGAGTCACGGTGGCACCGACAGAAATTTGAGCGCAACCTGGATAAAATAGCCGGCTACTAGTCGTATACTGGCTTTTCAGCGTCTGGCTCCCCGCAATGTACACTTCTTCTCCGATTGACCCAAATCAATACCATGAAAAATCCAGGGATTTAAATTTAGGGTATATGGATTATTGGAGCTTGCTATCTTAAGCCCACATTTCTGATTTGAAATGCTCACTCCTATATCTTTAGTGGATTGTATTAGCGGATTCAGGGTCAGGTTTTACAGTTCACACATGTGATATGTGTGGCCTGATCTCGATTAGTCGAGTAGTAACTATTATCTAATATTGAACTATTGAGGATCACACAATGCGAGCAACAGTTAAAGGTATCCAACCGGGCATGCTGGCGATAAGCATGATCCTGATTGCCTCGGTAGGTGTATTCGCGACGTCCAGGGCCGCGGACAACGAAAAGGATGCGCGAGAAGTCGCCTACCTTGAAAATATCATTACGGTCCTGCGGGCGCATGTGCAGGCGATGCGGTCGATAATCGATCATAACGATATGAAATATGCCGACAACATGGTACGCCACGCCAGGGCATTCAAGCGCGCTGTCGGTATGGTGGGTCCGATGGATTGGCACGCCACCGGTGCGTTCGAGAAGGCGCAGAAGGCTAACAGTTCCATTGAGATTACCGAGGCGGAGTTTGAAAAGCTCGCCAAGGCCAGTCATCAAAAGGTCCAGGACATCAATCGTGCAGCTAATCGCTACATGGAGGACGAGGACGGCGAGCACATGAGTGAAGCCATTAACAACATGATCAATTCATGTATCGCCTGCCATTCGATAATGCCCATGGGGACCGCTCCCAGCGTCTGGAATGATATGAAGGAATAGGTCGCGACTCCAGGGTCAGGCCTTACAGTTAAAAAGCGTGAAATGCGGGGTCTGACCTCAGGTTTGTAAAATTCGAAATGTTATAACGGAAGGGCCGCATCCGGAGATAAATAACGATACCTCGACAAGGACGCCATACTCTCCCCCAGGTCTCCTCGCAATGTGCAGTGGGGCCATCATTCTTTATTTCTATATTTTGCCCGATACGAGCTGCCCGAAAGCGGATCCTCACATGACTAAGTCAAGAGTCAATCTTCGGCTGTTTCGGACGCATCGCAAGACCAGGCATATAAGCGATAGCACCTCAATCAGTAGCCAGACTGCTTTGGTTCGATTGCACCTGCTATTTCAACTCGACAATCCTGACAACACAGACCTGATCACCGATGTTTTTGGCCTTAGGTGAATTAACTGGCTTGCCGGTACGAGCCCTGGCAGTGCCAGCTTTCGGTTGTCCGAATACCCTCTACTTTTGTATGTTGTTTGCCATGCGAGGCGGTGAGTAAAGTAGCAACTCACATTGATCACAATTCGACTATAGCCACCGGGTCGGAGTGTCCCACCGGGTTACCGGCACGTACCCTGGTATCTGTATGGTGTCAGCAGTAAACTATCCCGGTTTCAGGATTTAATTCCCGAGATTCCTTAGCCTGATTAACTGCTAGCATAAGTAACCTTTGGCCCTGATAAGGGTGATGTGAGTGTAGATACGGCTCGGCTGCAAATCCATTGCTGCTGCTATTTCAGCATAGCTCTTATTTTCCTGGCGCATGTTATAAATTTTTACTTGCTGGGCAGATAGGTTCTTACCGAGTTCTATGATACCTCGACGGTATATAAACCAGTGCATTGCTTCCTCTGGGGTCATCTCATCTATTTTCGAATCATCCCGGGTAAAGTGATGGATTTGTGGTGTTCCTTTTTGTCTTCAGACATAACTAACTCCAAAGCACTGAATTGACGATATGAAGCTTGTAAGTAATCCCTGCAACCGTGCCCGAGCCTTCTGAATAGCCATCGAAGTACCTCTCGTAAGGAGACGCTCATAAACTGGACACGGCTTCGTAGCACGGCCAGTTACGAACTCTCAGCAAAAATATAACAACCGAACAGTGCCAGGATTTCGTAATCATTCTGGTTTAAGGCCAGGCCTGGTTCCTGCTTCTGCCAGTTCCAACGAGCGCCTTGCTCGAAAATGAAGCATGATGAGGCCAGAAGTAGCCCAATGGATCAAAGCCTGGCGAATTTCAGGCGATTTTCTCCCAGGGATTCAGGTTGCGTTGATCGACTATGCCGGGTTGTCCCCGCACTGCTATCCGCAAACCTGGCACACCGGAGAGTCACTGGCTCCTGCTTTTCCACCGCAGGGCTTAACCGACTTTCATACCTTCAATCAAAGTCGACGCACAATCTCTCGCGACGTCGTCGCGATATTGCTCGCTCACGTTATCGACCCAGCCAGCCTCGACGACAAAGGTGTCATGCTTCCAGCTGCTCAACTCCTTCAGGGACGCGAGCTTTTCGAGCTGCGGCTCCGCCTTGGCAACGCAAAGGGGCATAAACGCCTGGATGACTGCTGCCTTTGCGCTTGCTTTTTCCATTTGTCCCGCCGTCCCGGGCGTTATCCAGCCACCCCAGGAGAAACCGATTATTACCGCAGCAATCCCGCCACAGACCGTGCCCCATATTCCGGGCTTTACCCATTCTGGTATATTCATTGTCGAACCTCTCATCATTGCTGGTTATTGAAACCGGGAGGAGTCACCATTAAAGAAGGCTGAACATCCATGAACCGGCAGTAAATGCTATACAAATCCTGCCGATCAGGATTTCTAGTTGGGATATAAAAAGCAAATAGAGAGGGGCAAGAGCGACCACCTTACACCTAAATGACCCAGCCTGCTGGTTTTAATCTCAGACATGCATTGCACAGGGAGCTTCGCAGGCTCTGAAATATCGCCCGATCCCGCCGAGTTCTCTTAAGATTTCCCTTGGTCTACTACTAATCCTGTTGACCAATCGATTATTTACTCACGTCCGAACCGGGTTGGTTTTCGTCGCTTAACTTCTGATTTGAGGGTCGGCTTTCTCCAAAGGAGGCGCCCGTAAGTATTACCTGGATTTCTCGAATCGGCTGGAGCGGTCACTCGTAATTATCAGACCAGGGCATTCGTTTCAATCTCAATCAGCAATGCCTGTCCTGTCCCCTTATACCGAAGATGTTTGACAAGCCGAGTAACGCCGATCAGTTTCCCAGGACGTTCCTGGTATCTTTTTTTAATTGTTTAGCGACTTTCTTTTCTTTTGGCGACAATGCAGGTTTCTTTTTTGCATCGCGTTTGTTTTTGTGTTCTTTACTCATGTTATTCACTCCTGGTAAACAGTGGGGTATCAGTTCCAACAGGTCCGTCTATAAAGTCGACTATATTTGGCTGAAACCGTGTGCAACTACTGAAATCGATGGAGAGTAGCCCATCCTGTGACGCAACTATGGGAAGGCCGCTATTCGGCAAGAGGTAAGCTGACGTTGGCGGAGGAAATTGACTAGTCACCTTAGCACGGATTAAGTTCCGGCATGGGATAATTACAGTTTTTTCGAATAACTAAAGTCGCAGATTGGAATGCTTTTAAATAAATCCAGATCCTACTGTTCGGTTTATGCAACGGCCTGCCCAATATAATTTCTTCTATGAGATTGAGCGATAGTATTTTGTTTAATTTTTGTGGATGAAGTTCGGGTGTCATAGAGTACTTGTATAATTTTTTTCCCTTCGGTTTTTAAATAGGATTCCACATCG
>Ga0224508_10003544_pt1 | contig 12880 bp, 11 predicted proteins | sample SF_Jan12_sed_USG_4_FD_170157 | JGI IMG/M metagenome (GOLD analysis project Ga0224508, IMG submission 170157) | Sediment microbial communities from San Francisco Bay, California, United States - SF_Jan12_sed_USGS_21 | ecosystem: Environmental > Aquatic > Marine > Sediment | place: USA...
GCGACCAGCACGGTAGCGCCACTGATACCAACTCCCGTCGCAGGCACGCCGGTTGGCATCGATTGGCTGGACAGCGATGGCTCCAGCGACGGCCTGGTGGAATTCGATTTCGGCACACCGGGTGAAACCAGCGGTCTGTCGCAGTTCGCCTCGAACTTCAATGTCGTGTTCGTCACGCAGAACGGCGCCGAGGTCGGGCAGCTGAACGGCGTCAGCATCAGCGATGAAGGCTATGTGATTGCATCTTTCTCGAATGGCGAGCAGCAAAAGCTCTACAAACTGCCGATTTCCAATTTCTTCAATCCACTGGCGCTGAACCCCAGATCCGGCAATGTCTACAGCGAAACGGTTGCGTCAGGCACGTTTAATTTGCGCGAGGCGGGAATCGGTGGCGCAGGCAAAATCTCGCCTTCGTCACTCGAGGCTGCGAATGTCGATATCGCCGATGAGTTCACCAAGATGATCGTTACCCAGCGGGCCTATTCCGCCAATGCCCGAATTATCACGACCACCGATGAAATGCTGGATGAGTTGATCCGGATCAGTAGATAGGCTGCACCATGATAGAAATGAACGACGTCGATGATCTCGCCATGGCGAACGGCCTGCCGGCACATAGAGCGAATGCGCTGCATGTCGAGCGACGTCACGCGTGACGATGATCAACGCCTGCACGTCTCGCATGAACGGCAAACTGGAGCCCACAGGACACAGCGTGTCCCTTTTTGCCAGGGCGTTTAGACTTTTTTTAAAGCATATGATGGATACTTACACGAACCACCCCTAAGGGAGATGGAGATCGAGTGATGTCAACGAGCAGTCCGAAAGTAACGACTGAACAGGAGCCCCCGCGGGTCATCGGGCCCGACGGCAAGCTTTTGACCCTGGATGACCTGCCGCCGCCCGAGACCAAGCGCTGGGTTGCCAGGCGTAAGGCTGAAGTGGTCGCCGCAGTCCGCGCCCAGCTCCTCACTCTGGAGGAGGCGTGCAAACGCTACAATCTGTCGACGGAGGAATTCGTCGGCTGGGAAGCGGCGATCGACAAGCACGGGCTTGGCGGCCTGCGTGTTACCCGTATTCAGGATTTTCGCTAAGCGCACTCCGGTAAATTCGATCCGCTTTTGAACGCATTTTCTATTGCTGATTGATGAATCGAAGACGAGGCCCGGCAAAATTTGCCTCGGTTAAGGGGTTATTAACACTGATCTCGTAGTTTGAAGGCTGCTTGTTCGTCCGTAACGCAGTCTCAAGCCTGAGAGATCATGAGCGATACGCCCGCAGATTTGTCGACGACTCCTGATCAGATCGCTGTCGCGCGATCGGGTGGGGAGACGCAGTCGATGTTTGAGGCTCTCAGCCGGTTCACCCCCGGCCAGATGATCGGCCTCGGCGTCACCATGATCGGGCTGCTCGGCTTCTTTGCTTATCTTGCCTTGCGCATCGTCGAGCCCGACTTCGGCTTGCTCTATAGCGGCCTGGATCTAGAAGACAGTGCTGAAATCGTCGGCCGGCTGGAAGCGCTGGGCGTGCCCTATGAGCTTCACGGTGGTGGTGAGGGCATCATGGTGCCCGCCAACCGTGTCGCCCGTCTGCGCATGGCCATGGCCGAAGAGGGCCTTCCGCGCGGCGGCTCGGTCGGCGACGAGATCTTTGATCAGGCGGGCGCGCTCGGGACCACGACCTTCCTCGCCAGCATCAATCAGCGCCGCGCTCTTGAAGGAGAGTTGAGCCGTACGATTGCGGCGCTGAAGGACGTGAAGGCCGCACGCGTTCATCTGGTCCTGCCAAAGCGTGAGCTGTTTCGGCGCGAACAGATCGAACCCAGCGCTTCCGTGACCCTACGCATGTTCGGCGGGCGGCGTCTCGACAAGCGCCAAGCGGCGGCGGTTCAACATCTGGTGGCCGCGGCCGTGCCCGGACTGCAGCCGGATCGCATCACGCTTGTCGACGATCGCGGCACGCTTCTGGTCAAAGGCGGAGAGGCGGCATTTGAAGGCGGCCTTGCCAGTCAGGCCGATGACTACCGCATCGCTTACGAGACGCGACTGAAAAACGTCATCGAACAGCTTCTGGAACGGTCTCTGGGTCCGGGTCGCGTTCACGCTGAAGTCAGCGCCGAGATCGATTTCGACCAAGTCACCACGATGGAGGAAAACTTCGACCCGGAAGGCCAGGTCGTGCGCAGCACCCAGTCGATCGAAGAGGAGACGGAGCGCGCCGAGCGCACCGAAGATGGTGCCGTGACCGTCGGCAACAACCTGCCCAACACGGGCGCCGAAGGCGGCGGCGCAGGCAACAGCAACAACGAAAGCTCCGTGCGTACCGAAGAGACGGTGAACTACGAGATATCGAGAACCGTGCGCAACCACACCCAGGTCGGTGGTCAGGTCAAACGTTTGTCGGTCGCGGTTCTGGTCGGCGGTCGCGAATCCCTGGGTGTCGACGGCGAACCGCCGGTCTTCGCCCCTCTCGATCAGCAGGAACTCGATGAGATCGCTAGCCTGGTTCGCTCCGCCATCGGGTTCGATGCCGACCGTGGCGATACCGTCGAGGTGACCAACATGCCGTTTGCCGAATCGGTCTTGGAGGAGATAGAAACCTCGCTCTTCGATCTGACCAAGAGCGATATCCTCCGGCTCGCCGAACTCGGTGGATTGCTGCTTTTGGCCCTGATGGCGATCTTCTTGGTGGTTCGGCCCGCCTTGGCCAAGCTGTCGCCGGAACCCGTGACGCTCGATGAACGAGTCACAAATGGCGGCCTGCCGGTCATGATCGACGAGAATGGACAGGTGGTGTCCGTGGCGACCGGGACCGCCGGTGGACAAGGCGCGGATGCCGACGGTTCTTCCTCCTCTCCTTCAGGAGCGGGCGTGGAAGGCGACGCGGATGCTTCCGGCCTCGGCTGGATGAATGAGCCGTCGAAGCAGGCGTTGATTCAGCAGACCCGTGATGTCATCGAAGCGCGGCCTGACGATGCGGCCGCGATCGTCAAGCAATGGATCGCGCAGGAACCGGAGGGTAGCGATGACTGAACTCGCGCTAGCTGAAGATGTCAACGCCATCGTCACTGCCAACACCGAGGCTTACGACGCCCTCAGCGGACGCAAAAAGGCCGCAATGCTCATACTCGCTATTGGCGATGACTACGCGCGCATGCTGTTCGATCGTCTCGCCATCGACGAAATCAAGATGATCACCCAGGAAATCGCCGCGCTCGGCCGTATCAAGGGCCTGGAGATCGAAGCCCTGCTGAGACAGTTTAACACGGTGATGGGTGCAGGCTCTGGCGTGGTTGGCTCCTACGACACCGCCAAGAAGTTGCTCAGTCAGATCCTGGACGAAGACAAGGTCGCGCTCATCATGAAAGACATCGGTGGCCCTCCCGGCGGCGATGTCTGGGAAAAGCTGAGCAAGGTCGACGACAGCATCCTCGCCAACTTCCTGAAGAACGAATATCCGCAGACCGTCGCCGTCGTGCTCTCAAAGGTCAAGACCGACCATGCCGCGCGCATCATGTCACAGCTGCCGAATGAAATCGTCATCGATGCCATGATGCGCATGCTTCGGCTGGATGCGGTGCAGGAGGAGGTCATGACGGATGTGGAGGACCTCTTGCGCGTCGAGTTCATGGTCAATGCCGTAGGTGGGCCGGGTCGCGATCACCATGAGGTGATGGCGGAGATTTTCAACTACTTCGATCGGACCACGGAGACATCCTTCCTGGAAATGCTGGAAGAGAGGAACAAGGAGTCGGCCGAGCTCATCAGGTCGCTAATGTTCACCTTCGACGATCTCATCAAGCTCGACGCGCAGGCTATCCAGCTGCTCTTGCGCAATGTCGACAATTCGCGTCTCGGCCTCGCCCTCAAAGGAGCGAAGGACGAACTGAAAGAGCTGTTCTTCAACAATATGTCGGAGCGGGCTGCAAAGATCCTGCGCGAGGACATGGAGAATATGGGGCCTGTGCGGGTCAAGGATGTGGAAGAAGCCCAGTCCGCGATCGTGATCGCCGCCAAGGCCTTGATCGACAGCGGCGAGATCACGATCGCCAGCGAAAATGATGAGGATTTGATCTCGTGATCGCAGCACCACCAGCCCCCTTGGCAGAGCTGGTCGGCGAGTCGTTGATCGAGGACGGCGAGGATACCGAAGGCAAAGGAGCGCGTATGGGTGCCGAACGCGATACCTATCGGTCCGGATTGATAGAGTTCCGCTCCTCCGGTTCAAGACCCCGGAAGAAACCCGAGTCCGAACGCCTGTACACCGCGCAAGACATGACAAGAGCCGTCGATGACGCGCGACGCGGCACCGCCCTAGAAACCGAGACCGCCGTCCGTCAAGCCATGGCGAACGATATCGAGCAGCGCCGGTGCGACCTACTCGCCGCCATCAAGGGTCAGCTCGAGCAGCACCGATCGGCGTTCGAGGAGGAGTTAGCCTGGCTGGCCGGCGCCAGCCAAGGGCTTGCCGTGGCGTTGGCGAAAGCCGTCATTCCGCGGGCACTCGAGCGCCAGCCTCTCATCGACATTACCGATGCCTTGAAAGTCACCTTGGCCCGATTGACGACCGAACCGTCGATCGAACTCCGTCTGTCGGCTGATCTGGTCGAAGCAGGAGAAGCGTTCTTGGCCGACCTTGCCAAGGAGTCAGGTTTCACCGGCGAGATCACGACCGTAGCCGATCCTACACTCGGCGCCGGAGACGCAGAGCTTCGTTGGCAAGGCGGTGCCGTCGATCGCCGGGTGGATCGCCTGCAGGCCGAGGTCTTGGGCCTAGTCGATCACTGGCTGCAAGAGCCGCCGGACGTGACAGACGATGAGGCCTTAGGACCTTGCACGCCGTCAGCACCGGAGATCCCGGATGACCTGTCCGAGCAGACCATGGACACGAAATCTGCAAATGAGTGAGTCACGTCATGAGCGGTGAAACCGAGAAGCTTGACTTGGATGATCTGGCCAACACCGATCAGCCCCCGAAAGACGATGTCGAGGCCGACTTCGCGATGCCCGCCGGCGATTTCAACGACGACTCGATGGAAGCGCTGGGAGCAGTCTACGACGTTCCCGTTCAGGTCTCTGCTGTGCTCGGCAAGACATCCATGCCCATAAGCCAGCTGGTTAGGCTCGGGCGCGGCGCTATCTTGGAACTCGATCGAAAGGTCGGCGAGTCGATCGACATCGTCGTCAATAATCGTCTCGTCGCCAAGGGCGAAGTCGTAATCGTCGACGAACGCATTGGAATCACCATGACTGAAATCATCAAGAGCGATGGTTAGAGATGTGATCCTCATCAATCAGAGATTGTCGTTGGTTCATGCCATCGAAGCGGCCGGAAGGGGCGAGCTATGAACGTTCTCGTTATCGGAACGAGTCGTGAGGAGGTTGCCTGTGCCTGCGCGATGGCAGCGGCCAAGGGGAACGAACTTCGCCATGTCGAGACGATCGATGGTGCGATGGCGCTCCTGCAATCGGCGGCGTCTCCGGATCTCTTGCTGGTCGATGTGGAGATCGACATCGACGCCTTGGTTCGACGTCTCGGAGAAGAACATTTTTTTGTCCCGGTTATCGCTTATGGCGTCGACACCGACCCCCGAACTGCGGTTCGCGCCGTGAAATCCGGCGCTCTGGAGTTCCTACCGCTACCGCCGGACGAAAGCTTGATCGCGGCTGTCTTCAGTTCGATGACCGGTGGTCAGCACGCGTTCGTCTTTGAAGATCAGGCCATGATGGATGTTCTCTCGATCGCCAAACGAGTGGCGCCGTCCGATGCCAGCCTTCTGATAACGGGTGAAAGCGGCACGGGTAAGGAAATAGTGGCGCGCTATGTGCACCAGCACAGCCGTCGCCACGACAAGCGTCTGGTTTCGGTCAACTGCGCAGCAATTCCTGACAACCTCCTCGAGTCCGAGCTTTTCGGTCATGAGAAAGGTGCCTTCACCGGGGCCAATGCGCGTCGTATCGGCAAGTTCGAAGAGGCGAACGGCGGCACCTTGCTCCTCGACGAGATCAGCGAAATGGATCCTCGCCTGCAAGCGAAGCTGCTGCGCGCCATTCAAGAGCGTGAGATCGACAGGGTCGGCGGCACCAAACCGATTAAAGTCGACATCCGACTTCTCGCCACCAGCAATCGCGATCTGCCGGCCGAAGTGCGCGCCGGACGGTTTCGCGAAGATCTCCTGTTTCGCCTGAACGTGGTGCAATTGGAACTTCCGCCACTACGCGATCGCCCAGGCGATCTCGCGCCGTTGGCTCATCTCTTCATCGAACGCTACGCCCAGGCCAACGGCATGCCAGCGAGGACGCTCGATAGCGGAGCGATCGCTCTCCTTCGCCAGCACCGTTGGCCGGGCAATGTGCGTGAGCTTGAAAATTGCATCCATCGCGCCGTGCTTTTGTCTCGAGGCGAGGCGATTGGTCCGGATGCGATCATCCTGCCGGACAATGTCGATGCCTTCCAGGCAACGAGGCATGACGGCGGCGATGAGGCATCATCCTTTGTCGGAAGGTCGGTTGCCGAGGTCGAGCGGCGGCTCATTGTCGACACGCTGGAGCACACCTTGGGAAACCGAACACGTGCCGCAACGATCCTCGGAATTTCCATTCGCACGCTGCGCAACAAGCTGAAGCAATACAGCGATGAAGGCATGACTATTCCGCCAGCCGGTGCAGATGCCGCCAGGTTCGTTGCTGATCGGCCTTGACCGTCGGGCTCTCCAGGAAGCGCAGGAAGCGGTATGACAACTGACGTTCAGACCTCTGACGATACGCTGATGTCTCGTATGGTCGAGAGTCTGAGACATGGAGACATCGCCCTCGCATTTGGTGTCATCGGCATTCTTGTCGTGCTCATCCTGCCGATGCCAAGTCTCATGCTGGATCTGCTTCTTGCCGTTTCCATCACCTTTTCCGTGATGGTGCTGCTGACCTCGCTTTTCATCGAAAAGCCTCTGCATTTCAGTTCTTTTCCAACAGTTCTGCTGATCGCAACCATGCTGCGCCTCGCCCTCAACCTGGCGTCGACTCGTTTGATTCTGGCCTCGGGACATGAGGGAACCGCCGCGGCCGGGCGCATGATCGAGGCCTTCGGCGGCTTTATCATGCAGGGCAACTTCGTTATCGGCCTGATCGTCTTCGCCATTCTGGTCATCGTCAACTTCGTGGTGATCACCAAGGGCTCGGGCCGAATCGCCGAGGTCTCGGCTCGTTTTTCTCTCGATGCCATGCCAGGCAAGCAGATGGCGATCGATGCCGATCTCTCCGCCGGCCTGATCAACGAAGACGAAGCGAAGACGCGGCGGCGTGAGCTCGAGGCGGAGAGCAGCTTCTACGGCGCCATGGATGGCGCCTCAAAATTCGTCCGCGGCGATGCGGTCGCTGGCCTGTTGATTACCTTCATCAATTTGGTCGGCGGTCTGATCGTCGGCGTCGGACAAATCGGCATCAGCTTTAGCCAGGCGGCCGAAAGCTATACGTTCTTGACGGTCGGCGACGGCCTGGTCTCCCAGATCCCAGCTTTAATCGTATCAACGGCCGCTGGCCTGCTGGTGTCCAAGGCCGGTATTACCGGGCGCACGGATCGCGCGTTGTTTGGACAGCTCGGCGCTCACCCACGCACGCTTGCAACCACCAGCGGCCTTCTCACCATCCTTGCGCTGATGCCTGGGCTTCCGATGTTTCCCTTCGCCACGCTGGCATTGGTGAGCGGCGCAGTCGCCTGGCGATTGGCGAAGGCGCCCAAGCCTGCGATCGACGAGCCGACACCGCCGCAGCAGCAGAGCGAGGAGCCCGCGGAAGAGCAGATCGGGTCTTCGCTGGCCATGGATCCTCTTCGGATCGAACTCGGCTACGGACTGCTTTCGCTGATCGGTGATAGTGGAGGGCCGAAGCTCACGGATCAGATCAAGGCGCTGAGACGACAGCTCGCGGCCGATTTGGGATTTATCATGCCTCCGGTCCGGATCCAGGATAACATCCAACTTCCGGCCAATAGCTACGCCATCAAACTCAAGGAAATCGAAGCCGGCCGGGGTGACCTGCGTGCCAACATGTTGTTGGTCATGGATCCGCGTGGCGAGAAGATTTCGCTTCCGGGCGAGGAAACGACCGAGCCGACCTTTGGGCTGCAGGCGAAATGGGTCGCCGAAAGCGCGCGCGAAGAGGCCAACTTCCGCGGCTATACCGTGGTCGATCCAGCGACCGTCCTGACCACGCATATTACCGAGATCATCAAGGATAATCTGTCCGAACTGTTGAGCTATGCCGAAACCCAGAAGCTGCTGGATGAGTTGTCCAAGAGCTATCAAAAACTCGTCGATGACCTCGTGCCTGCGAAGATCAGCGTCGGCGGCATCCAGCGAGTGCTGCAAGCCCTGCTTGCCGAGCGCATCTCGATCCGGGATCTGCCGCTGATCATCGAAGCGATCAGCGATGTGGTCGGCAACAGTCAGAACGTTATCGTCATCACCGAATATGTACGCGCGCATCTGGCGCGCCAGATCAGCAGCGCGCACACGTCGGAGGCGGGCTACATCCCATTGATCACCTTGTCTCCCGCCTGGGAGCAAGCATTTTCCGAGGCCCTGGCCGGGCAGGGTGATGAGCGGCAATTGGCGATGGCGCCATCGCAGCTGCAGGACTTCATGGCCCAGCTGCAGGAGGCATTCGAGCAGCAGGCGATGCGCGGCGAGCTCCCTGTGCTGATTACCAGCCCCGCCATTCGGCCGTATGTAAGGTCGATCATCGAACGATTCAGACCCTCGACCGTGGTTCTTTCGCAAAATGAAATCCACGCCAAGGCGCGAATCCGAACGTTGGGTCAGGTCTAGGGGGGTGGGATCGATATGCGGATAGTCAGTTTCCTAGCGCCTACCTCCAAGCAGGCGATGGCCGAACTTCGCGCCAGCCTCGGCGAAGACGCGATCATTTTGACGACTAAGACCATGGATGACGGTCAGGTCAGCGTCACCGGAGCGCTGGCCGACGACGCGTTCGACCTTGCCAACGTTCTCGCACCACCGGAGCAGTCACGAAGCCTGGATTGGCTGAGCGCGCTTGCCAGTTTTCATGAATGGCCGTTCAAATGGCGCGAAAGAATCGAGCCGATCCTCAAAGACATCATGCCGGCGGATCCAGAAGTCGTCCTGACAACGCTGATGCATGCGCTCTTTCGATTCGACGGATTGCGTCTTGATGGTCGAAAACCTCTGGTGCTTTCCGGGCCGCACGGCAGCGGCAAGACAGTGACCATCGCCAAACTTGCAGCCAACCAGGTGCTGGCGGGTAATAGTGTCGATATCATCACGCTCGACGTCGGCCGCGCAGGTGGAGTGGAGCAACTCGCCACACTCCTGGCGCCGCTCGATCTATCGCCGACCCCGGTTTCGACATCTGCGGAAATCGGGGATGTGATAGGCGGATGCAAGGGTGACGTAATTCTCGTCGACAGTACGGGTACCAATCCCTTCAACCCGGCGGATCTTGGTGAGCTGTCGACCTTGGTGGCTCGGGCCGGCGCCGAACTGGTGCTCGTGCTGCCTGCAGGGCAGGGATATGCCGATTCTGCGGAAATCGCTCGAAGCTATGTCGCCTTGGGCACCAAAACTATGGTGGTCACCAAGCTGGACGTTGCCAGACGTTTCGGTGGTGTCCTGGCGGCCGCCGAAGCGGGCCTGGCGTTCACGGCTGCCGGAATCGGCCCGATCATCGGCGATGGCCTGTGTGCGCTTAGCGCTGATGGCGTGGCGCGATTGCTGCTTCGTCAGTATCGCTCGTCTATTGGCCAAGAGAGAGGGATTGGCGAGGAGTGGGGCCGATGAAACGCATTCTAGCGGTTGCTTCGGGCAAAGGCGGCGTCGGCAACACCTGGTTCGCGATCAGTCTCGGCCAGGCGCTCGCGCAGCTGAACCAGCGCGTGCTTCTGGTGGACGGCGATGTCGGCTTGGCCAATGTCGACATTCAGCTTGGCCTAGCGCGCACGGTTGATCTTACTCACGTCGTCATGGGGGAAATACCGCTATCCCAGGCCATTCAACGGGTGGATGCACTCGGTCTCGATGTCCTGCCGGGGCGTTCGGGTGGCGGCCATCTCGGCGGGTTGGATCCGATGATGGTTGGCTGGATGCAGCGCGAGCTTCGTCGCATCGGCGAGGGCTATGACGTCGTGATCCTCGATCTGCCATCGGGTGTCGAGCAAGGCGTTCGCGCGCTGATGCGCCAGGCGGACGATGAAATCATCGTGACCACCGCTGAGCCGACGGCATTGACCGACGCCTACGCTCTGATCAAGGCGACGCACCGCAACAGGCTGGGCGGCGTCCCGAAGATCGTCGTCAATTTCGCCGAGCATGAGACTTCCGGCCGTCAGACACTGGAGGGGTTGGTGCGTGTTTGCGAGCGCTTCTTGGCGATCAAGCCCAAACAGCTCGGCGTGATCAGGCGGGATCCGCGCGTGCCCGAGGCCATTGGCCGCCAAGTCCCGTTGCTGCAATGCTATCCCCGCTGCGATGCCGCCCGAGATGTCATCGCCGTAGCCAAGGCCTGGCTCCAAGCGAAAGATCGAGCATGACCTCGATTGGCGGCTATCGACAGGCCGCACTGCCGGCGAACCAACCGTCGCTGCCGAATTTGGCCGTCGGCCAAAGCGTTCAGGCCCGGGTTCTCGGCCCTTCGCGGCACGGCGTTTCGGTACAGATCGGACAGGAAAGACTCCAGCTGGACGTCCCCTCGAGACTCGCGGATGCTCGAACATTGACGCTCCAGGGTACGGCGACGTCATCGGCCGCAGGGCAACGGGTGCGGATTGTCGCAAGGGACGATCGCCCTCTGTCCCAACCGATCATGGCCGACCTGATCGCCAAGCCCAAGCCGTCGCCGCCGAGCGCAAGCGACATCGTACACAAGAACGAGATCAAGGTCGTCGCGCAGCCTGTCAACCCCGATGGCAAGGCGCAGGGGTCGAGCGTTACCCTTCATTTGCAAGCCGCGCCGCCCGAGGTAGCCGCCAAGGCGACGGCAGAACAGGCCGGTCAGAAGGCCGATCCGTCAACGCCCAAAACAGTGGAGAACCGGCCGGCGACAACGCCAGACACCCCCTCCCGAGCGCCGACCACGGCTGATCGGCAAACCCAATTTTCTCCCTCACCGGTTCGTCAACATGGAATGCCGGTCGCTGATCCTGGCGGATCAGGCGACGCCGTGCCCAGGCCCATCGCGCAAAACGTGGGGCTCGCGCAGAAAAGCAGCACGGCTCAGGCGGTGGCGTCGACATCGGTGGCCTCTACAAGTTCCCAGCCCGCCCCGAACACCGGCAGCGCCGATGGTTTGCGTTTGCAAGGAGATCGTTCGGCACCGCATGGAAGTGCGTCATCCTTGACCCGGCCGGCAGGCGTCGAGCCAGCCGTCATCAAGAGCGCGGATGCATCGGGCGTCTCGACCTATCGGGGCGGAAGGGTCCAAGAGCCTGCCCTCCAATCGAAGCCTCTGTCGCAGGTAACGCCGCCGCTCATGCAGCAGACGACTGTCGATCGCAAGGCGACGGCGATGGCGACCGTCGTCGGGCACACCGACGCTGGCAAGGTCATTCTAAAGGCGGCCGACCAGCATTTTAGGATCGAGCAGCAAATCGACCTGCCGCTTGGCACGACGTTGCAGGCCACGCTGTCATCCGGCTTGTCGGCGATCGCGATGCCGTTCGATCCCAGAACGGTCGGCAATCGGGCGACGCCGCTGACCAAGCTGATCGAGCTTCTCGACGATATCGATCGAGCCGGGCAACGAGCGGCGGAGGCGGACCAGCCAAGCCCGACAAAGCAGCTTCCGGCGCCGGACCGCCATCTTGCCTCGAAGTTTCTCGGCCTGTTGGCGATGAAGCACGGACAGTCGCTCGATGGAAGGTTATCGCCGTCGCCCGATCATAGCGGCGTCGGCGCAGCGCAAAGAGACCAAATTCAAGTGCTGGTTCGCGAACTTGGAGCTGCGACGTCGGAGTCTCTGGCGGATGGCTGGAAGGGGCTGACGCTGCCTCTCGGCTCCGACCAGGGGCAGGCCGTCGCTCTCTATTTTCGCGACCATGACCTCGATCCGGACGATGAAGGGCAAGATGGCGACGCCGAGCATGCGGAGACGAAAAGAGCCGTGTTCGATGTGTCGTTCAGCCAGCTCGGTCGATGTCAGATCGATGCCCTCTGTCAAAAGCAACGGTTCGATCTTCTGATTCGCAGCGAAATGCCTCTCCTGCAGGAGGATCAGCAGGACATCGCTTCGCTGTTCGTCTCCGCCTGTGAGATTGCCGGGATGACTGGCGAGATCGGCTTCAAGATCGGACATTTTTTCGAGCCAGCGAGATCACCCGCCGCGATCAAAGGCGTGCGTACCTAAAACCGGACTTCGCCTCAAAACACCAACTGAACCTTGATCGAGCGTTCGCGATCGGCGGCGGTTGCGAAGGCGGCGTCGGCGTCGTCGATCGCGTAGCTGTCGGTAATCAATGGCGTCACGTCGACTTTGCCGCTGGTAAGAAAATCGACAGCCATTCCATATTCGTCCCGAAAGCGGAAAGAGCCTCGATAGTCGATCTCCTTCGCCATCAAGAGATTGACCGCAAGGCCGACCTCGCCGGTCGGCAGCATGCCGATCTGGATGATGGTCCCACCGGGCCGGGTGATGCGTGGCAGATTGGCCAAGGCTGCGGCTGCCCCGGTGGCCTCGAAGGCGATGTCGAAGCTGCCTTTGGCGGCTTCGAAAGGTTTGAGCGGATCATCACCGCCGCCGAGCTGCAAGGCTCGGTCGACGCCGATCTGCTCGGCGATGGCCAGCGGCTTGGCTGCGAGATCGAAGATCGTGATCTCGGCAGCGCCAGCTTGTCGCGCGGCAAGAGCGATCAA
>Ga0224508_10003545_pt1 | contig 12876 bp, 13 predicted proteins | sample SF_Jan12_sed_USG_4_FD_170157 | JGI IMG/M metagenome (GOLD analysis project Ga0224508, IMG submission 170157) | Sediment microbial communities from San Francisco Bay, California, United States - SF_Jan12_sed_USGS_21 | ecosystem: Environmental > Aquatic > Marine > Sediment | place: USA...
GAAGAGTGCGGGTGTCGTTATCAATCCGATCCTGCACTGTGCCGGCTTCAACGTTGTTGATCAGGTAGCGAGCCTGTCGGCGAGCGAGCTCGACAGTCATTTCGGGAAAGGCACCGATCCTGATCTGACGGATTTTTCCTCCGTCCCGTTTGCTGAGATAAAATGTCTTCGCGCGCTTACCGACCATCAGGCGCAGGCCAGGCACCGCGCGCTTTGAGGCGTCCGAATACCAAGCTGCAGAGGACGGTTTCATATTCGCGATATTGAGGTCGGAAAAGTGTATGGTCGTCATGCTCGTAAATCTTGCATTATTTGCAACATTAACAACCAATACAATATGACGACGTTTGTCAGCGATCAACCGAAGTTGTTGTTATTCCTAATATAATGTGATGGCGTTGGGTGACGTTTGACCTGGGAGTTATAATTCGTAATGCGGAGGTCGCGTGTTCGAGTCACGCAGGCGGCACCATTTTTCGGCTTCTCCGGATCGAAGAACCCGCGGCCTCAGACGGTTCTTATCGCGCGCGCCGCGGTCGCCGGTGGCGGGAACAGCTTGGTGAGGTATTCCTGGACCACGATCGCCCGGGGCGCGGTCAGCAGGCGGGCGGTCTCGCCGGCGGCATCGAACTCCGAAGTGGCGCTGTCCGGCGTTTCCCCGACGTCCGCGGGCGGCGTCAGCATGACGACGGGCAGGGCCGGAAAGTCGCTTTTTTGCGCCGTTGCCCGGGCGATCAGGCAGAACGGTTCGCCGATCAGGGTGACCGTCGGGATGCCCAGTTTTTCCAGCTCGATCGCGGTCCCGACGCTCGACGACACCGTGTCCGTGCACAGGCCGACACCGCAGATGGCGGCGTCGCAGGTTTGCGCCAACGCCTCGAGCAGGGGGGCACCGGTGGCCGTCGACCGTTTGCGCCAGAAGCGGATCTCCCTCGCCGCGTGGTCCCGCCGCAGGCGGAGCGCGATCCTGCGGAGCACGCCGGCGGACAGCGCGGCGCCGCTGTCGAGCAGCCCGATCCGGAGGCCGCGCAGCCGGATCGGCCGCTCGGCGAGGTCGAGCGATCCGTCCGGCAATGGGCTGCCAAGCCGAAAGGAGGTGGGTTTTGTCGCCATGCCAGGTTTCTCCTGGGCCGTTTCGGGCCCGCCGCCAGGGATTTGACCGGTCCCGCGGCAACAACAAATTAACGACTTAACACTAGCATTCCGCCGGGCGGGCAAAAATCGTCCAGAATGGCAGGTCTCCGGCGCATTCGAGGCAACGCCGCCACCGAAAGGTGTTGGAAGCCGCGAAGACGTTTTCGCGGGCGCGGCCCGGATAAATGATGCTACTGTTTTCGCTGGCCGGCCCGGCCGACGAAACGGCCGAAAGGAGCAAGGGTTTGGACGCACTGCCCGAAACAGGCGTGCATCGGGAGATCGCCGACACGACACTCGACAAGGCCGTCGATATCGCCGTAATCCTGCCGTGCTACAACGAAGTGGCGGCGATTGCCGGCGTCGTGGCCGCCTTTCACAAATTCCTGCCCGACGCGGTGGTCTACGTCTACGACAACAATTCCAGCGACGACACGGCCGCGGCGGCGCGCGCCGCCGGCGCGACGATCCGGCGCGAACCGCTGCAGGGCAAGGGCAATGTGGTCCGGCGCGCCTTTTCCGATGTCGAGGCGGACGTCTATATCATGGTCGATGGCGACGGCACCTACGATGCCGGGCGCGCGCGTGAAATGGTCGATCAGCTGATGCGCGACAATCTCGATATGATCGTCGGGATCCGCGAAGGTGACGACCCGGCGGCGTATCGCCGTGGGCATCGAACGGGCAATTGGTTGTTCAACAGCGTGGTGGCGCTGCTGTTCGGCGACCGCTTCAGCGATATCTTTTCCGGCTACCGGGTGTTTTCCCGGCGGTTCGTAAAATCCTTCCCGGCGTTGTCCGCCGGGTTCGAGATCGAAACCGAACTCACCGTGCACGCCATTCAATTGCGCATGCCGGTGGCCGAAGTCGCGACCGCCTATGGCGGCCGCATGGAAGGGTCGGCCAGCAAGCTCAATACCTATCGGGACGGCCTGAAAATCCTGCGCAACATCGTCCTGTTCACCCAGCATTACAGGCCGTTGTTGTTCTACGGCGCGATCAGCGGCGTTCTGGCCGCGATTTCATTGTTCTTCGGCTATCCGGTGATCCAGGAATACTTCGAAACCGGCTTGGTGCCGCGCTTGCCGAGCGCCGTGTTGGCGACCGGCATTATGCTCACCGCATCGGTGAGCCTCGCGATCGGGCTCATTCTGCATACGATCAGCCGCGGCCAGCTTGAGGTCAAGCGGTTGCTTTACCTGAATTATCCGCACCCGTCGACACGCCGGGACGACGCTGGGCGATGACACCCACAAGTTGTTTTCTCTGAGGCTTTTTCATTCCTCTTTAAGGTTCTTCTAGTTTGATGCGGGCTTGCGCCGCCGGCGCACCGCCGGCGGCGGTCGAACATCGAGGGAGCGGGAGAGCAGGTGGCGCTACGGATTATCATCGCGGACGACAGCGTTACCGATCGTCAGGATATCCGCCGCAGCCTGGACGCGACCGGTCTCGACTTCAATGGTGTCGATGCCGGGGACGGCGCCGAGACCCTGCAATTGCTCAGCCGTTTTCCGGCCGACCTGGTGATTTGCGAAGTCAGCATGAAGCCGATGAGCGGCCTCGACCTGGTGGCCGCGCTGCGCAACGGCGCCGCCACGCCCAATCCCAACCTGCCGGTCATTCTGGTCTGCGGGTATCTCAATGCCTTCCTGTTCGATCTCGGCGACTTGGTCGGTTCGGACGAATTGCTGACCAAGCCACTCAATGCGGACGTGCTGCGGGCACGGATCCTGTCGATCTTGCGCAAGGCCGGCCCGGTTTAGCGCAAATCCCGAGCGAACTGAAACGGTTCGCGACGACGTATTTGCGTAAAAGCGATAAGGTAGACCATTTCACTTGAGTCAATTTAAACGAGAAATGGTCTAGCGCGGCCCGGGCGGATTGACCGCAACCGGATCGCCCGCCGCCAGGCCAAGCCGGTGCGCGGCGCTGCCTTGGTTTACGGCGATTTCGACCAGCCCGCATGAATTGCCATACCAGAAGGGCGCGCCGGTGGCGCTCTCGGCGAATGTTCGCGCCGCACGGATCTCGACGCCGCCGGCGACCAGCACCGCCGCCGGATGGACCGAGTCGGCACGGAGGCCGGTCATGAGGTTGCCGAACCCGTCGATATAAACGATCTCGGGCAGATCGTCGGGCCAGCCGGCGCCGGGCGGCTCCGCCCCGCGGTGTGAGTCGGCCGCCGCCATCTCGATTGCGTCGCCCGGCGGCGGGTCGCCCCGCGCGATCATCGCCGCCACCGGGGCGAACAGGTCGCGGCCGTGGAACGTCGCGGACAGGCGGGCCGGCCGCCAGGTGATCCGCCAATGCCGGGCGCGCCGGGCGCGCCGCCGAACCAGTTCGAACAATCCGTTGCCCGGTCCGACGAACCAGCGACCATCCGCTTCAAGGATGAGCGGCGGGCGGGCGCTGCCGACGCCCGGGTCGACGACGCCGACGCACACCGTGCCCGGCTCAAAACCGTGCGCCAGCGCGGCCAGAAGATACGCCGCCCGCCGCGGGTCGTGCGCGGGCGCGTCGTGCATCAGGTCGATGGTGGCGATGCCGGGGGCGGCGCCCGCCAGCACCGCGCGCATTTGCCCGACATAGGGACCGGCGAGGCCGAAATCGGTGAACAGCAGGATCATGCCGCCACTATGGCGAAGCCTGCATCTTCGGGGCAAGCTGGTGTTGTCCGATTGGATTCCGCAAATGCGGATTCGCACGGGAACCGCTAAGGCAAAAGGAGGCGGCATGCGGCTTGACGGAAAGATTGCGATCGTGACCGGTGCGGGGTCCGGGTTCGGCGCGGGAATCGCCCAACGATTCGCCGCCGAGGGCGCCTCGGTGCTGGTCAACGATATTGATGCGGCGGCGGGTGAGCGGGTCTGCGCCGAGATCGGCAATGCCGGGTCCGCCGCCTTTCACGGTGCCGACGTGTCCGACGACGGCGGCATGGAAGGACTCGTGCAGGCGGCGCTCGACCGGTTCGGCGGCCTCGACATCTTCGTGAACAACGCCGGGATCACACACCGCAACCAGCCGATGCTGGAGGTCGACGAGGCGACATTCGACCGGGTCTTCGCGGTGAACGTGAAGTCGCTCTATCTGTCGGCGCGCCATGCGGTGCCGGTGTTCCGGGCGCGGGGCGGCGGTGTCTTCATCAACATCGCATCGACCGCCGGCGTGCGGCCGCGGCCCGGCCTGACCTGGTACAATGGCTCCAAGGGCGCCGCGATCACGCTGACCAAATCGATGGCGGTCGAGCTGGCGCCGGACCGTATCCGTGTTTGCGCGGTCAACCCGGTGATCGGGGAGACCGGTCTCACTGAAAGTTTCATGGGCGCGCCCGACACGCCGGAGAACCGCGCCCGCTTCGAGGCGAGCATCCCGCTCGGCCGTTTCAGCACGCCGGAGGATGTCGCGGGGGCGGCGCTCTATCTCGCCTCCGACGAGGCGGCGCTGCTGACCGGGGCGTGCCTCGAAGTGGATGGCGGGCGCTGTATCTAGACCATTTCTTGTTCAAATTGACGCACGTGAAATGGTCATTCTCTATATTTTTGCGCAACTATGTCGTCGCGAACCGTTTTGGTTCGCTCGGGATTTTCCTTAAGCCGCCAAAAGAAAACCGCCCGGGGATGGCGCCCCGGGCGGTTCGACCAATACGCTGAAGAGGAGTTAGTCGCGCATAATGCCGATGATATTCAGAATGTGGATGAACATGACGACGAAGCTGCCATAGAGGCCGAGCGCGCCGAAGATCGCCAGTTTCGTCACCATTTCGACGGGAGCCTGGAAATACATGTTCTTGATCATCTGGGTTTCCCAGGCGGTGATGCCCGCAAAAACCAGGACCACGAGGCTGGAGATGCCGAGGCTCATCATGGTGCTTTGGACCAAGAAATAGTTCACCAGCATGGCGATGATCAAACCGATCGCGGCCATCACGAAGAACTTGCCGAAGCCCGACAGGTCGCGCTTGGTGGTGTAGCCGAACAGGCTCATGCCCGCGAACATGCCCGAGGTGATGAAGAACGCCCGGCCGATGTCCATGACCCCTGCTTGGGTCTGCATGAAATAGTAGATCATCGGCGAGATCATCACGCCCCAGAGCGCGCAATAGACCCAATAATAGGCCTGCGCCGCGACGGTGCTTTGCATGTTCAGGATCTTGGTGGAGAACCAGCCCATGCCGATGATCGCGGCAAACAGGACCCACTTGATGGGGCCGACGGCCAGTGTGAACATCAACTCCGGCGAATTCGCCATGAACAGGACGACAACGCCGGTAAACGCAACACCCAGCGCCATGTAGTTGTAGACCCGCAGCATATAGGCGCGCAGTCCGGCATCGATATCCGCGGCGCCGGCGCGGTCTACAGTCTGGCCTTGAGTGGCATATCGTGGATCGAGCGCCATAGTGCTTCTCCATACCCGTTAGGTTAACTGTTTGACTGTCTATATTGGGAATTTTGCTGCGATAATCAATACGCCGTCAAAGGTTTCCACTTCGTAAATGTCCGCCCGATGGCATTAAAATATTAACCATAATTTTTCGCCATACGGTCACTGGTCCTGGCGGCGCGCCTCGAACCCGAGAATCAGGTCCACCTGATCGCCGACAAATCCGTTATCGACCGCGTAGGTCATGCCGAAGTCGCTGCGTTTCAGGCGGCCCTTGGCGTTGATACCGACCACATAGGGCTTGCCGCCAAAAAGCCCGCCGCCGATCGGATATTCGCCGCTCTTGAGCCAGGTGACGTCCAGGGTCAACGGCTTGGTAACGCCGCGCAGGGTCAGCGCGCCCTTGATTTTGCCGGTTCGCGGGCCGGTGCGTTCGGCGGATTTACCGACGAAGGTCATCTCGGGAAACTCCTGCGCGTTCAGGAAATCCGGACTGCGGATATGGTCGTCGCGCTTCTGGTGTCCGGAAAAGAAACTGCCGGTTTTGACTGTGATCGCAATATCCTGCACAGCCGGGCTTTTTTCGTCGAAGACGAAACTGCCGGACGCCGTGGTGAAGAGTCCGATCATGTCGAAATAGCCGATATGGCGCACCTTGATCGCGACGGTGAAGTGGTTCGGGTCGATGACGTATTTTGCCGGCTCGGCGGATGCGGACCGGGCCGGTAGGGACAGCAGCGCCACCGCGAAAAGGGCCGCCGCAATGCCGCGCATCGCGCGTATCAAATGTGTGAACATCGGACTGTCTCCGCTTGTGTGACCGTGCGATCCGGGCACGCCCCGCATTCTGGCCCTAAAAGCGGGCCAACGGAAACCGTCAAACGAAATTGTGATGGGCGCCGGTCAGTCGTTGCGCAAATGCGGCGCGGGTTTCTGTCCCAGCGCCCGCCACGTGCCCAGAAAACCCATGGCCTGGGTGATGGCCAGGCAAATCAGCATGGTGATCGCGACCGGTTCGGGCGTGAACTGCCATTTCGCGTGCATCACCTGCACCACCACGGCCCATCCGGCGAAGCTGCCGATGACCGCCGCCAGGATCGCGGTGACCGCGCCAAGCAGCCCGAATTCGATCAGGTAACTCGCCAGCAGGCTGCGCCGCCGCGCGCCGAGTACTTTCAGGACGACCGAATCGTATACCCGCCGGCGATGGGACGCGGCGATCGCCCCGGATAGAACCAGCGCGCCGGCCAGCACCGCGACCGCCGCGATGGCGCGCACCGCCATGCCGAGCCGGCCGAGGATCTCGTTCACGCCTTCGAGGATTTCCTTGACGCGAATCGCCGAAATGTTGGGGAATTTGTCGGTCACCGCCTTCTCCAGCGCAGTCTCCACGGCGGGCGCGGCCTTGGCGGTGGCGATGTGGGTCTGCGGCGCGCCTTCCAGCAATCCCGGCGAGAAGATCAGGACGAAATTCATCGACAGGGTCGTCCAGTCGATCTCGCGCAGGGTGGCAATGCGCGCCGACACCTCGCGGCCCAAAAGGTTGACCGTGATCGTGTCGCCGATCTTGAGCCCGAACGCCGCGGCGGCGCGGGCGTCGAACGACACCAGCGGCGGGCCGTTGTAATCCTCGGGCCACCAGGTTCCGGCGACCACCTTGCTCCCCTGTGTCGGCGGCTTTCGCGCCCAGGTCAGGCCGCGATCGCCGCGCAGGATCCAGGCGACTTCCGGCGGTGCCTTGATTTGCGCGACCGGCGTGTCGTTCAACCGAACGATGCGGCCGCGCATCATCGGCACGCTTTCGCTTTGGCGGATGCCGGGGAATCCGGCGACGACCTTTTTGAATGCCGCCAGCTGATCGGTCTGGATGTCGATGAAATAGAATCCCGGCGCTTCTTCCGGGATGGTGCGGTTGATTTGGCGTTCCAGGTTGGCCTCGATGACCGCGACCGCGACCAGCACGGTCAGCCCCATGCCGAGCGCCAGAACGACGCTGGCGGTGGGCGCGCCGGGCCGGGCGATATTGGCGATGGCGAGGCGCAACAGCGGCCGGCGCGGCCGGGGCGCGCGCCGGAACAGCGCGGCGACAATCCGTGCGGCCGCGACGAACAGCAGCAAGGTGACCGCGGCGCCGACGACGAACCAGGCCGCGTAAAGCGGCCGGTGGGCGGTGACCACGACCAGCACCGCCAGCACCGCCGCCGTCAACACGATCCACAGGACATAGACGCCGCGGGGGGCCTGCCGCGGCGGCGCGACCGCCGCGCGGAACAGGCCGCCGGGGGCAACGTCGCGTGCCTGACCGAGCGGCCATAGGGAAAAAGCGGCCGCGGTCAGCAGTCCGAATAAGCCGGCCTTGATCAGCGGCGCCGGATAGAGCCCGGCCCGCGCGGCGACCGGCAGGTTTTCCGACAGAAACGGAACAACGGCGAGCGATATCGCGCCGCCCGCGGCGACGCCCATCGCGACACCCACGACGGCGAGCGCGAGGATTTGCAGCAAGTAGATGCGGAATACCATCGGTCCGCCGGCGCCAAGGCATTTCAACGTGGCGATCGACGTCATGCGAGAGTCCAGAAAGCTGCGCACCGCGTTGCCGATGCCGACGCCGCCGACCAACAGCGCCGTCAGGCCGACCAGGCTGAGGAACAGGGTCACCCGGTCGACGAAGCGCTGAATGTTCGGCGCGGCCCGCTCGATCGATCGAATGCGCCAGCCCGCTTCGGGGAATCGCGCCTCGAGACGGCCGATCCACGCCTTCGGCGTGACGCCGGCCGGCAAGGCTATCCGGGTATGGTAGCGGATCAGGCTGCCGGGCTGGACCAGTCCGGTCGCGGCCAGCGCCGGTTTCGAAATCATGACGCGCGGACCCATATTGAAGGCGCGGGTGCCGCGGTCCGCCTCCCGCTCGATCACCGCGGTCAGGACAACCGCGATATCGCCGATCCGCAAGCGGGCGCCCAAATCGACGCCCAGCTTTTCGAGCAGCCGGCGGTCTGCGGCCGCGCCCCAGGCATCGCCCCGTTGGGCCAGCACCGCGGCCCGGTCGGCATCGCCGGCCAGCCGGAACCCGCCGTAGAGCGGATAGGATGCGTCGACCGCCTTCAATTCGATCAAGCTGCGGGCGCGCCCGCCGGCGGCGACGGCCATTGCGCGCATTTCCGCGATCTCGGACACCCGCGCCGCTGCGTCCTTCAGCCAGTTGCGTTGCTCGGCCGTGGTGGTCCGATGGGTCAGCCGCAGGTCGACATCGCCGCCGAGCAGGACCCGCGCATCGGCGCGGATGCCCGCCAGGATGCTCTGCGACAGGGAACCGACACCGGCAATCGCCGCGACGCCGATGGCGAGGCAGGCAAGGAAGAGCCGGAAGCCGCGCAACCCGCCGCGCAAATCGCGCCGGGCAATACGCCAGGCGAGCGCAAGATCGGACATTACGACGCCAGGCTGGCCATGGCGGCGGCCGGGCTGTCGGCGTCGACGATGCAGCCATCGACCAGCCGGATTTGCCGGGCGCAGCGGCCGGCCAGACTTGGGTCATGGGTGATCAGCATCAGTGTGGCGCCGCGCCGGTCGGCGAGATCGAACAACAGCTCGATAATCTGCGCGCCGGTCTCGCCATCAAGGTTGCCGGTCGGCTCATCGGCGAGCAGCAGCCGGGGCTCGGTCGCGACGGCGCGGGCGAGCGCGACGCGCTGTTGCTCGCCGCCCGAGAGCTGACCCGGATAATGTTCCAACCGGTCGGCCAATCCGACCGCGGCAAGTTCCGCCGCCGCGCGATCGAAAGCGTCGGCGCGCCCGGCGAATTCCAACGGCACGGCCACGTTTTCCAGTGCGGTCATGGTTGGGATAAGGTGAAAGGCCTGAAAGACGATCCCCATGGTATCGCGGCGGAACAGCGCGAGCGCGTCTTCGTCGAGCGTGCCCAAATCCTGCGCCGCGACTTCGACCCTACCGGCGGTTGCCCGTTCCAATCCGGCGATGACCATGATCATCGATGTCTTGCCGGAACCCGACGGGCCGACGATACCGATCCGCTCGCCCGCACCGATTTCGAGGTCGATACCACGCAGAATATTGACCTGACGGGCTTCGGTCCCAAGTGTAAGCTCGACGCCGGAAAGGCGCACAATTGGTTCAGGCGGCACTTCGTCAATCATGATTTACACCGTATACCGGAAAACTTGCCCAGAAGTTACGCCCCCCGAGATTGCCACCCCACGGGTCGCGGACAAGGACCGGCGGGAGGTCGCAATGGGTAGGGTTGAGATGGCACCCCGTGCATATGGCGCGTGGCGCCGGGGTTTCAACGCCCTTCTGCTCCTGGCCCTCGTACTTCCGGCGGCAATACTGGCACCCGGAACGGTGCGCGCCAAGCAGCCGGTCATTCTCGCGTTGGGCGACAGTCTGACCGCGGGCTACGGATTGACGCAACAAGACAGTTTCCCCGCCCGGCTTCAGGCCGCGTTGCGCACCACCGGCATCGAGGCACGGGTCGTCAACGCGGGCGTCTCCGGCGATACCAGTGCCGGGGCGCTCCGCCGGGTCGATTGGCTGATGACGCAAAAGCCCGATTTGGTCATCGTCGAATTCGGCGCCAATGACGGCTTGCGCGGTCTCGACCCCGCGGAGACGAAGCGCAATCTCGATTCCCTCATTGTCCGGGTTCGTCAGCAGGGCGCGCGGGTGTTGTTGGCGGGCATGCTCGCGCCGCCGAATTTGGGACGCGATTACGGCGCCGCCTTCAACGCCGTCTTTCCTCAACTCGCGAAGCGGCATAAGGTTGTTTTCTACCCGTTCTTCCTGGACGGCGTGGTGGCGAAGCCCGCGCTCAATCTTGGCGATGGCATTCATCCGAATGCGAAGGGTGTGTCGGTAATCGTCGAACGGATTTTGCCGTATGTGCGGCGCGCATTGGGAGAGGCGGGATGACCAAAGACGCGGCATTTCTCGCCGGCCATGCGACGGCGGCCGATTGGCGTGACGCGGCGGCAGAGATCGTTGGCCAGCTTGGTGATGTTACCGCGGCGCATCGGCTGGGGTTTCTGTATGTCACGCCGCACTTCGCCGAACATCTGGGCGCTATCGGTGATTTTCTTGGCCAACAAACCGGCGTGCCTCATTGGGTCGGGACAGCGGGGCTTGGCGTCTGCGGAACCGGCAAGGAATATTTCGAAGAGCCCGCGTTGGCGGTAATGGTCGCGCCGATACCCGAGGATGCTTTTCGCGTGTTTTCCGGCGTGTCCGAGAATACCGCCGCCTTGATGGAGCGTTATGGCGGCTGGCTCGACGGTCCGGTGACGCCGCTCAGCGTGGTTCACGGCGATCCGCGCAACCAGCGGCTGCCCGATTTGGTGGAGGCGCTTTGCGACTCGACCAACGGATTCCTGGTCGGCGGGCTGACCGCCGCGCATGACAGTTTCCCTCAACTCGCCGACGCGGTGGAGGAAGGCGGGTTGTCCGGTGTGATGATCTCGCTCGATGCGGTGCCCGTACAATCGGGCCTGACCCAGGGCTGCTCGCCGATCGGCGGCATGCATCAAGTGACCAAGGCGCAAGACAACATCATTTTCGAACTCGACGACCGGCCGGCGCTCGATGTCTTCAAGGAGGACATCGGTGAGGTTCTCGCGCGCGATCTGCGCCGGGTCGCCGGATATATATTCGCCGCGCTGCCGGTCTCCGGGTCCGACACCGGCGATTACATGGTGCGGAACCTGGTCGGCATGGACCCGGAATCCGGCGCCGTTGCGATCGGCGAATACATCGCGGCGGGCGAGCAGGTCATGTTCTGCCGGCGCGACCATGACAGCGCGGTCAAGGACATGCGGCGGATGCTGGGGGACCTTAAGAAGCGCGCCGGCGGCAGCCCCATCCGCGGCGGGCTGTATTTTTCCTGCTGCGCCCGCGGTCCCAACCAGTTCGGCCCCGACAGCGCCGAGCTGGCCCTGGTCGCGAAGGAGCTCGGCGATTTTCCCTTGGCTGGATTCTTCGCCAATGGGGAGATCAACAACAACCGGCTCTATGGCTATACCGGCGTCCTCACGCTGTTTTTATAGTCGCTGAGATCGCGGCGCCGGAGGGTCGATTTCATGCTTCGGCTGTTCATCGCCATCGCCTTGCCCGACGCGCTGCGTCAACGCCTTGGCGGACTGCGCGTCGGGCTGCCGGGGGTTCGCTGGGTCGCGCCGGAAAACATGCATCTGACATTGCGGTTCGTCGGCGAGGTTGCGCTCGATCAGGCGCAGGATATCGATGCGGCGCTGGCGGCGGTCCGTGCGCCCCGGTTCTCGCTGCAGCTCGAAGGGGTGGGCATCTTCGGCAAGCCTCGCAAGGCGCGCGCGGTGTGGGTCGGCGCCGGCCAAAACGATGCGCTGCTCCATCTGCAGCGCAAGGTGGATGTCGCGGTCACGCGCGCGGGCGTCGAACCGGAAGCGCGCAAATTCTCGCCGCACGTCACCCTGGCCCGCTTGCGGGGCGTGTCGCCGACCCGGCTCGAGCGATATGTGGTCGATCATGCGGCGTTCCGGGCGCCGCCGGTGCCGATTGAGAAATTCGTGCTGTACTCCAGCGATCTCACCGCATCGGGCGCCGTTCATACGCCGGAGGCGGAATATCCGCTGGCCGATTGAGAGGGGTCGCCGCCGTTGGCCGCTTAACAGAGGTCCGCGCGAATCGCGTTGAGCCAGCCGCGCGATCCCGATTCGATCAAGTCGAGCGTGTGTTCGAAGGCGTCGGAGCCGCTGTTATAGGGATCGGGCACGTCCATCAAGCCGGATTCCGGCGCGGCATCGAGGAACATCGCCAATTTTTTTTCGGCACCCGGCGGGCAGCGGCGAATAAGTTTTCGATAGTGGTCGCGGTGCATCGCCAGAATGAGGTGAAAATCGACGAAATCCTGCATCCCGAGCTGCCGTGCGCGCAGGTCGCCGAACTCATAGCCGCGCGCGCGTCCGGCTTGCAGCGCCCGGTGATCCGGCGGTTCGCCGAGATGAAAGTCATGAATGCCGACCGAATCGACGCCGATGCGGTGGGCCAGGTCGGCCTCCGTCACCATATGCCGGAACACGCCTTCGGCGGTCGCCGACCGGCAGATGTTTCCAGTGCAGACAAACAGGACGCAGTACATCGAAAGTCGCCTGTATGACGTCGCGCGCGAACATGCGAATGGGTATTGTAGCGCCCGCTGCGGGAATGGCGAATCGCGCAAAACCATTTCCACGATGGAAGGCAAGCGTGTGACCGTGATGACCGAAGGCCTCGACCCTCTTATGACATCGATACGGGCGTGCCGGCTGTGCGCCGATCACTTGCCCCTCGGTCCGCGGCCGGTGGTTCAGGCGCTCGGATCCGCGCGGCTGT
>Ga0224508_10003546_pt1 | contig 12875 bp, 12 predicted proteins | sample SF_Jan12_sed_USG_4_FD_170157 | JGI IMG/M metagenome (GOLD analysis project Ga0224508, IMG submission 170157) | Sediment microbial communities from San Francisco Bay, California, United States - SF_Jan12_sed_USGS_21 | ecosystem: Environmental > Aquatic > Marine > Sediment | place: USA...
GAGAACAGGGTGAGCACCAGGCTGAGGGCCGAGTGCACGGGATTGCGCGACGCGACCACGCCCACGGCTCCGAGCAGCGCGAAGAAGCCGGCGATGAGGAACACGGCCATCTCCATCTAGGCGCGACCTCCTCGGCCCGACCGTGTGCCCCCCGTGGGTCGGTGATCAGTCACCGTCGCCGCCCGACTGTCCGACTTCGGGATCACGCGTGCCGTAGCCGAGCTCTCCGGCCCATGCGACCCGACCCTCGTAGCTGGCATCCCCGGAGGGCGCGGTTGCCCGCATCCAGGCGGACGTGTGCTGGTCCTCACCGTCGCGCCAGTCCTCCCATGGCAGCTGTTGCGGCTTGCCGTCGTCGCCGACCAGGAGCTCGTCCTTGGTGTAGATCGCGTCGTCTCGGCTCGTGAAGGAGAACTCGAACAGCTTGGACTCGGTGATCGCCTCGGTCGGACACGCCTCGACGCAGAGGTCGCAGTGGATGCAACGGAGGTAGTTGATCTCGTAGACGAAACCGAACCGTTCACCGGGCGAGACCGGGTCGTCGGCGGGGTTGTCCTGACCGCGAACGTAGATGCAGTTGGCCGGGCACACGCCGGCGCACAGCTCGCAGCCGATGCACTTCTCCATGCCGTCCTCGTACCGATTGAGCACGTGGCGACCGTGAAGTCGCTCCGATTTCTCGCGCTTCTCCGCCGGGTACTCGGTGGTTACGCGTTCGTCGAAGAGCTTCCCGAATGTGAGGCCGAAGCCACGGACCGAGTCGAGGAGTCCCATCAGCGCGCTCCGACGGGGGAGTCGGACTCGGCCTGTTCGTCGAGTCGTTGGCGCCGCGATGCACTGATGGCTGCGGACATCAACAGCGCGCCGAGCGCGAGCGCCGCGCCCGAGACGATGGCGACCACGACACGGCTCCAACCGCGATTGTCACCGATCTCGAGGGCCGCGACGAAGAGGAACCAGCCGAGCGACAGTGGGATGAGGATCTTCCAGCCGAGGTCCATCAGCTGGTCGTATCGCAGTCGGGGAAGGGTGGCGCGGAACCACACGAACACGCCGAGGAACACGAGGAGCTTCAGCATGAACCAGAACATGCCCCACAGCCAGGCCGGGCCGGCGTAGGTCGGACCGGCCGGCCCACCGAAGAACAACGTCACGATGATCGCGGACATCGTCACCGTGTTCATGAACTCAGCCAGGAAGAAGAGCGCGAACCGCAGCGAGCTGTACTCGGTGTGGAATCCTCCGACCAGCTCTTGTTCGGCCTCGACCAGATCGAACGGTGGGCGGTTGAGCTCGGCGGTTCCTGCGATGAGGAAGATGACGAAGGGCACGATGCCTGTCGCGAGCACGTTCCAGTTGACGATGCCGCCGGTCTGGGCGAGCGCGATGTCGTGGCTCGACAGGCTGCCGGTCTTCAGGATCACGGCCGCGAGCGACAGGCCGAGGGCGGCCTCGTAGGACACCATCTGGGCCGACGCGCGAACCGAGCCGAGGAGCGGATACTTCGAGCCCGACGACCAGCCGGCGAGCATGACGCCGTACACGGCCAGCGACGACATGGCGAGGAAGAAGAGGACACCCACCGGCGCGTCTGCCACCTGGAGGAAGGTCTCGTGGCCGAACCACGTGACGGTGCCGTCGCCGTCTTCGCCGAAGTCGCCGCCGATCGGCACGATGACGAACACCAAGAAGGCGGGCACCAGCGAGAGATACGGCGCCAGCTTGAACACGAATCGGTCGGACCGTTCGGGGATGAGGTCCTCCTTGAAGAAGAGCTTGATCCCGTCGGCGAAGGTCTGGAGGATCCCGAACGGTCCGGCGACGTTGGGGCCGATGCGGTTCTGCATGTCGGAGATGAACTTGCGCTCGAACCAGACCATCAGCATCACCGAGACGAGCAACATGACGAAGGCGACGACGACCTTCAACAAGACGATGCCGACCTCCTCGAACCCGACATCGTCGAGGAAGAGCGGGTCGAGGGCGAAGACGTTGGTTCTCATAGCGTGGCCACACGCACGTCGGTGACGACGGTTGCGAGGTCGATCAGGGCACGGACGTCGGCACCGGCGCGATTCAGCGGGATGACGGCGCGACCGCGAGGGACGCAGCGATCGGGACGCGCCGGGAGCTCGATGCTGGCCCGAGCCGATGTGACCCGCACGAGGTCGCCGTCGCGCACACCCAGCGCGGCCGCGTCGAGGGGGTGCATCGAGATGCGGGCGAGGTCGGACTGGTGGGCCATCGAGGCGCAGTGCTGGACGATCGTGCCCTGGTCGTACAGTCGCCTGTCGGCGACGAGGCGAAGCGCATAGCCGTCGACGGGGACGATCTCGGTGGGAACCGGGGCGCTGAACGAGACCATCGCGGGGCGGTCGGCGCCCGCATCATCCGGCCGCGGAATCACGAGCCCGTCGTGTGCCGCTCGGACCTGCTCGACGGTGGCGCCGGCGTGGCTCGGCGCCAGCCGTTCGATCTCGGCCCATGCCGACTCGGGCGATTCGATGCCGAGGTCGGCCCGGAGCGCCCACGCGAGCTCGGCTGCGATGAGCCAGTCGGCACGAGCCGTGCCCGGCGGGTTGACCTTCTGCATCAACGGACTGAGGCGTCCCTCGAGATTCGTGTGCGTCCCCGCCCCCTCGGCGAAGCCGGCGGCGGGTAGGACGACATCGGCGTTCGCGACCGACGACGACGCGAAGATGTCGACCGCGATGACGGTTCGGCATGCCGCCAGCCCCCGTGAGGCGAGATCGGCATCGGGGAAGTCGGCGAGGGGGTCGGCGCCCAACAGAACGAGGGTGGTCAATGACCCGTCGACCGCCGCTTCGAGCATGCCAGCCGTGTCGAGCCCGCTGTCGGCGGGCACGGTCCCCCACGCAGCCCGGTACCACTCGCCTCCCTCGGCCAGGGTCGTCCGACCGGGGAGCATGCCCGGCGTGAGCCCCATGTCGAGCGCACCGCTGATGTTCCCGCGGCGCAGCAGCGGCAGGAACGACACCGACTCCAGCTCGGTGAACGCGGCGATGGCGTCGATGATCGGGCCGGCCTGCTCGGCGACCGACGGTCGGCCGACGATGACGGTGACGGCTCGAGCTGCGAGCGCCGCCGCTGCGGCCTGCAGCTCGGCCGGCTCGACGCCGCCGACCTCGACATCGGTGCGGCCGTCGACGATGGCCCGGGCGACGGCGCCGACATCGCCGGGGCGGGCGTGCGCACCGACGGTGACGAGCGACCCGAGGCCGCTCGCGATCGGGGACAGCTCGACGATGGTGATGTCGCCCTCGACTGCCGCATGGCGGAGGCGGAGGAAGAGGGTGCCGAACTGCTCCTTCGGGTCGTCGACGAGCAGCACCACGGCACTTCCGGGTGCCATCGCGTCGGAGATGGTGTTCCGCGGCAGCGCGGTCACGACCTGAGCCGGGAGGCCGTCGCCGAGCTGCGCGTCGACGTTGTCGGTGCCGATGACTCCCTTGGCGAGCTTCGCCCAGACGTACTGTGCCTCGGTCGTGAGGTTGGCGCCGCCGATGACGCCGATGCTCTCCGCACCGCCGGCCTCGAGCGACGCCGTGATCGCCGACGCCGCCCGCTCGACCGCGACAGCCCAGCTGGTGGCCACGAGCTCGTCGCCGTCGTCGGTTGCATTGCCGAGCGAGTCACCACGGACGAGCGGCGTGACAAGTCGTTGGTCGTGGCTCAACGCCTCGAACGAGAACCGGTCTCGATCCGTGAGCCAGCCCCAGTTGGTGGCATCGCTGTCGACACCCTGGATGCGCAGGACCCGATCGCGCGAGGACTGGACGTTGACACGGTCGCCCATCGGGTTCGGGAAGGTCGAGTCGACCTCTTCGAGGTCCCACGGCCGCGCCTTGAAACGATATGGCTTGGCGGTGAGGGCACCCACCGGACAGATCTGCACGGTGTTGCCGCTGAAGTAGGAGGCGAACGGCTCGTCGGGGAACGTGTTGACCTGGGTCTGACTCCCACGGTCCTGGAAATGGATCAGCGGATCGCCGGCGACCTCGCTGGCGAAGCGGGTGCAACGATCACACAGGATGCACCGCTCACGGTCGAGGTAGACGGTGTCGCTGATCGGAATCGGCTTCTCGTAGTGCCGCTTCTCCTCGACGAATCGACTCTCGCCCGGCCCGTACGCCATCGTCTGGTCCTGGAGCGGGCATTCGCCGCCCTTGTCGCACACGGGACAGTCGAGCGGGTGGTTGATGAGCAAGAACTCGAGGACACCGTCCTGGGCCTTCTTGGTCAGGTCGCTCTCGGTGTCGACGATCATGCCGGGGGTGCACGGCAGCATGCATGAGGGCTGGAGCGATGCGCCTCGACCGGCATCGACCTCGACCAGGCACATCCGGCACATGCCGACCGGTTTCATGCGGGGGTGGTGGCAAAAGCGCGGGATGTAGACGCCGTTGCGCTCGCAGGCGTCGATGAGGAGCTCGCCCGCGTTCGCCTCGACCTCGACACCGTTCACCGTCACCGGCACAACGTCTGCATCCGTTGGAGCCGTCACGGGCCGGTGGCCTCCACGGGAATGAGCTCGCGTGCCGTGATCTTGGCCTCGAACTCGTGGCGGAACCGGCGAATGGCCGAGGTGATCGGTGCGACCGACGACGGACCCAGCGGGCAGATGGTGGTCTGCTTCGGCGGGAACGGGACTGCGTCGAGACCGTTGGCCTCGTCGGCCGCAGTCGGGTACGGGCCCGGGCTGATGTTGTCGGCGATGTCCAGCAACATGTCGATGTCGCCGGGGCGGCCGAGGCCATCGTGGATGCGCTGGAGGATCGTCTCCTCCCAGCTCGTGCCCTCGCGGCAGGGCGTGCACTTGCCGCAGGACTCCCTGGCGAAGAACCGGACGACACGGAGGCACGCCTTCACAGCGTCGGTGGTCTCGTCCATGACGACGATGGCGCCCGATCCGAGCATCGACCCGGCTGCCCCCACCGGGCGGGCCTCGAGCGGCAGGTCGAGCTGTTCGGGGAAGAACCACGGTGCGGAGCCGCCGCCGGGGATGAACATCTTGAGCTCGTGGCCAGCGCGGATGCCCTGGCAGTAGTTGTCGCCGTACAGCAGTTCGCGAAACGTGGTCGTGCCGTGCTCGACCTCGTACACGCCGGGCCGTTTCACGTGTCCGGAGACGGCGAACATGCGCGTGCCCGGTGACGTCTCGCTTCCGAAGGCCTTGTATGCCGCGGCACCGTTGTTGATGATCCACGGCAGGTTCGCGAGCGTCTCGACGTTGTTGACGATGGTCGGCTTGCCGTACAGCCCGATCGCGGCCGGGAAGAACGGTGGCTTGAGGCGCGGCATGCCGCGATTGCCTTCGAGACTCTCGATGAGTGCCGTCTCCTCGCCCACGATGTAGGCCCCGGCACCCCAGTGCAGGACGATGTCGACGGACAGATCGGTACCGAGGATGTTCGTGCCGACCAGGCCGGCGTCGTAGGCCTCGTTCAAGGCGATGGCGATGCGTTCCTGGGCCAGGGCCATCTCGCCGCGCACGTACAGGAAACACTGTGAGAGACCGAGGGCGTAGCAGGCGATGAGGCTGCCCTCGATGAGCTGATGCGGATCGCGCTGCATCAACAGCCGGTCCTTGTAGGTGCCTGGTTCGCTCTCGTCGCCGTTGACGACGAGGTACCGGGGCCAGACGCCTGGCGGACAGAACCCCCACTTGACACCGGCCGGGAACCCGGCCCCACCTCGCCCGAGCAGGGTGGCGTCGCGGACGATGTCGTGGATCGATGTCGGCGACTGTTCGAGCGCTCGCTTCAAGCCGTCGTACCCGCCCGTCGCGAGCGACCGCGCGAGGGTGTGGGAATCCTCGTGCACGAAGCGCCCGGTGACGATCTTCGGACCCTCGTTGTCGACGTAGCCTGGGGCGTGGGCCAGGTAGGAGTTGACCCCCATCAGCGGGCCCGCTCTTCGGCCGGATCCGGCAACCACACCGGCGCCTCGGTGGCGACCTCGGGTGGCACGACACCGGCCAGACGATCGCCGGCGATCCGTTGGCGTACCGTGGCCAGCACCCCGTGCTCGGGGACATCGGTGGCCCGGCCCGCTCGGAGGTCGTCGACCAGCTGATCGAAGTCGTCGTTGGTCACGTGGTACCGGTACCGGTAGTTGACCTGGAGGCAGGGGGCCTCGGTGCATGCCGCGATGCACTCGACGTCCTCGATGGTGAAGAGCCCGTCGTCGGTGGTTCCACCGGCCTTCACGCCGAGCACCGTCTCGGCGTGATGGAGCAGCTCCTCGCCGCCGAGCAGCTGGCAGCTGATGTTCGTGCAGACGTTCACGACGTAGGTCCCGACCTCGTGACGCTTGAACATCTCGTAGAACGAGCAGGTGCCGAGCACCTCGGCCGGTGTGACACCGACCAGCTCGGCGACGTGCGTCATGGCGTCGTCGGCGACGTGACCGTCCTGCTCCTGGGCCAGGTGCAACAGCGGGATGAGCGCCGACTTCGGTCGCGGGTACCGAGCGATGATCTCCTCGGCGATGGTGACGTTCTCGGGCGACAATCGACTCATCGATCGACGTCCCCCATGATCGGGTCGACGGAGCTGATGATCGCCACACCGTCGGCGAGCAGGCCGCCCGCCATGAGATGGGGCAGACACTGGAGGTTCACGAAGCTCGGTCCTCTGATGTGCATGCGATACGGGTGAGGGCCGCCGTCGCTCACCATGTAGCAGCCGAGCTCGCCTCGGGGTGACTCGACTGCGACGTAGACCTCGCCCTCGGGCACCTTGAAGCCCTCGGTGAAGATCTTGAAGTGGTGGATGAGCGCCTCCATCGACTCGTCGATGCGAGCGCGAGGTGGTGGTGTGACCTTCTTGTCCTGGATGCGGTAGTCGCCGGCCGGCATGCGTTCGAGGATCTGGCGCACGATCCGCATCGACTCGCGGATCTCGTTGAGCCGGATGGCGTATCGATCGAAACAGTCGCCGTAGGAGCCGACGAGTACGTCGAAGTCGACCTCGTCGTAGGCCAGATAGGGCTGATCGCGACGGAGGTCCCAGTCGTAACCCGTCGAGCGCAACAGCGGCCCAGTGACTCCGAGCGCCAGGCATTCGGCGGTGTTCAACACGCCGACCCCCTGCAGCCGCTCGCGCCAGATCGGCTGACCGGTGAGGAGCTGATCGAACTCGTCGAGCTTGTCCGGAAACGAGTCGAGCAGTCGGAGGGTGTCGTCGCGCCAGCCGTCGGGGAGGTCGGCGGCGACGCCGCCCGGTCGGATGTAGTTGTGGTTCATCCGCAGCCCGGTGATCTTCTCGAACAACCGCAGCATGTCCTCGCGCAGTCGCCATCCGTAGATCATCGCCGAGACGGCGCCGAGGTCGAGACCGTTGGTGGCCTGGAACAGCAGGTGCGAGCTCATGCGGTTCAGCTCGCACATCAGCATGCGAATCCACACGGCGCGCGGCGGCGCCTCGATCTCGAGCAGCGCCTCGGTGGCCAGCGAGAAGACGAGCTCGTTGAACAACGGCGATGCGTAGTCCATCCGGGTGACATTCGTCGGACCTTGGAGGTACGAGAGCTGCTCACCGGTCTTCTCCATGCCCGTGTGCAGGTAACCGACGATGGGTTTGCACCGCAGGACGGTCTCACCCTCCATCTCGAGCATCAGCCGCAAGACGCCGTGGGTGCTCGGATGCTGGGGTCCCATGTTGATGACCATGCGCTGGTCTCCGGCCTCGGCCGGGACGTCGGCGAGCGCAGCGGCATCGGCCTCCGACAATCGCAGCACCGGGCTGCCCGTGCGGCGACGCACTCCGGAATCGTCGCCGAGATCGATGATGGTGGGGTCGGCCACGGTCATCTCACCGGGCCTCCGGGGCGCCCTTGAACTGCACGGGCACGCTGCCGACCGCGAAATCCTTGCGCAGCGGGTATCCCACCCAGTCCTCGGGCATGAGGATGCGGCTGAGGTCGGGGTGGTCGTCGAAGGTGAGGCCGAACATGTCGTAGGCCTCGCGTTCCATCGCTTCGGTACCGGGGTACTGGTCGAACAGCGATGGCAGGGTCGGGTCGTCCTCCGGTACCTGGACGCGCAGCCGGACTCGGTCGCGATCGAGATGGTTCAACACGTTGACGACCACCTCGAACCGTTCGCCGACGACACCGAGCGGCAGCGAGCGGCCCGGATGTGCGGAGTAGTCGACACCGCAGAGGTCGACACAGACCAGGTACCCGTCGGACCGCAGTTCCTCGACGACACCCAGAAGCTGGTCGCGTGTCGGGTGCAGCACCCGCTGGCCACGCGAGACCGCCACGGGAACCCCGTACGCGAGCTCGACCTCGGGGGCGTCGTCGCCCTCGCCCTCGTCGGTACCGTCGACGTGTTCCTCGGTCACGGCACGCCTACCGGGTGAGGATCATCTGCGACGCGGTCTGGCCGTCGCGCTGGTCGATGACGATCCCTGCACCCTCGACGCCGGGCTCGCGCCGCCGCGTGAGCTCGCCGCTCTGGATGTGATCGTGCAACGTCAGGATCGCGTGCATGAGCGTCTCGGGTCCGGGGGGGCAGCCAGGTGCGTACACGTCGACGGGAACGACCTGGTCGACTCCCTGCACGATCGCGTAGTTGTTGAACATGCCCCCGCTCGATGCGCACACGCCCATCGAGATGACCCATTTCGGTTCGGCCATCTGGTCGTAGATCTGGCGGAGGACCGGCGCCATCTTCTGCGAGACGCGACCGGCGACGATCATGAGATCGGCCTGTCGGGGTGAGGCGCGGAACACCTCCATGCCGTAGCGGGCCAGGTCGTAGTGAGCACCTCCGGCGGCCATCATCTCGATGGCACAGCAGGCCAGACCGAAGGTTGCCGGCCAGCAGCTGCGGGCCCGGGACCACTTCACGAGATCCTCGATCTTGCCGGTCAGGAAGCCGTGATCGAGCCCCTCGAGACCTTCATCGGCGACCCGGCCGACCTCGCCGATGAGTGGAACCTTCGGCATCAGGCCGCCTCTTCGCCGGTCGTGTCGCTGGTGGTGCGCCCGTCGAGGCCGACCCGTCGAACCGTCGTGGTGCTCGTGCGGCTCGCGCTCACCTGGTTCGCGGGACCTGCTTCTTCAGTGGGCCCCAGTCGAGGGCGCCGTTGCCCACGAGGTAGACGAACGACTCGAACACCGCGAAGGCGAAGATCAACATGGCAACGAGCCCGTACAGGCCCAGACCCTCGAAGATCGTGGCCCACGGGTAGATGAAGATGATCTCGATGTCGAAGACGATGAAGATCATCGCCACCAGGAAGAACCGCACCGGGAACCGCTCCGGTGCCTCCTTGGTGGGGACGATGCCGCACTCGTACGGCGCGGCCTTGGCGCTGGTCGGGCGACGGGGCGCGAGCAGCTTCGAGGCGACGAAGCTGACGGCTGCGAACAAGACCGCCAGCACACCGAGCGCCAGGATGGGGAGGTACTGGCCGAGCATCAGCCAACCGTCCGGCGGTGGCGGGCCACGGTTGTCAGGCCCCCGCGGCGAAGGCCGCTTCGGCCTCGCCGAACCGGCGGTCGCGCTGGTGCAGGGCGAGGCATGTGGCCGAGAACAACAGCAACGAGATGAAGGTGATCAGCGCGGGTTGGAGCCTTTGATTGCCCAGATTGCGCACCATGACCACCGAGATGATCGGTGAGTCCGGATCGGGCTCGGCGAACGGCGCGGCCTGCCCCGGCACCGTCGGCTTGTCGAGCGTTCGCTGGAGCTGCACGACCGTGTAGTTGGTCGGGTGGGTGATCATCGAGATCTTCTCGATGCGATTCGTGACCCTGGACCAGATGCTGTCGCCGTCGCGGCGAGGCTTTCCGCCCCGCTGATAGGTGTCGACCACGATGAACTCGCCGGAATCGTCGAAGACGCCCTCTTCGAGCACGACGGCCGTGGCCGAGGTCTGGGCCTCGCCGGCTTCCGCGGCGTCGACGAGGCGCCACACACCCGGGTCGATCAGTCCGGCATCGGTGGCTTCTTCGATCAGTTCGGGCGCGACGGCCTTGAGCTGGGTGAGCGTGAGCTGTTCGTTGCGTTGGTTCGCGTCGTCGATCGCCTGATCGATCGCGGCCGCGAGCTGTTCGTCGCTCAGGACCCGGGGATCGTCGATGCCCGACTCGGCGGCCGCAACCGCGAGCGTCTCGTTGGCCTCGGTCAGCCGGGCCGTGATCTCTTCCTCGTCGACCGTGTCGAGCTCGGCGTTGACGTCTTCGTCGCCCATGTCGCGGACCAGGTCGATGGCCCGGGGCTGGCCGGCATTGCTCGAGACCTGCTCGACGTGTTCGGTGGCGATCTCGGCGTCGGTCGCCGTCTCGACGACGATCTCACGGCCTTCCCAGGTGGGGTTGTCGCCGACGTAGCCGATGCCGTACATCCACCAGATGAGCCCCATGATGAACATCCAGCCGAAGAACCCGGCGAGCGCTATGAGCGTGCCGAGCCTGACGCCGGTGTTCGTGGCCAGCAACAACCACACCGAACCCATCAACACGGTGCAACCCAGCACGACCGTGAGAGCGCCGCGGATCTCGGGCTCCCACCCGATGCCGGCGAGGATCAGGTCGGGCATCACAGGCTCCGCTCGTAGGCGACGACGGCGTCGATCTGTTCGGGCGTGAGCACGCCCGGCCGTTCGCTCACCACGCCGTCGGCGTCGGTGACCTCGCAGAATCCGAACACAGGGCTGATGTCGCTCGAGCCGCGGTCGCCGACGCACACGCCGAAGGCCGGCATCTGGCCGCCACCGTCACCCTGGCCGAAGCTGCCATAGGCAACGCCGTCCTGGGCACCGATGGAGATGAAATCGGCATGATTGACGGAATTCGGGAACTGCCGAACGGTCGCACCACCGGTGAGGTTCGGGCCGAACCCGCCCCCACCCGACACCTGCAACGAGATGAGCGACGAGAACGGTTGCTCGGGGTCGACGGCGACACCGTTGGAGTCCCATGACCACCCCGCAGTGTGGCAGCGGGCGCAGCTGTAGGCCCCGGACCCGATCGGATTGGTGAACAACAGCTCGCCGAGCTGTTCCTCGGTCGCGGCCTCGATGTACTGCTCGACCTCGGCCATGATGGCCGCTTCGTCGCCCTGGAGATCGGGGTTCGCGGCGACGACGACCGCACGCGCCGACTGCTCGATCCCCTCGTCGACCTCGGCCGTGACCTCGGCCGGATCGAGCTGGATCTCGCTGAGATAGACGACCAGTTCGTCGACGGCCTGGGTGGTGAGCGGTCCACCGCCGGGGGCGCCCCACGCCGGCATCGGCGAGTTCTGGCGACCGAAGTTCAAGACGTACCGGACCTCGTCCTCGGAGAACCGGTACAACACGGTGGTGAGCGCCGGGGCCCGCCAGGTGACGTTGGCGATGAACCCACCCTCGCTGTCGGTCACCGTGTACGGGGCCGTGCCACCGACCGCACCGAGTCCGTGACAGCCCGAGCAGCTCTCCTCGAAGAGGTGTTCGCCCCGGCTGGCGAGCTGGGCTGTGGTGAGCTCGATGTACCCCTCCTGGCGACCGGGCTCGCCCAACCAGTAGAGCGGGAGAGCGAGGCCGATGACGGCGATGGTGGCCAGACCGACGGTGAGGCTGAGATCGAGCTTCTTCGTCTCGAGCTCGGCGTCCTCGAGGTACGGCTTCTTGTTCGCGGCCAGCTCGAGCTCGGAACCGATGTCACCGCGGCCCCAGATGTAGTTGTAGGCGAGATAGCCCAGGTACGCGACGACGGCGATGGTCGCCATGACGAGCCCGGTCGTCCGGAACGTGTTGGCTGCCACGAGCATGGTGGTGTTCGATGCCTCCAGAGGACTCACTCGGATGCTCCACCCACACACGACGGGCCTTCGGGCTCCTGGCCGGTGGTGTTGGTGCCGATCGGGGGTCCGGGGATGATCGCGCCGGTGTTCACGACGAACTGGTTGGAGCTGATCTCCATCGCGAACCGGTCCATCCCGCGAGGCGCCGGGCCACTGCGTTTCTCCCCGACCCGGTTGTACCGGGACCCGTGGCACGGGCACTCGAACCACTGCGAGCTCTGGCAGTCGGGCACACGGCATCCGAGGTGTGGGCACTTCTGGAACAGGGCGATCAGCCCCTCCTCCATGCCGATCAGCTCGGCCGGCGTATAGGCAGCTCGGGCCTTCTCGAGGGCGCTCTCGGGATACCGGGTGACCCACATGCGACCCTCGGCCAGGTACAAGAAGTTGCCGGCGTCGGCGATCTCGGTCTTGAGCGCGTCGATGTCGCCGAGGTTGAGCTTCGCCCCGAAGCCGGTGATTCGGGAGGGCCACAAGAACGCGAGCACTGCCGCGCCGAACCCCGAGAGGCCGAGGCCCATGAAGCCGACGATCGACCGGTTGAGGAACTGGCGGCGGTTCGCGCCGACGGTCTCGGGATCCGGCGGTGTCCAGGCGACCGGCGGCGCGCTGTCGGCAGTGACGAGCTCGCTGCCGGACTCGATCCGCGCGAGCACCGCTTGTCGCTCCACCTCGCGCCCGGAGGCCTCGGGGCTCTCGTCGCCGATCGAAACCGCGACCTCGCCGCGGTCCCGCTTGACGGTCTCGCGCGTGAGCCGGCCCGTGGCATCGCCCGTGTCGCGTCGACTGATGGAGACGAAGCCGACGACGGCGGCGGCGACGACGAGTAGGGCGATGACGACAGCGAAGATCACGGTTGCTCCTCGGCCGAACGGGGGGTGAGCGGAGACATCACAGGTCGAAGAACAACCCTTCCTGCCACGGCAAGACGAAGTTCTGGCCGGGGCCTCGGAAGAAGGAACCAATCATGACCAGGGTCGCCCAGAACATGAGATGGACGGTCATGATCGAGATCGCGAACTTGCGCTTCTCGGGTGACGTGTTGGGATTCTTG
>Ga0224508_10003547_pt1 | contig 12872 bp, 11 predicted proteins | sample SF_Jan12_sed_USG_4_FD_170157 | JGI IMG/M metagenome (GOLD analysis project Ga0224508, IMG submission 170157) | Sediment microbial communities from San Francisco Bay, California, United States - SF_Jan12_sed_USGS_21 | ecosystem: Environmental > Aquatic > Marine > Sediment | place: USA...
CCGGATCACCACCGGAGAAGACGGCGATTCGTGCTGGTTTCCGGAGTCCATGTGCACCGACGTGTCGGAGAGGGGTTTGACGGCTCGTTTTGGCGATCTCTATCCTGATGCCGGAACGAGCCTCTCGCCAACCCGGAGTACCCCAGGAGGGGATATGAAACCGAAGGCACTCGCCGCCGAGCTGCTTGGCACCTTCATGCTGACGCTGGCAGTCCTCATTTCGGTCAACACCACCGGTTTCCCGATTCCGACTCCGGTGATCGCGGGCCTGACCCTCGGGCTCCTGGTTTACACGATCGGGCCGGTATCGGGCTGTCACATCAACCCGGCCGTGACGATCGGCCTGTTTTCCATCGGGAAGATCGAGGCGATGTCCGCGGCCGGCTACATCGCGGTGCAGATCATCGGGGCGTTTGCGGCGCTCGGGATCGGCGGAGCCCTCTTCTCCCCGGGGGCGGACGTGATCGCCGCGAACACGTTCGATGTCGGCGTAGCCGAGCTCCTGGGCGCGTTCGTGTTTCTCTTCGGCATCGCGTCCGTCGTGCTGGGACGGGTGCCCGCGGTCATGTCGGGGATCGTGATCGGCGGCTCGCTGGCGCTCGGCGTCTCGTTCGCGGCACACACCTCGAACGGCGTCCTCAACCCGGCGGTGGCGTTCGGGATCGGATCGTTCTCCCTGGCTTATGTGTGGGGACCGATCGTGGGAGCGGTCGTCGGCTGTTTCCTGTCGCGAGCCCTCGAGGAGGCTTCGACGGGCGACAGTCAGACCGACTGACGGCCGGTCCGGAGCCAGAACAGGGACGGAGACGGGGGTCGGCCACCAGCCGACTCCCGTCTCTTTGTTTCAGAGAACTCCGCGGGCTCTACGTGACGTCCGGAAGCGGCACCCCTGCCCCGGCGGCGGCTTCCCACGCCGGCGTCCCGGGGATCGGGTCGATCTCGTGCCACCCCATGACGATTCCCGGGTGCCCCACTTTCGCGGAGTACGCGGTTCCGTCACTGCAGATCACGTACATGCGATCCGCCTTCTCGTGCAGAATCATGCCCACTGGCCTGCGATCTTGCATCGTGCCTCCCTCGCCCCATCCCGGCGTTCTCGAGCGCTAGCGTCGCGGATCGCCCCGAGTGACGGGCGGTTCCGGGCGTCGACCGATCGTCGAAGCGTCCCTTACACCGCGAACGGCGGCAGAACGTGCACGTCGCGGGCCAGCAACGCGTTACGGCATCCTCTGGTCTTCAGGGGAGCTGGGCGGGGATGGCCTCCGCCACGACCTCGGGCAGCGCCGCCGCGATGGCGGCCGGGGTGAGGCCGAATTGCTCGAGGGTGTAGTGGTGTCGGTTTCGGCCTTCCCGGGCGGCGACCCCGGCGTCGCGGATCTGCCGTGCCAACTCGTCGCGCAGGTCGAGGCCGAGATGCGAGTAGATCCGGCGGACCGCCCGGTCAGGGGCGGCCACCATGTCCGCGAAGTCCAGAGTCAGCCAGCGGTCGGCCGGCGTCGACGCACGAGCCCGCGCGTACTTGCGATACCCTTCGATAAAGACCTGGGCGAAGCGCGCGCTCTCCGGGGTCGCTCCCACCATTGCGGGCGAATGGACCTTCCAGGGCGCCGTGAACATGCTGAGGGCGGACGCGACGGTCTTTCGCGGGTCCCGAATCAAGTAGATGAAACGGATGTCGGGGATGGCCTCCATGACCGCCTCGATACGGTTGGGGAAGAGGACCGTCTTGACGAGTAGAGTGCGATCGCGTCCCCGCCGGGCCTCCTTGTACAGGTGGCGACGTAACGTCCCGGTGTAAAACCGGACGGCACTTCGTCGAACGCGCTCGCTTCTCACGGCTTCGAGCGATTCGATCTCCGGCAACTCATCGAAGAACGGAAAGAGCAGGTACGCCGCCGGCGTAAACATCCGGAGCACCCAGGTGCCCTCCGGCTCCTCGTGCCGCGCAAACGCGGTCTCGTGGATGTTGCCCCAGCCCCCGAACGCGCGAGCCTCGATCGCGGATGTGAGCCTCCCGATGGGCCGCCCCACCAACCGATCGAGAGCGGCAGCGAGCTCCACCAGGCGACACAACGTGATCGACGGGAGGAGCGTCTCGTACAGCCGCAGAGACGTAAAGCGTTCCTCATCGAGCGCCAGCAGTTCGTGCAGGAATGTCGTCCCGCTGCGAGGCGCTCCGACGACATACACCGGGCGTCGGATCGGTTGTCGTCGAAACCCCGGATAAAAGACGTGGTCGAGGGCGCGACCGACCTCGACCAGAGAGCGGAGGGCACTCCAGGGGATGAAGATCGCGAGCGTAAACACCGCACGACGGACGCGTCCGCGATGCCGGAGGCCATGCCAGAACCCGCGAGCCCAGATCAGAAGACTATAGAGCAACGCCCCCGCTCACTCCGCGTAAGTTTCCGCGCCCTCGAACCGCTGGACCGGATCCTCAGCCGCTCCGCGCCGCTTCCTCCGCCGTCATGTCCCGGTAGAACGTCAACCCGTTCATATCGAGATCGTAGAAGGCGAACTCTCGCGTCCCCCATGCGGTGTCCCGCAGGGCCGTGCGCTCGTGAAACACATCCCTCGTCTCGTACTCCTCGAACAGGCGCTCGACCTGGGGCACGACGAACCGGAGCATCGGTCGGTCGACCCGTTCCCACTCATCCGCGTCGTGCCACTGAACGTGGATCTCCACCCCGTCCCGTCGTAACCCGGCGTACCCCGGGTCGTCTGTCGAATCGGCGAATGCGAGCTCGAAGCCGAGGCGGCCCACGTAGTACCCGATCGCCGCGGCGACGTCTCTCGTGGGAAGCACCGGCTGTACCTGTTCGAAAGATGCGGACACTTCGCTACCGGTAGTTGGACATCAGGGCTTCCATCGCATCGGATCCCGGACAGAGATCCTCGAACGGAAGGTCCCACAGCGGTTCCTCCACCGTGTTCATGACGGCATGATGATCCCGCGAATCGGGATCGATGAACAGCAGCCCCGTCACGACCTCACCCTCCCGAATTCGTTCCCGCACGTAGGCGTCGGCTCCGTCCCGATCGGTCGGGTCGTAGTCCTCGGCGACCCTGCGGAAGCGGACCACGCTCCCATCGTGCATCTTCACGTCCCGGGCCTGCCCGGCACCGATATCCGCCGTGATCTCTTCGGCCAACGGGACGAAATCGGTGGGCGTCATGAAGGCCGTCTCGGTCACCTCGCGATAGTGCTCACGAGTATGGGCGTAGCTCTTCGTCGAACCCACGTGATCGTTGAACGTGACGCACGGCGAGATCACGTCCACCAGAGCGAAGCCGTCATGCCGGATCGCGGCTTCGATGATCGGTACCAGCTGCTCCTTGTCCCCGGAGAAGCTGCGCGCCACGAACGTCGCACCGAGGGTGAGCGCCAGCAGCACCGGATCGATCGGCGGCTGCTCGTTCGGCACGCCGCGCTTGGTCGTCGATCCGATATCGGCGGACGCGGAGAACTGCCCCTTGGTGAGGCCGTATACGCCGTTGTTCTCGATCAGGTACAGAAGATCGAGGTTACGACGGATGGCGTGACATAGCTGACCCAGGCCGATCGAGAGCGAGTCGCCGTCGCCGGAAATCCCGATGTACGTGAGGTCACGGTTCGCGGCGTTGGCACCGGCGGCGACCGACGGCATCCGGCCGTGTACCGAGTTGAACCCGTGCGAATCGGACATGAAGTACGCGGGAGTCTTCGAGGAGCAACCGATGCCGCTCAGCTTCGCCGCCCGGTGTGGCTCGACATCGAGGCGCCACACGGCCTCGATGAGAGCGGCCGTCACCGAATCGTGCCCGCAACCCGCGCACAACGTCGACATCCTGCCCTCGTAGTCGCGCCGGGTCAGGCCGAGCGCGTTCTTCTCGAGCGCCGGGTGGACGACGCGTGGCTTCGTGATGTGACTCATGCCCTGGCTCCTTCGGCCTGCGCGCCGATTCCCAGCCGTTCGTGCACACCCGTGATCACGTGATGGGCGCTCATCGGAAGCCCGCCATACACGCGAACCGAGGCGAGGCGGTCTTTAGCGATCGGCGTCTCGAGCGTGAGAAGCGACAGAAGCTGCGCGTCCCGATTCTGTTCGATCACGATGTTCAACTCGTGGCTCTCGAGAAACGTCGTGACCTCCTCGGAGAAGGGGAATCCGCGGATCCGCATGAAATCGTAGCGAGACCCGTCGGCCTCCAGCGTGCCCAGGGCCTCCCTGACGGCGCCATCGCACCCGCCCAGCGTGACGAGGCCGATCTTCGCATCGGGACGCGAGCGGATCTTCGGTGAGGGCACGTGGGCGCCAGCGCTGTCGATCTTCTCCAGGAGACGATCGACCACCTCCAGGTACTCCTCGGAATCCTCGGTGTACGTGCCCCACTTCGTGTGGCCGGAGCCGCGCGTGAAATACGCCCCCTTCGGGTGAACGCCCGGAATGGTGCGATACGGGATGCCGTCGCCGTCCACATCCAGGTAGCGATAGAACTTCTCGATCTTCTCGAGATCGTCGGCGTCCAGCACCTTCCCGCGGTCGGGAGTGTACTCGTCATCCCACTCGAGCTTCGGGACAACCCAGTCGTTCATCCCGATATCGAGGTCCGACATCACGAACACGGGCGTCTGGAATCTCTCCGCGAGATCGAACGCCTTCACGGAAAACTCGAAACACTCCGCCGGATCCGCCGGGAACAGCACGATGTGCTTCGTATCGCCGTGGGACGCGTAGGCGAGCAGCAGGATATCACCCTGCTGGGTGCGTGTCGGCATCCCCGTGGACGGCCCGACACGTTCGATATCGAAGAACACCGATGGGACCTCGGCATAGTACGCCAGCCCGAGGAACTCACCCATCAGGGCGATGCCGGGGCCGCTCGTTGCGGTAAAGGACCTCGCCCCGGCCCAGCCCGCGCCGATGGTGATGCCGGCCGCGGCGAGCTCGTCCTCCGCCTGGATGATCGCGGTGCGCGCGCGCCCGGTCTCGGGGTCCTTCCGGAAGCGCGCGCAGAACGCCGTGAAGGCGTCGACGAGCGACGTGGATGGGGTGATCGGATACCAGGCCGCCACTGTCGCGCCGGCGTAGACGCAGCCGAGCCCCGCTGCCGTGTTGCCATCGATGATGATCGCGTCGTCGTTCTCGCTCATCGCCTCGAGACGGATGGGCAACGGACAGTCGAAGTGCTCGGTCGCGTAGTCGTACCCCAACCGAATCGACTTGAAGTTCGAGTCGAGGAGGTGCTTCTTGGTCTCGCCAAACGTCTCCTCGAGCAGCGTCCGGACGACATCCAGGTCGATCTCGAGCAGCGCGGCGAGCACGCCGGTATAGGCGATGTTCTTCATGAGAATCCGCTCCCGCGGCTTCTCGAAGTTGGAGACACACATTTCGGCGAGCGGCACACCGATGAAATTGATGTCGTCTCGCTTCAGGGTATCGGCCATCGGCCAGCTGGAGTCGTAGAGCAGCCACCCGCCGGGCGCGAGCTCCTCGATGTCACGGGCGTATGTCGCCGGATTCATGGCGACGATCAAATCGAATATCGGAGTCCGGGCGACGTGCCCAGATGCGCTCACCCGTATCTCATACCAGGTGGGCAGGCCCTGAATATTGGAGGGAAAGACGTTCTTTCCGGACACCGGGATCCCCATCCGGAAGATCGACTGCATGATCAGACCGTTCGCGCTAGCCGAGCCCGTGCCGTTGACCGTGCCGATCTTGAACGCGAAATCGTTCACGCGAGCGGTCGTCATACGCCCGCCGGCGGCGCCGCCGTATCCGCCGTCGCCTCCACCGTCATCTGCCCGCCCGGGGCCATCTCGGCGAGGCCGATCCTGGAGTAGGGGTGAGGGTGGTCCTGACCCGCGTAGGGTTTGAGGAGATCGAACGTTCTCATGTCCCAAGCCGCGGTCGGACAGCGTTCGGCGCACAGCCCGCAGTGGATGCAGAGATCCTCGTCCTTCACCATCACCCGGTCGGTCTGCGGCAGCCCCTCGGACACGTACAGCGCCTGATCGGCGTTGGTCGCCGGGGCCAGGAGTCTCGTGCGAAGCTCGGCCTCTTCCCCGTTCGCCGTTATGGTCAGGCAGTTGAGCGGGCAGATGTCGAGACACGCGTCGCACTCGATGCAGAGGCTCCCCGTGAAATGCGTCTGGATGTCGCAGTTCAAACACCGCTCGACCTCCGTCAGCGCCTGCTCGATGTCGAAGCCTTCCTCCACCTCGGTCTCGATGCTCTGCAGCCGCTTCTCCAGACGAACGTGCCGCATCTTCGACCGGTGGGCGTACTCGTAGTCATTCGAATACGTCCACTCGTGGAGCCCCATCTTCGCGCTCACGAGGTTCATGTCTTCTGGCGGACGCTTCTTCAGATCCCCGTCGTTGCAGTAGGCATGAATGGAGATCGCGGCCTGGTGTCCGTGCTCGGCGGCCCAGATGATGTTCTCTGGCCCCCACGCCGAGTCGCCGCCGAAGAACACTCCATCCCGCGAGCTCATGAACGTCGTCCGATCGACGACCGCCTCGCGCCACTCGTTGAACTCGATCCCGACATCGTCTTCGATCCACGTGAACGCGGTCTCCTGCCCGATCGCGAGAATCACGGCGTCCGCCGGGAAGAAGGTCTCATCGAGTTTTGTAGCGCGCAGACGCCCATTCTCGTCCGGGTTCCACTCCACGATGTCGAACTTCATCCCTTTCAGGACCCCGTCCTCGACGACGAACTCGGTGGGCGAGTGGTCCTCGACGATATCGACGAGCTCCTCCTCGGCATCCTCCAGCTCCCAGGGCGAGGCCTTGAAGTAGGGCTTCGACTTTCGGGCCATCACCTTCACGTTCGTCCCGCCGATGCGCTTTGAGGTACGGCAGCAGTCCATGGCGGTGTTCCCGACCCCGATCACGAGGACGTTCTCTTCGATCTCGCCGATGTGCCCGAAGGCGACCGATTCGAGCCAGTCGATCCCGATGTGGATCTTGTCGGTATCGTAGCGACCGGGGAGTTCGAGGTTCTTGCCGCGGGGAGCGCCCGATCCGACGAAGATCGCGTCGAAGCCTTGCTCGAGCAGCCAGCCCATGGACTCGACCGGGGTCTCGAGCCGCAGGTCGACCCCCATGTCGATGATGTAGCCGATCTCTTCGTTCAGAACTTCCGGCGGGAGGCGGAACTGCGGGATGTTGGACCACATGAGTCCGCCCGCCCGATCGTGCTTCTCGAAGATCGTGACCTCGTAGCCGAGCGGCATGAGGTCGCGAGCGACCGTGAGCGACGCGGGGCCGGCACCGACGCAGGCGATCCTCTTCCCATTCTTCTTCTCGGGAATGTCGGGGAAGCGGTCCGTGACGTCCCCTCGGAGATCGGCCGCGACTCGCTTGAGCCTGCAGATCGCGACCGGCTTCTCCTCGACCCGGGTGCGACGGCACGCGGGCTCGCACGGGCGATCGCAGGTTCGGCCGAGAATGCCCGGGAACACGTTCGATTCCCAGTTAACCATGTAGGCGTCGTCGTAGCGACCCTGAGCGATCAGTCGGATGTACCCGGGCACGTTCGTGTGTGCCGGACACGCCCACTGACAGTCGACAACCCGGTGGTAGTAGTCGGGATCCCAGACGTTTGTCGGCTCCACGAAGCTCCCCGATGCGCGGGTCGAACCGGCGCCCGTGGCTGCGTTCGGGCGCGTCCAGCCCACATGCTACGGGAGATCGGGCGAGGGGGCCAGCAGATCCGGGACGCCCCGCCGCCTACGGAGTTCGAGGAGCTTTTCGAAGCCGGCCGGGACGATGGGAACCCGCCCCTCAGGCCGTCAAACGGCGGACGGCCTCCCAGGCTCTGGCTCGGTGGTCCGCGTCCTCCGCGAGCTTCTCGGCGAGCTGGACCAGCCGGTCCGGGGCGTCCGTCGAGACGGCCTGAAGGCGACCCAGCGCGGCGAGCGATTCGTCGAACCTCCGAGCCAGAAGCGCGCGTGACGTCGCGGCCTGTGCGGCGGCCTCGGCGATCTCGACGTCGACCGGTCCTTCCTGCGCCTGTCGCTCGAGGATCGTCAGGCCGACGTCGAGGTTGTCGAGATCGACAGCGGCTTCCGAGGCCAGCCGGAGTAACTCCGCGATCGCCTTCGGGATCTCATGGCCCGGGTCACCGTCCCCGGGGTTCATGAGAGCCGCTGAAAGTGCTGCCAGATCCACGAGATAGTGCCGCGCGCGAGCCGTCTCGAGGCGTGTCAGGGTCGAGCGCACCCGCGACTCGACCTCGTGGGGCAGTCCGAAAACGCTCGCCGCCTCCGGGGCCCACACGGGCTCTCGGAGTCGTCTCAGCGCGGCCAGCGTCAACAACCCGGCAAACGCGACGGAGAGGGCCAGCAACCACGGGGTCACCGTGATCCCCGTGAACAAACCGGCGCCGAGGATCGAGCCCAGGAGCGCGAGCAATGCGGGCGGCGTCTTCCTCCACGCCCGGTCCGCCGGCACCCAGCTCGCCGCGAGTCCGCGGCGAGAGAGTGACCCGGCGACACGGCCCGCGAGTTGGCCGGGAAGCCCGACCACCGGACGCACGCCGTCCGCGACGTCTCGTGCTTCTTCACGGTCGATCAGGCCGCCGAGCGCGTCGACGAGCCAGGCCTCGAGAGCCTGCCGGTCGGCGCGGCGCCCCGACCGCTCGAAGAACAGGAGGGACTCGTGGCGCCCTCCGGCGCACGTCGCACAGGTGCCAAGACCCAGCGCGTCGACCGTTCCGCACACCTCGCAGACCGAGGTCTCGAGGCCGCCGGCAGAGGGCAACGTCGCGACCGTCATCGACCGGCAATCTCCTCGAGCGCGGTCCGGGCGCTCGATGTCCAGCCGTCATCGGGGGAGTAGTGCTCCAGAAAGCGCTCCAGGTAGTCGGCGGCGGCGGCTTCGTCCCCGAGGCCCAGACGCGCCATCCCGGCGTGGTAGAGCGCCATGTAATGGTTGGGCCAGAACTCCACGACCAGCTCCATGATGGGCCCGGCGGCGCGGTCGTTACCCGCGTCGGCGACCGAATGGCCGACGTTGAACACGATCCCGGCGGCCTGCCAGCGCTCGTCCCCCTGAAGACCGTCGATCAGCTCGCGCGCCCGATCGGTGTTCCCGGCGAGCGAGAAGCAGGCGGCGCTGAACGCGGTGCCCTCCCATGCGGTGGGCGGGGGCGTCCAGTCATGACGAGTATCCACCTCGACCGGGTTGCAGAATTGCCGCATCTCGGCAAACCATTGCGCCGCCGTGCCGCGTGGCGTGTACTCGACAACGGTGGGGTGCAGATAGCGAAGAGATGGGGCGAGATCGGGCGCGGAGCCTGCGACGCCGATCCAGAGGACGGCGGCAAGGAACGTCAGGCCGGCCAAGTACAACTTGCGCATTGCGTTACCTCGCGCTCGGGTCACGGCCCCGTTCGGGCCGCTTCACCCGGTAGGACGAGCGTGGCGCACGGGCTTGCACAACTCACCCTCCAGGGCCGCCCGAGCCCACGGTTTTCCGGGCTTTCGAGGCGCAAGGATCGTTCCGAATCAGTACTCCGTGCGGCCCTCGCAGGCGTCCCACTCGGCGAACTCGGATCCCGCCTCCTCCACGGCTACGCGGCGCATGTCCAGGTCCCGGGCGTCCGTGGCGCGGGCGAGCTCGTCGTAGATGAACTGATCGTCGAAGCCGGCCTTTGCGGCGTCCTCGCGCCCGCTGGCGAAGAAGACCCGGTTCGGCCGGGCCCAGTACAGGGCCGCCATGCACATCGGGCATGGCTCGGTGCTCGAGTACACGTCGCAGTTCTCGAGCTGGAACGACGACAGCGCTTCGCATGCGGATCTGATGGCTACGACTTCCGCGTGGGCCGTGGGATCCGAGTCGCTCGTGACCCGGTTCGTCCCGCTCGCGATGATCTCGCCGCCCCGGACGACCACGGCTCCGAAGGGACCGCCACCAGACGAAACACTCTCCCTCGCGAGACGCACTGCCTCGCGCAGAAAGTGCTCGTGACGTTCGTCTTCGCTCATCGCTTGGATCGTCATGAATCCCCGCCCTTGGTTTGCTCCCGGCCCGCGACGACGCACAGAATATAGGCGGCCGCCGCGCCACGAGGGTCAGAAGTGCAACTCCGGGGCCGGATCGGGCTTCCCCGCATGACCGACCCGGTCGGGGTCCGACGAGGTGAATGGGATGGAACGACGAGAGGGACTCGCGAAGCTCACGGGCCGCGAGCGGTACGTGGACGACCTTCCGCTGGGCGACTTCCTGTGGGGCGGCACGGTTCGCTCTCGCGACCCGCGCGGCCGTATCCGCGGACTTGGGTTCCCCCGCTGGTTTGGAGAAGAGGACTTCGTCGTCGTCACACCCGACGACATCCCGGGAGCGAATTGCATCTTCCTCCGGTCCGAGGACCAGCCGGCGCTCGCCGATGGGTACGTCCGTCACGTGCACGAGCCGGTCCTGCTCCTCGCGCACGAGTCGCGTGAGCTCATCCGCCGGGCCGTTGCCGAGATCTCGGTCGACGTGGACCCCGATGAGCCCTGGCTGGACTTCGAGACGGACCCACCGCCGAGCGCCATCCAGCACGGTGACGACAACGTCTTCAAGCGCATCGAGATCCTGAAGGGTGATGTCGCCACGGCGCTCGCCGGCGCGGAGATCGTCGTCGAGGGCACGTATCGAACGGGTGCGCAGGAGCACGTCTACATCGAACCACAGGGGATGGTCGCGCACGTCGAGGACGGCGTGGTCGTGCTGCGCGGCTCGATGCAGTGTCCGTTCTTTGTCGCGAAAGCCCTGGAACGGCTCCTGGGGTGCGGCCCGGAAGGCGTCCGCGTGATCCAGACGCCGACGGGCGGCGGCTTCGGCGGCAAGGAGGAGTACCCGTCCGTGATCGCCGCCCACGCGGCGCTGCTCGCGCGGAAGGCCGGCCGGCCGGTGAAGCTCGTCTACGAGCGTGAAGAGGACATGGCGGTGACGACGAAGCGCCATCCCTCGGTCGTTCGTCACCGCACGGCCGTCACCTCCGACGGCCGGCTCCTCGCACAGGACATCGAGATGCGGCTCGACGGAGGGGCCTATCTCACCCTCTCTCCCGTCGTGCTCTCGCGCGGGTGCATCCACGCTGCCGGTCCCTACCGATGCGACGACGTGCGGATCCGGGGAGACGTGGTCCTGACCAACCGCGTGCCCTACGGTGCGTTCCGCGGGTTCGGAAGCCCTCAGGCTTGCTTCGGATTCGAGCGGCATATGGACGCGATCGCCGCCCGGCTCGGGATCGACCCGGTCGAGGTCAGAAGACGAAACCTTCTGAGGGACGGCGATTCGACGGCCACCGGACAGGTGATCTCGGACGGCACGGATCGTGAGGCCCTGCTCGACCGGGCGCTCGATCTCGCCGGTTTCGCGGAAGCGCGCGCCCGACACGCCGCGTTCAACGTGGCATCTACCGACCGACGCCGCGGGTCGGGGGTCTGCGTCTACCACCACGGCGCGGGCTTCACCGGCGCCGGGGAGGTACACCTCGATTCCCGCGTTCACGTGGCCGGTCTGCCGGATGGGAGGGTCGAGATTCGTGCGGCGAGCACGGAGATGGGACAGGGGACGACCACGGTCTTCACCCAGCTAGCCACGGACCGTCTCGGCCTGGGGCCCGACGACATCGTCATCGCCCCGCCCGACACGCATGTCGTGCCGGACAGCGGCCCCACGGTGGCCTCGCGTACGGCCATGATCGTCGGTCACCTGGTCGAGCTCGGCTGCGACTCCCTCCGGGAGCGTATCGGGCTCACCGCGGCGGCTCGCGGACAGATCGTGCGTGACGCGATCGTCGCGTGGCACGAGGAGCACGAGGCCGAGGCAGTCATCGGCGAGGGACGGTACCGTCCGCCCCCCGGCGTCGATTGGGATGAAGAGACCTACCGCGGATCGGCATACGGGGCGTTCACGTGGGCGGCGCACGTGGCCGAGGTCGAGGTGGATCTCCGCACGTTCGGAGTTCGCGTGATCGACTACGCCGCGGTGCAGGAGGTCGGTAAGGTGCTGAACGAGGTCCTCGCCCGCGGGCAGATTCAGGGCGGCGTGGTCCAGGGCATCGGCTGGGCCCTGCTCGAGGACGTCGTGGAGACGGACGCGGCGATGCTGAACACTCAACTGACGAACTACATCATCCCGACCACCGGCGACGTACCGCCCATCCGGGTCGAGTTCGTGGAGAACCCGTACCCGCACGGCGCCCAGGGCGCCAAGGGTCTCGGCGAGTTCCCGCTCAACGGACCGGCGCCGGCCATCGCGAGCGCGGTGGCCGCGGCGCTCGGGGTCGAAGCGACGGAGATCCCGCTCACGCCCGAGCGCGTGATGTCCCTGCTCGAATCCGCGGCCACCGCGACCTCCGCATGAGTCCTACCCACCCGCGGACCACCCGCATCGGGTTCGCGTTGAATGGCGAGGATCAGGATGTCGCGGTCGGCCCGGCCGAGCGCCTCCTGGACCTCCTCCGGTATCGGTTCGATCTCACCGGCACCAAGGAGGGCTGCGGCGAGGGCGAGTGCGGGGCGTGCACGGTCCATCTGGATGGCCTGCCGGTCGATTCCTGTCTGGTCCCGGCGGTTCAGGTGGACGGTCGGCGGGTCGACACCATCGAATCGCTGGACCCGGATGAGCTCGGACCGTTGCTCTCGTCCGGCGCCACGCAATGCGGGGCGTGCACCCCCGGCGTCGTGATGACAGCCGACTGGGTGCGCCGGAACGCCCATCTGGTGAGCGCGCACCCAGTCCGAGAGCTCATGGCCGGGAACCTGTGCCGGTGCACCGGCTACGACGGCATCGTGGACGGCGTCGAGGCCCTCCTCGCCCGGGAGGCAACCGAAGGGGGACCCGCCGAGGCCCGCGTCCCTCGGGGAGTCGACGTTCCGGATTCGGA
>Ga0224508_10003549_pt1 | contig 12870 bp, 13 predicted proteins | sample SF_Jan12_sed_USG_4_FD_170157 | JGI IMG/M metagenome (GOLD analysis project Ga0224508, IMG submission 170157) | Sediment microbial communities from San Francisco Bay, California, United States - SF_Jan12_sed_USGS_21 | ecosystem: Environmental > Aquatic > Marine > Sediment | place: USA...
AGCGCGCATCCCCGTCGGCGCTCTCGAGCGCACCGGCCACCGCGGGCAGCAGGGCGATGGGCGGGGGCTCGACCCGCGCCCAGGTCCAGGCCGCCTCCAGGCGCTGGCGCGGGCTCTCGCCGCGCAATGCCGCGCGCAGGGCCGTGAGCACGCTGGGCTGGGCGTCGCGGTGCTCGCGGGCGATGCGCTGCAGGGCCGTGCCCGCGGCGCGCGCCACGCCGGGGTCTGCGTCGCCCAGCGCCTCGCAGAGCGCGTCCACCAGCAGCACGGCCGAGGGGTCTTCCGCCGCGCGCTCGCAGGCCCCGCGCCGCGCCCCGGCCGACTCACTGCGCAGCGCGTCGAGCACCGGGTGGCTCAAGTCGCCTCCCAGCGGGCCTCGATCGGGGGCTCGCCCTGGCGCCGCACCCGGCCCTCGCGCTCGAGCTTGAGCAGGTGGGCGCAGACCGACCCCCCGGCTGCCGCGTGCAGGGCCTCTGGATAGGCGGCGTAGATGCGAGTCACCAGCTCGGAGATGCGCGCCAGCCCGTCGGCGAGGCCCTCGAGGATCTGGGCCTCGCGCTGGTTGCGGTGGTCGATGTACTCGCGGAGCTTGGCGCGGCCGTCCTCGATCTTGGGTCCGTGGGCGGGGTAGATCGCGCCGGGGCCTTCGGCGAGCAGGCGCTCGAGCGACTGCATGTAGTCGAGCAGGTCGCCGCCCTGGGGCGGGATCACCGTGGTGCCGATGCCGAGCACATTGTCGCCGGAGAAAAGCGCGTTCTCCTCCTCGAGCACGTAGCAGAGGTGGTCCTCGGCGTGGCCCGGAGTGTGCACGGCGCGCAGCGTGGCGCCCTCGGTCTCCACCACCGCGCCGTCCTCCAGGGCAGAGATCTCGAAGTTCCAGGGCGTGTCGAAGCCCGAGTGGGGCCGCTTGGAGATGCGCAGCGCTCCGAAGCGCTCGAGCAGATCGGGGGCGCCCCCGATGTGGTCGGGGTGTCCGTGGGTGAGCACGATCTCCTGGATGCGGCAGCCGCAGCGCTCGAGAGCCTCTTCGAGCACGGGCAGATAGGCGGGCACGCCCTGGCCGGTGTCGAGCAGGATGCGCTCGCGGCCGGTGCCCACCAGATAGGTGTTGGTGCCGGGCCCGGTGAAGGGGTTGGGGTTCTGGCCCAGGGCCACGGTCACCCGCTCCGACCAGACGTCGATGTCGGGAAGCTGGAGACCGAGCATGACGGGGGGCGTCTGCGCCACGGCCTAGGCCTCCCCCGCCACCGTCATGCGCGCCACCCGCACGCTGGGCGAGGCGACGCTCGAGAGCCAGAGCAGGTCTTCGCCCACCGCGTCGATGCCCTGGAGCATGTCGGCGAAGTTCGCGGCGATGGTCACCTCTTCGACGGGATGGCAGAGGGCACCGTTCTCGATCCAGTGTCCGGCCGCGCCGCGCGAGTAGTCGCCGGTGACGGGGTTGAAGCCCATCCCGATCAGCTCGGTCACCAGCAGGCCGCGCGGCGTGTCGGCCACGATCTCGTCGAGGCGGCCCTGGCCGGGCTCGAGGTAGAGGTTGGTGGCGCCGGCACCCGGCGCGCTGCTCGCCGAGCGGCTGGCGTGGGCGTTGGACTCGAAGCCGAGCTTGCGCGCCGAGTAGGTGTCGAGCAGCAGGTTTCGCAGACGTCCGTCCTCGATCAGCGCGGTGCGCTGAGAGGGCAGGCCCTCGCCGTCGAAGGGGCGGCTGCCGAGCCCGCCCGGGCGCAGCGGGTCGTCGACGAGCTGCACCGAGGGGCTGGCCACGACCTCGCCCAGCTTGCCCGCCAGGAAGCTCGTGCCGCGGTAGACCGAGTAGCCGTTGACCAGGGCCGCCACCTGGCGCCAGAGGCTGGCGGCGGTGAGCGGGTCGAAGATCACCGGCACCTCGCAGGTGGGCACGGGGCGCGCGTCCAGACGCCGCAGGGCGCGCTCGGCGGCGGTGGTGCCGACCGCCTCGGGGCTCTCGAGCGAAGCCAGCCGCCGGCTCACGCTCATCCAGTAGTCGCGCTGCATGCCGCTGCCGTTGCGCGCCAGGGGCTCGGAGAAGAGCGCGTGGGACGCCGACTCGTAGGCGCCGCGGAAGCCCAGGCTGTTGGCGTAGACCACCTGCGAGAAGCCCGACGAGGCCTGGGAGCCCTCGGAGTTGACGATGCGCGGATCGACGGCGCGCGCGGCGCGCTCGGCCCGGCGCGCGGCGTCCACCCGCGCCTCCACGTCGACGCCGCGGTCGGCGGGATCGGCCAGGGCCAGGTCGGGCAGGGCGTTGGGATCGGCGAAGCCCGAGTCGGGCAGCCCCGCCGCCGGGTCCTGGGCGGTGGCGCGGGCCAGGGTCGCGGCTTCGGCGGCCATGGCGCGCAGTGCCGGCTCGGCGAGATCGGAGGTGGAGGTGATGGCCTGGCGGGTGCCGTCGCGGCCGCGCACCAGGGCGCGCACCCCGAGCGTGCGCTGATGGGCCTGCTTCACGTAGTCGATCTCATCGCCCCGGACGCGGGTCTCGGTCGACTCCGACGCCACCACCACCGTGTCGGCGTCGTCGGCCCCCGCGCCGCGCGCCGCCTCCAGCGCGATCTCGGCCGCTTCGAGAAGCTCGCTCATTCCTCGATGGCCTCCGTCAGCGGGCTCATCCTTCAGTGCCGCCCACGGTGAGCTCGTCGACGCGGATCGTCGGCAGGCCCACGCCCACCGGAACCGACTGGCCGTCCTTGCCGCAGGTGCCGACCCCCTGGTCGAGGGCCAGGTCGTGGCCGATGCGCGAGACGCGGGTGAGCACATCGGGCCCGTTGCCGATCAGGGTGGCGCCCTTGAGCGGCGCGCCGATCCGTCCGTTTTCGATGCGGTAGGCCTCGCTCGCCGAGAAGACGAACTTGCCGCTGGTGATGTCGACCTGCCCCCCGCCGAAGTGCACGGCAAAGATGCCCCGGTCGACGGAGCGCAGGATGTCCTGGGGATCGTCCTGGCCGGCGAGCATGAAGGTGTTGGTCATGCGCGGCATCGGCAGGTGGGCATAGCTCTGACGGCGGCCGTTGCCCGTGGCCGGCACGCCCATCAGACGGGCGTTCTGGCGGTCCTGGAGGTAGCCGCGCAGGATCCCATCTTCGATCAGCACGGTGCGCTGGGTGGGCGTGCCCTCGTCGTCGACGTTGAGCGAGCCGCGCCGACCCGGCAGGGTGCCGTCGTCGACGACCGTGACGCCGGGCGCCGCCACGCGCTCGCCCACGCGCCCCGCGAAGGCCGAGGTGCCCTTGCGGTTGAAGTCGCCCTCGAGCCCGTGGCCGATGGCCTCGTGCAGGAGGATGCCGGGCCAGCCCGGGCCCAGCACCACGGTCATGCTGCCGGCGGGGCAGGGCTCGGCGCCGAGGTTCTGGATCGCGACGCGGGCGGCCTCGTCGGCGATGGGCTGCCAGCGGGCGGGGTCGACCAGGCTCTCGAAGTCGGTGCGACCGCCGCAGCCCTGGTAGCCCACCTCGCGGCGGTTCCCCTCGACGGCGATCACCTGCACGTTGAGGCGCACCAGGGGACGCACGTCCTCGGCGAGGGTGCCGTCGCTCGCCAGCACCAGCACCTGGCGGTGCTGGGCCACGCAGCTGGCCATCACCTCGACGATGCGCGGGTCGCGGCTGCGGGCGTAGGCGTCGATGGCCTCGACCAGCGCGATCATGTCCTCCACCGGGGTGTCGGTGGGCGGGCGCGCCACGGGGTAGAGGTCGCGCTCCCGGGTCGCGACGGCGGCCTGGGCGCTCCGTCCCCCGGCGGCATCGGCCGAGATGGCCCGGGCGGTGCGGGCCGCGAGCTGGATCGACTCGACGTTCAGCTCGTCGCTGTGGGCGTAGCCCGTGCGCTCTCCCACCTGGGCGCGCACCCCGACCCCCTGCTCGAGGTGCCGGTCGCCGCTCTTGACGATGCCCTCCTCGAGCACCACCGAGCTCTGGCTGGCGTACTCGAAGAACAGGTCGGCGTGGTCGACGCGGCGCTCGAGAGCGGTGTCGAGGGCGGCGCCGAGGCTGCGCTCGTCGAGGCCGAAGCGGTCGCGGAAGAAGTCGCGCGCGGTGGGCCGCGTCATGAAAGGAGCTCCTCGACTTGGCTGCGAAGTCCGGCGAGAGTAGCAAGCGACCGGGCGTCCACCGCGGCGAGCCCGGCGTTGCGCGCGGCGGCGAGGTCGCGCTCGGGGTCGTCGCCGACGAAGACCGCCTGCGCCGCCTCGACGCTCAGCCGCTCGAGGGCGCCGTGGAAGGCGCGGGGCTCGGGCTTTGCCACGCCCAGGTCCGAGGGCAGGAACACCGCATCGAGTCGGCGAGACAGCCCGAGGGCCGCGAGGATGCCGCGGAGCCGGCCGTCGAAGTTCGAGAGCACCGCCAGCCGGAAGCCGGCGGCGCGCAGCGCGTCGAGGCCCTCGGCAGCGCCCTCCCGCAGGCGCCAGGCGCGGTCGGTGGCGTAGTGGGCGAAGAGCGCGTCCTGGCAGGCGGCCTCGTCGCGCAGTCGGGCGGCGGCCGCGCTGTCGGCGGCGCGCAGGGTCTGACGCACCATCTCGCGCCAGGCCTCGCGCTCGCGCTCGAGCAGCGCCTCGGCGTCGAGGTCCGGGAAGCAGAGCGGCGGCGCCTTGCGCAGCACGCGGCGGAAGGCCTCTTCGAGGCGCCAGGCCGAGATCTCGACGCCGTGCTCGCGAAAGGCCCGGGCGTAGGTCTCGCCCACGGGCTCGGTGAGCTCGATCAGGGTGCCGGCCGCGTCGAAGAGCACCGCCCGCGGCGCGGCCCTCACGGGGTCTGCGGACGCCGCGCAGAGGCGATGAAGGTGGCGGGCAGATCGCGCGAGCCGCTGCTACCCGCCAACACCTCGAGGCGCACGGCTTCGAGACCTGCTTCCTCGAGCCAGCCGCGGACGGCATCCAGGTCGAAGCCCAGCCAGTGCACGCCCAGCTCCTGGCGCATCCACTCGTGCTCGTGGTGCACGAAGTCGACGATCACGAGCGTGCCGCCCGGGCGCAGGCCGCGGGCCATCTCGCGGATGGCGTCGGCGGGCGAGGGCAGGTAGTGCAGCACCATGTGGGCGAAGGCCGCGTCGAGCTCGCCGTCGGCCACGGGCAGGGCGCTTGCCTCGCCGGCACGCAGCTCGACCCCCTCGAGTCCCTCGGCCGCGAGCTTGTCGCGCGCGGCCTCGAGCATGCGCGGCGAGTGATCGATGGCGACCACCTGCATGCCCAGCCGCGCCAGCTCGGCGGCCAGGATGCCGGTGCCCGTGCCCACGTCGGCCACGCGCAGGCCCGCGGGCAGCAGGTGGGCCACGGCGCGGCTGCGCAGGGCGTCGTCGTGGAAGACCTTGCGCAGCGCGTCCCACTCGGGCCCTACCGCGTCGAAGAAGCTGCGCGTGCGGTCGGCCCGCGCCTCCATCACCTGGGAGAGCGCGGCGCGGTCGCGGGCGTGGGTGGGGTCGGTGGCCAGGTTGGCGCCCACCAGGGCCCAGGCCTCGCGCCACGGGCCCTCGTCGGGCGGCTCGAAGCGGTAGAAGACGTAGGTGCCGTCGCGCCGGTCGCGCAGCAGGCCCGCCTCGCGCAGGATCGCCAGGTGCCGCGACACCCGCGACTGGGCCATGCCCAGCACGTCCATCAGCTCCTGCACGGCGAGCTCTTCCTGTTCGAGCAGGGCCAGCACCCGCACCCGGGTCGGGTCCGAGAGTGTCTTGAAGACCTTTTGCAGTGCTTCCACGCGAGCCACCACCCCGGTGCGGACTAACGGACGATCGGCTCCGCGGGCGTGCCCATCACGTTCATGCGGAGCCTTCCGTCCTTGCCGACCTTCACGCCCTGGGCGTTGAGCGAGCCGCGGATGGCGTCGCTCACCACCAGCTCGATGTCGAGGTCCAGGGGCGCGTCTGCGAAGACGGCGGCGTGCCCCACATTGCCGGTGGCTCGGCCGCTGGCCAGGGGCGAGCTGAGGTCGAAGCGACGGATGGCGGCCATGCGGTCGCCGCCGAGATCGATCTCGCCCTCGAGGCTGTCGAAGGGGATCGGCAGGGGGAAGCCCGGGTGCTGCAGCAGACCCTCGCGTGCCTGGAAGACGACGCGGCCCTCGGAGCCCCGCTGGCCGCCCGCCAGGTCGACGTCGGCGTCGACCCGTCCCTCGATCTGGAGCGGCCCGCTCAACAGCTCCGCGGGCAGCTCGCCCAGCTGCACCGCCTCGAGGCGGCCGCGGAAGCCGCCTCCCTCGCCCAGGGTGATCACGCCGTGGGCGCCGCCCTGGGCCCCGTCGGCTTCGGTGGCCAGCGCCGGTCGCCCCCTCAGCCACGAGAGTGACAGCGCCGGTCGCACACCCACGCGGTCGAGCTCGACCCGACTGCCGCTGGGCATGCGCACCCGCACGCCGTCCGCGGTGAGCCCCGGGCCCCAGCGCACCAGGCCGAGCGACACCTCGCCCAGCTGCAGGCGCGCCCCGGTGCGGTGCTCGACGCTCTCGGCGATGCGGTCGGCCAGGCGCTCGTAGGGGAAGCGCAGCAGCATGAAGAACAGGGTCAGCGCCACTCCGGCCAGCACGATCGTGCCGACCCTGAGCGTTCGGCCCTCGGGCGCCTCTTCCGCCTCGGTCACGGCTCCTCCTAGGTGGGCTCGAAGGAAGATACCGTGAATGTCACGTCGAGCAGGTCGGGCTGCTCGGGCCGCTTGCGGATGCGCAGGCTCTTGATCGAGAGCGCCTGCGGCGCGGTCTCGATCTGGTGCAGGTAGTTGACCGTTTGCGAGAGCGTCACGCCGCGCAGGCCCAGCTCGACCTTGGTCTCGCGGTAGGCGGGGTGGGTGGGCGAGGCCTGGGGCTCCATCGACTCCACCTTGACGGTGGCCTGGCGGGCCAGGTTCTCGAGGGTGGTCCGCAGGTTGCCGCGCGGGCCCGATTGGATGCGCTTCTCGACACTGGCCAGTCGGGCCTGCACCTCGTCGAACTCTCGGCGCAGGCCTTCCATGCCCCGCGCCTGCTGGTCGGCGGCCTCCAGGCGCTGCTCGCCACGGCCCGCCGCCGAGAGCAGCGGCGACACGACCAGCAGGTAGAGCACGGCGATGGCCAGCAGGGCGCCCGCCGTCGATACCAGCATCCGCTCGCGAGCCTCGAGGCCGAGGAAGGCATTGCGCAGTCGGTTCCAGAGCTCGTTCACTTCACTCGCTCCGTGCCGCCAGGCTGATGGTCACGTTGAACTTCTTGATCCCGGTGCGCTTGTCGGTCTCGATGGCGCCGATGCGTGCCTGCTCGAAGGGGCCGAACTTGGAGAGCTCGGCGCCGAGGCGGTCGGCGGCCTCGAAGCTCTTCGAGTAGACCCGCACGCGCACGGTCTGCTTGTCGATGCTCAGCTCTTCGAAGCCGACGTCGAGGTCCTGGGGGATGCGCCGCGAGATCTCGGAGAGCACGTCGAGGGCCGAGAGGTTGCCGCGGTAGACGCCGAGGAACTCGGCGCGCTCGTTGGCCTCGCGCACGGCTTCGCGCATGGCGGTCATCGGGCTGTCGGGAATGGGGCGCCCGGGGAAGGCCTCGGCGTAGAGTGCCGCCGCCCGGGACTCGACGGTGTGGGCCTCGCGGCCCTCGAGCACGGCGCCGACCGCGAAGCTCAGCAGCGCCAGCACTGCCACGCCGGCGGCCAGGCGACCGGTGGTGCCGAACTCACGGCGCAGCCACGAAAAGTCGGTGCGCCGCGCGAACTCGTCCTGGCGCAGGTTGATGCCGCTGCGCGCGCGGGCGCTGCCGCGCAGCGCGAGTGCCAGCGAGGGCGCCAGCACTCCGGGCGCCCCCGCGGCCGCCAGGCCGAGACCCGCGTCGTCTTCGGGCAGTGCCAGGGGCTCGGCGGGGATGCCGCTGTACTCGGTCAGCGCGCGGGCCAGCCCCTCGAGCAATGAGCCGCCGCCCAGCAGCACGATCTGCGAGACGGGGCCCCGGAGCCGTGGCTCGGCGGCGGTGGCGAAGCGCAGCACCTCGTTGGCCAGGCGCCGCAACAGCTCTTCGGCCCGAGCCACCCCGGCGACGCCCGACTCGTGCTTGAAGCGCTCTGCATCGGGCAGCGAGAGGCCGCGCTCCTGGGCGATCGACTCGGTGAAGGCCAGCCCCGCCAGACCGATCGAGCGCGCGGCCAGGGCACGGCCGCCGTCCAGGGCGCAGAAGGTGGTCTTGGCGTGGCCCACGTCCATCAACAGGCAGGGCTCGGGCAGCGGGAAGAGCGCGCCGAGGTTGGCGAGGACGAGGCCCTCGGCCTCGACCACTCGTGCGTCGCAGCGGGCCGCGTGCAGCGTCTCGACCAGCTGCGAGACCTCTTCGCGGGGCGCGAGGGCCGAGATCACCGAAGCGCGGTTGCGCTCGCTCGAGGCCACGTCCCAATCGACCTGCATGCGGTCGACGTCGAAAGGCACCCGGTCTTCGATCTCGAAGGGCACGGCCTGGGCCAGGCGCCGCTTCTCGGAGAAGGGGAAGTCGAGCATGCGCACCGACACGCGGTCGCCGCGCACGGCCGTAACCACGTGCTCGCGGCTGAAGGAATGGGTGAGCAGAAGGCGGTCGATCTGCTCCGAAAGGGGCAGACCCGGCGAGCGGGGCTCGGCGTGCATGCGCACCACCTCGAGGCTGCGCAGACCCTGGGCCAGCTCGGCGGCCTTCAGGGTGTGGGTGCCCAGGTCGAGGCCCAGCACGTTCTTCAGGATGGCCACGCCTTCGTCTCCCTCGCTAGATCCGCCACAGCAGCCTTCGTGCCTCTCACAAGATCCGCCACAGCAGCCTTTGTGCCTCTCACAAGATCCGCCACAGCAGCCTTTGTGCCTCTCACAAGATCCGCCACGACAGCAGCTGCGGGCTGGACGGCTTGCGGCGGTCGATCACCGCCTCCACCCGGCGCTCGATCTCCCCCACCCGGGCCCGGGCCGTCACGATGAAGACATCGCTCGAGTAGCTCGGCTCGGGGAAGATCGCGTTGGTCACCAGTTCCGTCATCGGCGTGCAGCCCTCGGCGCTTGCCTGCTCCTCGCACAGGAGACCCTCGTCGCGCCGCACGCGCAGGATCTCCCGCACCGTGTCCTCGGGGGCGAGGCGGAGGTCTACACCGTCGTTGAAAAACAGCAATGCCAGCACATGGGGCGGGGCGGTGTTGGGGTTGATCCCCCCGCCCCCGGCATAGGGGTGGACGGTGACGTAGGGGCGCAGGGCGTCGACGAGCAGGCCGTCGAAGCCCTCCACCCGCCGCAGCTCGTCCACCGAGAGCAGGGGCTGGTTGGCCGGCCGGGCCGGGGGGGTGCGCTGCTGGTAGGGGGTGTCCTCGGGCCCGCCGCGGAGGCTTTCGGTGTCGGTGTCGATGTAGTCGATCAGGTTCGAGGCCAGCTCGAGGGGGTCGTAGACGCGCTCGCCGGGGGGCAGCGGGATCTCCTCGATGGCCTTCTCGAGCAGGGCGATCAGCAGCTGTTCCGACTGCTCCTGGGGGAAGCCGCTCTCGTCGAAGGCCACCGCCGCGTTGAGGTTCAGCCGGGAGCCGGCGTCCTCGATCTCGAGGCGCAGCTCGACCCCTTCGGCGATCTGCATGGGCTGCTGGGCGGCCTGGGCCCAGGGCTCGCCGCGGTGGTCGAGGGCGCTCTCGGCCTGGCTGGCGCGCAGGGCGTCCTCCAGGATCAGGGCCGTCGCCAGCTGCACGCCTCCGCGGGCCAGCGCTTCGGCCTCGGCGCGTGCGTCGCGGTTGCGCACGATCATGTGGTCTACCAGCGCCTTGCGGGCGAAGGTGGCCACCGTGGTCGCCAGCAGTAGCGCGAAGAAGAGCACCACGACCAGCACGATCCCCGTATCGCGTCTCCGCCTCACGGGTCCCCGGGAGATTCGCAACGGCCGGCTCACGGGCAGAACCCGTAGTCTTCCAGGGCGGGCGCCTGGGCGACGGCCTCGACCCACGGCACGTCGACGTTGCGCGCGTAGTAGACCTCGGCCTCGTCGACCGAGACGCCCAGGGCCTCGGCGATGTCCTCCACGTCGTCGGGCTCGAGGCAGTCGCCGACCGTCACGTCGGGATCGATCTCGTCCTCGGCCGAGTCGACGTCCTCTTCGCCGTTGCTCGGATCGAAGAGCGTCTCCAGGTCGAGGGGGCGCACGGGCAGCCGCACGCGCCGTGTGTGGCGGGTGGGCTCCTCGCCGAAGGCGGTCTCGTCGTCGCCGGCGGCGAGGGGATCGGCCATGCCCAGCTCGATCTCGACGGCCAGGGGCAGGCGGCTCGACTGCTCGAGCAGGCTCGAGTCCCAGCGTGTCACCCACTCGCCGTTGGCGGCGTCGAGGAAGCGCAGCGCGAAGAACTCGATCCCGTCGGCCAGCAGCAGCTCGGCCGGGTCGCCCTCGAGCGGAAATTCGCGGTCGAGGCCCTCGGGCAGCTCCGAGCTCGACCAGCGCCGCAGCGTGAAGCCCTCGTCCGTGTCCTCGCTGCGGCGCAGGCTGTAGGCCACCAGCGAGACGGGCGAGGTGGGCTCGGCGGTCGATCGGGGCGTCGTGCGCCGCACGAACTTCAGCCGGTCGGAGCCGTTCTCGGCGTGGCGCGGCTCGGCCAGGAAGATCCAGGGGTGGGTGAGAGGGTCGGCTTCGGCGGGCTTGCTCACGAGCAGGGTGTGCTCGAGGTCGCTGGCCACGCGGTCGAGGATCGCGTTGGCGCGGCGCACGGCCCGGGTGAGCTCGGTGGCCCGCGTCGCCTGCCGCGTCAAGTCGACGTAGAAGTCGAGCGCCACCCCGAGCAGCAGGCTCAAGACCAGCATCACGGCGAGCATCTCGATCAGGGTGAAGCCGATCGGCCTCCGTCGGCTAGAGCCGATCGGGGTGCCGTCGCGTGCGATGTGCCGCCTCAATTCCGCGACTCTGCCAGGCAGCGCATCATGTCCTGGATGGTCTGGACGTTGGCGCAGGCGCCCTTCTCCCTGCCGCTCGATCCGCTGAACGACTTGCCGGCGCGGGGGCTCGAGGCGCCGGAGACCTCTTCGTCACCCGAGCCGGAATCGCCGCTGCCGCTGCCGCCGTCGCCTCCGGGGTCGCCCTCGCCTTCGCTGCTGGGGAAGACCGCGGCGAGCTGGCTGCGATCGAAGTCCCAGCTCGTGCGCCGCAGCTCCTGGGGCTCGCCGGCCTCGTCCCAGCTCACCACGACCTGCAGGCGGTAGAGGCGGCTGTTGCCGGACTCGTCGGTGAAGAGGCTCGGGACGTTCTCGGCGTCGCGCTCTTCGGGGGCGGGGGCCGGCGGCGGAAGCAGCGCCTCGACGTCCTCGGGCAGCAGCTCGAGGAGCACCCGGAACTCGCCCACCTCGGTCTCTTCGCTGATCGGCGCCAGCGGGGCGCCGCCCGCGATCAGGGTCTCGAGATCGACGAGCTGGGCGTCGGCCAGGGCCCCGGCCTCGCTGCGTCGGCGGTCCATGCCCTCGGAGCGCAGGCCGCGGATCGCGCCGTCGGCCAGCGTCGTGTAGAAGAAGCCGAGGATCAGCACTGCGGCCAGCACCTCGAAGAGCGTGAAGCCGCCGGGCCTCGGCCGGATCGGTTCGATCCGGATAGAGCCATCGCTTCGAGCGGGCCTAGACGTCATCGCGGATCCGCACGCGGTCGTCGAGGGGGTAGACGTCGACGGCGAGCACGTGGCCCTTCTTGTCTTCGAGATAGATCTCGGTGTAGCTGGCGCTGCCGTCGCGTTCGAAGAGCACCCAGGCCTCGCCCTGGGTGACGGGACCGTCGGGGGTCTCGAGGCGCTCGAAGTAGAAGGGGTCGGCCACGACTTCGCGGTTGCCGAACTTGCCCGGGATGGGCTGGAAGTTTCGAAGCGGCTGGCGCGGCGCACGCAGCGGCAGCGGCGTGTTGCCGGTCAGGTCGAACTCACTGCCGCCGCCGGCCTCCTGATCCTCGCTCACCCACCACTCGATGCGGAACTCGGCCTCGTCGAGATCCATCCAGACGCGGTGGGGCACGCCGGTCACGATCGCGCGCTGCCGAGCCAGCTCGAGGCGGGCCGCCACGCGTTCGGCCTCGCCGCGAAGTCGCCACTCGACGATGCCGCCCAGGTTGGGCATCACGAGACCGGCCACCAGGGCGAGGATCGCCGCTACGGCCAACAGCTCGATCAGGGTGAAGCCCTGGGGCCGTCCTCGAGTCGGAGCGACTCGCGAGATCCCTGCGCGGCATGTGCCGGACATGGTGATCAGGAGTCCGAGAACTCGTCCTCCGTCCAGTTGCCGATGTCGGCATCGGTATCACTGCCGCCGGGCGAGCCGTCGGCGCCGAAGGACCAGAGGTCGTAGGAGTGGGAGTTGTGCTGCCCGGGGGCCTCGTACTGGAAGGGGTTGCCCCAGGCGTCTTCGGGCAAGCGCCGCTCGCGCAGGTAGCCCCCGGCCGGGAAGTTGCGCGCGTCGGGCGGCGGGTCGATCAGCGCGCGCAGGCCCTGATCCGAGGTGGGGAAGCGCGCATTGTCCATCCGATAGCTCTCGAGCGCGCCGTCGAGCATCTTGATCTGGGTGCGGGTGGTGTTGCGCCGGGCGCCCTCCACCTGCGGAAAGATCGCCAGGCCGACCAGCGTGCTGAGCAGTCCGATGATCAGCACCACGGCCATGATCTCGATCAGGGTGAAGCCGTTGGGCCTCCGCCGGATCGCTTCGATCGGGGTGAAACCGCCGGGCCTCCGCCGGATCGGGCCAATCGGGGTGAAGCCGTCGCGCGGCTCCGAATTGCGACTCATTACCGGGCTCCTTCTCAGCCGAGCGAGCTCGTGACCTGCAAGAGAGGCACGAGGGTGGCGAGGATGATGACGAGGACGATGCCGACCATGATGAGAATGAGCAGGGGCTCGAGCAGCGCCGTGAGCCGGGTCACGGTGGTCTCGACCTGCTGCTCGTAGGTGTCGGAAACCTTGGCGAGCATG
>Ga0224508_10003550_pt1 | contig 12867 bp, 11 predicted proteins | sample SF_Jan12_sed_USG_4_FD_170157 | JGI IMG/M metagenome (GOLD analysis project Ga0224508, IMG submission 170157) | Sediment microbial communities from San Francisco Bay, California, United States - SF_Jan12_sed_USGS_21 | ecosystem: Environmental > Aquatic > Marine > Sediment | place: USA...
ACCCGGTGGGCACCGCGTGATCGTGGTCCAGGACGTGACCGAACGCGTCGCGATGGAGAACGCTCTCAAGGAAAAAGATCGGCTGGCGTCGCTCGGAATGCTCGCCGCGGGTGTCGCCCATGAGGTCAACACCCCGATCACGGGTATTTCGAGCTACGCCCAGATGCTCTTGGCCGAGACCTCGCGCGAAGATCCACGCTACGAACTGCTCAAGAAGGTCGAGAGCCAGACCTTTCGCGCGTCAAACATCGTCAACGGTCTTCTCGACTTCGCCAGCAACCGGCAGGGCGAACATCTCCCGCTCGACCTCGGCTCACTCGTTGACGAGAGCCTCGACCTTCTCAAAGAGCGGATGCAACAGTATCGAGTCGGCCTCGAGTGGTGCCTCCCCAGCCAGCGAGTTGCGGTCACCGGCAGCGCGGTCGAGCTGCAACAGGTGGTCACGAACCTGGCAATCAACGCTCTCGACGCGATGAAAGACGTCGAGAATGCAAGACTGACGGTGACGGCGGGAACAACAGGCCCGGTCGCCTGGGTCGCGATCGAAGACAATGGGCCCGGGATCGCACCGACCGATCTCGACAAGATCTTCCAGCCGTTCTATTCGACCAAATTATCAGCCGGCGGCACCGGCCTGGGACTTTCGATCTCGTTCAACATCATCCGGCGTCATCAGGGCACCATCCGCGTGGTGAGCCAACCAGGAGAGGGATGCCGGTTTATCGTCGAGCTTCCCTCATCTATGGAGAGCGAAACTGGTGAGCATCCTCATCATCGATGACGAGGAAGTCCTTCAAGACGTCCTAACCTCTCTGCTGCGCAAAGAAGGGTATTCGACTCTCAGCGCCCGCACCGGCGAGGAAGGGCTCGCCCTCCTGGCCAAAGAAGACGTCGAGCTGGTTCTCCTCGACTTGATGCTCCCGGACCTTCCCGGGCTAGACGTACTCAAGCGAATCCAAATCGAAGACCCCGACCAGGTCGTCGTGGTCATCACGGCCTACTCTTCGATCGAAGGCGCCATCGACGCGATGAGACAGGGCGCCTTCCACTACATCCCGAAGCCGTTCAAGAACGAAGAAGTCCTTCTCAATATCAAGCAGGGACTCGAGCGGCGGCGCCTCTGGGAGGAAAATCGCGCCTTGCGCGAACAACTTCGCCAGCGCTATTCGTTTGCCAACATCATCGGCAAGTCGAAGCCGATGGAGCAGGTATTCGAGACCATCCAGATGGCGGCACCCGCCAAGTCGAACATCCTGATCCTTGGCGAGAGTGGTACCGGAAAAGAGCTGGTCGCCAAAGCGATCCACCATCACTCGCGGCGCGCAAAAGGGCCCTTCGTCACCGTCAACTCCGGCTCCATGCCACCCGATCTTCTCGAGTCGAATCTCTTTGGCCACGTGAAAGGCGCGTTCACCGGAGCGGTGTCGAACAAGAAGGGCCTCTTCGAGATGGCCACCAAGGGTTCAATCTTCTTCGATGAGATCGGCAATATCCCCACCGACACTCAAGCCAAGCTCCTCCGGGTGATGCAGGAGAAGGAGTTTATGCGGCTCGGTGGAGTCGAGACGCTCAAGGCGGATGCTCGTGTCATAGCGGCCACCAATGCCGATCTCGAAGCCAAGGTGCGCGACAGTCAGTTCCGCGAGGATCTCTACTACCGCCTCAACGTCATCACCATTCAGCTTCCGCCGTTGCGTGAGAGGGTGGAAGACGTCCCGCTCTTGCTGCGCCATTTCCTCGACAAGTACACGGAGGAAAACGAGAAGGAGGTCGAGTCGATCTCGCCGGAGGCGATGCAGGCGCTTCTCGATTACCGCTGGCCGGGGAACGTGCGCGAGCTCGAAAACGTCATCGAACGAGCCGTGGTGCTTGCCAAGAGTGATTCGATACCGCTCGACCTCCTGCCTCCTGCCGTAGCCAACCCCGATGGAACTGCGCACACACCCGCCACCCTGCCCGACAACGGCATCTCGCTCAAGGAGGCCATGAGTGCTTACGAGCGCCAATTGATCGTCAAGGCACTCAAGGCTGCCGGCGGTGTCCAAAAGAGGGCCGCCGAGCTGCTGAGCGTCAAGCCCACGACCCTTCACGAGATGATGAAACGGCTGAAGGTGTCGATCGAGAATCTAGGTCTGTAAATCGGTGACAGGCTACTCAATTCGAGTACACAGACAAGGGAAGACCGCCTCGAAATGAGTAGCCTGTCACCGATTTAGGATGCGCCGGCTTCGACGGTCTCCTTCATCCTCTCAGCTTGGAAGTGTTCCGCAACCGGCTCGATCAGCGGGTCGAGCTCGCCTTCGAGAACCGTAGGGAGTTTGTGCAGCGTTAAGCCGACACGATGGTCGGTGACGCGATTCTGTGGAAAATTGTAGGTGCGGATCTTCTCCGAGCGGTCGCCGGAACCCACCATCTTGCGGCGCTCTTCGCTCAGCTCGGCCTCCGCCTTCGCGCGCTCGATCTCGAACAAGCGCGCTTTCAGGACACGCATCGCTTTCGCCTTGTTCTTGATCTGGCTGCGCTCATCCTGGCAGGAGACGACGATACCGGTGGGTTCATGGGTGATGCGCACGGCCGAGTAGGTCGTGTTGACTCCCTGGCCGCCCGGACCCGAAGCGCAAAAACGGTCGATCCTCAGATCCTTTTCGGTGATCTCGACCTCGACATCCTCGGCTTCCGGCAAGACCGCCACGGTCACCGCCGAGGTGTGAATGCGCCCCGAGGCCTCGGTTTCCGGCACCCGCTGCACGCGATGCACACCCGCTTCGTACTTGAGCCGGCTGTACGCGCCACGCCCTTCGACAATGGCCGAAACCTCTTTTATGCCTCGAATCCCCGACTCCGAGACGTCGATGATCTCGACCTTCCACTTCTGGGCCTCGGCGTAGCGGCTGTACATCCGGAAGAGCTCGGCGGCAAAGAGGCTCGCCTCGTCCCCACCCGTGCCGGCGCGGATCTCCAGAACCACGTTGCGCTGGTCGTTGGGATCCTTGGGCGTCAGCTCCTTGCGCAGCTCTTCTTCGAGCTCACGTTGGCGCGCCAAGAGCTCCTCCCGCTCCTGCGACACCATCGCATGGAGCTCGTCTCCCTTGCCGAGATCGGCGAGCATCTCCCCGGTCTCGCCAAGCTGACACTCGACTGCTTCGAGCGAGCGATAGAGCGCGACCACCGGTGTCAGCTCGGAGAGCCGCTTACCGGTTTCCGCGATCGCGGCCGGGTCACTGTTGATCTCGGGGTCGGACATCCTCTCGGTCAACTCCCGGTGCTTGTCGACCAGCTCTTCCAAACGTTCCAACATGCTGCTCTCCGACATCTCTAGAGTCTATTGCACACGTCTATGGCAAAGGCGCACCCCGCCAACACGGACCCCGCCTCCTCTTGCGAAGGCGGATCTCTCCAAATCACCGCCAGCGATTTCGGGAGCCGGCCGGCGCCGGTAAAACTGCCGGTGAGCCGGCTACTGATCGGCCGTTTTGGTGCCGTAGCGACGCTGGAAGCGCTCGACGCGTCCAGCGGAGTCGACCAGCTTCTGTTTCCCGGTATAGAACGGGTGGCAGGCGCTACAGATTTCCAGCCGCAGCTCGGGCTTTGTCGAATGGGTCTGGAACGAGTTGCCACAGGCGCAGGTGACGGTCACCAGGTGGAGCTCTGGATGGATTTCGCTTTTCATCGGGGTCGCCTCTGCCTTTGGTAGCTGGTTTTCGGGGCCGTTAGAACGTACCGCCCCGGCTGCAGGGCAGCAGATAGTAGCCGATCAGACGCCCTTATGCAACGCTTGGCCCCCCGATCGTATTCCCTCCGGACCGGCCGGCTCGCAGCAGCCCGGTCGAATGCGCGGCTGGAACCGGCGCAAGCTACTCAGCCTTGGACGAGTTCGCTCGCGCCTCGTTGTTTGCCCGCGCGGACCAACCCAGCCCCCCCAAGGGTCCTCGTGCGCCCGCGGGCTCACAGCGTTCCTGCCGGCGCATTCACCGGGCTGCGATGACCGCCGGCCAACCATGACTTTATCGGCGCGTTCGCCCGGAAGGTCTTTCTGTGTCGGTGGCGTCTCCCCAGCGCGCAAGCCCATATCGGCCCTGCCGAAGGCTCCATCAGGGACGTTTGACGGAGCGCACTGCAAGGTCCAACAAAGTCCGAACCGATCCGGCGCGAGGGAAACCGAGGCGTGCGCCTCGAGGTCACCGGAGTCCGAGGAGCGCACGCCGTGCCCTGCGGAGACTTCGGCTGGGCCGTTAAGGCTTGGGGGCCGTGCGTGATCCCAGCCGTTGACGGGAAAGAAGACCATCGCTGAAGGGCCGCGGCACGCCTTGGGTACACTGATCCCATGGCGGTATCGATCAGAGAGCTCGACGAGTTCGGACGGCGACAGCTGGCGACCGCGACCTTCGAGGTCTCGCCAAGGGAGTCGGCGCTGCTCCTCGCCCACGTCCTCGGACTCACCGAAAGCCAGATCCTGTCGCGGGACCGGGAAGGCGTCGACCGAGGAAGCGCCGATCGGTTTCACAGCCTGATCAGACGACGACTCACCGGCGAACCGGTGGCCTATCTCATCGGTCAAAAAGAATTCTACGGCAGATCCTTTGCGGTCGACTCCCGGGTTCTGATCCCACGACCCGAAACCGAACATCTCATCGAGGAGGTGCTCGCCCTCGACTTGCCGCCGCGACCCAGGGTTCTCGACCTAGGAACCGGCTCAGGCTGTCTGGCGATCACGCTGGCGCTCGAGCTGAACGCCCGAGCCGTCGGGGTGGATGTCTCATCGGCGGCGCTGGCCGTTGCGGCCGCCAACATCCGCCGTCACCGGACCGGCGATCGGGTCCGCCTCGTCGCCGCCGATCTCGCCGCCGGTCTCGATCTTCAACCGTTCGATCTGGTGGTCTCCAACCCTCCATACATCGGCGGGGACGAGGCGGAGTCTCTCTCCCAGGAGGTGTCTCGATTCGAGCCGGCGACGGCGCTTTTTGCGCCGCGTTCGTCCGACGCGATGATCGCGCGGCTCTTCGACGAGCTCGACGAGCTCCAGGCGGGCGTGCCGCTCGTGATCGAAATGGGTTACCTTCACGGTGAACGGCTCGACAACCTTCTGGCGGGCGGCCGGTTCACTCTTTGCAATACAAAACGCGACTATGCGGGAGTGGAGCGAATAGCCGTTGTCGAGCAAAGACGAGCCAACACATCAAGATAGCGGGTGAGGTCATCAGGATGGAACAACTCCACATCCATGGGCCGGCTCGGCTGAAGGGAACGATCCCCATAGCCGGCGCCAAAAACGCCGCCCTTCCCGCTCTGGCTGCCAGTTTGCTGACCGACGAACCGGTGACGCTGACGAGGCTGCCCCAGGTTCGCGACATCGCCACCATGACGCGGCTGCTGGTCCATCTCGGTGTCAGCACGGCAGACACCGCGGGAGGTCGCGTCTTGAGACACGACTCTCCGGCCAGTGCCGATGATGCGCCCTACGAACTGGTCAAGACGATGCGGGCCAGCGTTCTGGTCCTGGGTCCGTTGCTGGCTCGACTCGGGCACGCTCGTGTGTCGCTTCCCGGTGGTTGCGCCATCGGCGTAAGACCGATCGACCAGCATCTCTCGGGACTGGAAGCCCTGGGAGCCGAGGTGAATCTCGAGCACGGCTATGTAAGCGCCCGCGCCGATCGCCTGTTCGGCGCGCGATACCGGTTTGCTATGCCGACCGTCGGCGGTACCGAGAACCTGATCATGGCAGCCAGCCTCGCACGAGGCACCACAGTCCTCGAAAATTGCGCGCGCGAGCCGGAGGTGCGGAATCTGGCCGAGCTCCTCATCAAGATGGGCGCACGCATCCGCGGTGCCGGCGAAGAGGTGATCCAGATCGAGGGCGTCGATTCGCTGGGCGGCGCTGAGCATGAAGTGCTCCCGGACCGCATCGAGGCCGGTACCTATCTCGTGGGCGCCGCCATCAGCGGCGGCGACGTGACGCTCGACGGGGCAAACGCCGCCGATCTGGCACCGCTCACCGAGAAACTGACCGAATGCGGCTGCGAAATCTCCGAGAGTGTCGGAGGTCTTCGTTTGAGGAGGCTCGGTGAACTCAAACCGAGAGACATCGTCACGGCTCCGCACCCGGGATTCCCAACCGATCTCCAAGCGCAGTATATGGCCCTGATGACACAGGCCGACGGCGGCTCGACCGTGTGCGAGACCGTCTTCGAGAACCGGTTTCAGCATGTCGCCGAGCTCAACCGGATGGGTGCGGAGATCGAGATCGACGGCAGCTTTGCGCGTGTCCATGGGCCCACGCCGCTGTCCGGCGCCAAGGTGATGGCAACCGACTTGAGAGCCTCGGCCTGTCTGGTGCTCGCCGCGCTGACGGCGGATGGCAAGACCATCGTCGATCGCATCTACCACCTCGACCGCGGCTACGAAAAGATGGAACTGAAATTGCAGACTTTGGGCGCCAGGGTCGAACGCCGACCGGGCTGAAGCCGGCCGAATTCGAGCCCCACAGCATCCGGCGCCCCATCGGCTGTTCGCAGGTAGAAACGATGTCCGACTGTATCTTCTGCAAAATCGCAGGTGGCGACATACCCACCGAGTTGCTCTACGAATCGGAGGATGTCGTCGCCTTCAACGACCTGGACCCGCAGGCCCCCGTCCACGTCCTGATCATCCCCCGCCGCCACATTTCCTCGTTGCTGGAAATCGGGGAAACGGACGCCATTTTGGCCGAGTTGCAAAGCGCGGCGATCGAAATCGCCCGGCAACGAGGGCTCGGAGAGACCGGCTTCCGCCTGGTGACCAACTGCCTCGAGGACGGCGGTCAGGCTGTGTTTCACTTGCATCTCCACCTGCTGGGTGGGCGACGCATGGGCTGGCCACCGGGATGATGCGGGCCCAGCGGCTCCGCCACCGGCTGCTCGCCGCCCTCGCCGGGGTCGCCACCACGGCAACGTTCGCCGCAGCCGAAACGGTCGTCGAGGCCGGCGCAACGGACCAGGATCCACGCCGTCGGGTGACTGAGCTACAAGTCGAGGGTCGCACGAGCGAGGCGCTCGCAGCGGTCGAGCTCATCCTCGAAGAGAATCCGGAAGAATCCGGCGAGCTCGGATTCCACCACCTGCGAGGTGCCATGCTCGAGAGTCTCGGACGGCTCAAAGAGGCACAGGACGCCTTCGCCCAGGCGATCGGAGCAAACCCCGAGCTCTCCTCCTACAGCCGCTACCGGCTCGCTCTACTACACCTGTTCCAGGGCCACCCCGAAGTGGCCACCGGGCTCCTGGCCGGTCTTCTCTCGGGCGGACCGCCCGAGCGGCTCGTAGCACCCGCCACCGAGCTTTTTGTACGCAGCCTGGCCGCCGGCGGTGACTGCCGGCTCCTGCGCCAAGTCGATAGCTGGAAGGTCCCCGAGAAAGAGCTGCGCCGCCTGCAACTCGCGCGGAGCGATTGCGACTCGAGCTCGGGGCATGTAGAGGCAGCAGTCTCTCGCTTGCTGGCTCTGGTTCAAAGCAACGGCGAGGACGAATCGGCGCGCGGCGCCGCAGAACGGTTGAGCCGACTGCAACAAAGTGCCCTTCCCGAGCGCGAACTGGCTCTCCTGGTGGGGCACGTTTTTCACCGGCACCGCCAGTTCGACCTTTCGATCAGGTTTCTCGAGCGTGGCCTCGAACCGCTGGGGGCTAACCGGCCGCCAGCCGAAGGCAGCCTCGCACGTCCGAGCAATTCACCAGCAGCGGTAGCAGACAGGGAGGGCGAGTCCCTCTACGCGCTGGCTCGCTCTCATTTCTGGCAGGAGAACTATCTGCTGGCCGCATCCCACTTCGGGCGCCTGGCAGCTTCGATTCGTAGCGCCGAAGAAAAGGGTCGCGCCCTGTACCAACAGGGCCGCAGCTACGAGCTCTCCGGCAAGTGGGGCGTAGCCAACCAAAGTTATCGGTTAGGCTACCTGGAGGATGTCGACGGCCGTTGGGCGGACGCCAATCTGATTTCGGCGTTGCGCGTCGATTGGCGAAGGGGCCGGGAGGATCAGGCGCTCAGCCTCTATGAGGTCCTGGGCTCACGCCGCGACTGGCGAAGACTCCACGGCCGCGCGGCACTTTTCCTGGCCAGCTCCGATCTTGTTCGAGAGCGCACCGATCGCGCCGCCGCCTGGCTCGCGGACGCGGACGGCGCACCCGGCAAAGACACAGGAGAGACCGACTACTGGCAAGGGCGGCTCGCCGAGTTGGAGAACCGCCCCCAGGACGCGGTCGAGAGCTATCTCGGAGTCCTGACCGCTACCCGATCGCACCCCTTTGCTCAGGGTGCTGCGACACGGCTACGAACTCCCAAACTCGCCCCAGTGGCCGAAGGGCTCGGCAGAAGGCTGGCTCGCTCCGAGCGATCGTCGTCCCTCTACCACGCCTGGCTGCTCCTGGGCGACGCTCACCCGGAGGGAGCGGATGCCCGACGGCGGCTGGTACGAGAGCTGAAGCGGGGAAAACGCGCACGCTCTTTGTTGGAGATCGGCTTTCGACCCGTCCGTGAATGGCCGCTTTGGACCGCCCCGTTGCGCCAACCAGAAGAGATGTTGCTGGCGCTCGGTCTATGGGCCGAGGGGGCTCCGGCGGTCCGCAAACACTTCCCCCTCGATGACCCCTCGCTGGGGCTCACCGCCAGCCGTCTGTTATCGCAAGCCGGAGCGCACCGCGATTCGCTGAGGATCGCGGAGATCCTGGAAGACGGCGCCGAGGACACGCTACCAGCCGGCCTGCTACCCGTCGACCTTCTGCGCCTTCTCTTCCCGCGACCGTACGCCACCCTGATCACGCAAGAGGCAGCAAACTACGCGATCGATCCGGACTTGCTGACGGCTTTGATCCGAGAAGAGAGCCGCTTCGACCCCCTGGCCGTTTCGGGCGCTTCAGCACGCGGATTGACTCAGTTGGTCCTTCCCACTGCAAGCCGATTGGCGCCCGCCTTTGGGCGCCGGCGAATCTCCGCCGCGGAACTTCACGACCCAGAAGTCTCGATCGCTCTCGGGGCCGCGTACTTGAGCGAGCTCGGACAACGGTTTGATGAATTCACACCCGAGGTCGTCGCCGCGTACAACGCCGGAGAGCGCCAGGCCGAGCTCTGGCTTAGCTACTGCTACAGCAGACAGCCGGAGGAGTACCTGTCCAAGGTGGGCTTTCCGGAGACCCGCGCATATCTGGGACGGGTGCTCTCAACCCGCCAGCAATACGCCAGCCTCTACGGCAACGACGCCGACTGAGAGCTAATCCACCCTGAAGACGGTCTTGCTCGGCATCTCGTCCAAGGGCCGGTCGAAGTAGTCCTGGACATCGGCCTCGCGCCAGAGCTCCTCTGTCCAACGATCGATCTCCTCGTTGAGGCGAGCTTCCTTGAGCACTGCGCGCACCTCCTCGCGGACCGACTCGAGCGACGGTACGCTACTGCCACTCGCGCGCAGCTGCTCTGTCAACGGACCATCGTAGTAGGCCCTGATCTCATCTCGCCCCACAAAGATCCGGGGGCCCAGCCGTTCCTCGACAAAGGTCAGCACCATGATCTGACGCGCCACGAGCTGGCGCACTCCGTCCTCATCGAGACCCAACTTCGCGAGTCGCTGTCGAAAAGCCTGCTCGCTGGGAAAGCGCTCTCTGATTCCGAGAAAACCCTTCTCGACATCGGCAAGCGAGATCTCGGTGAAGCCAAAACGGTCGATTTCGTGAAATCGCAGACGCTCCTCGATGAGTTGATCCAGGACACTCCGTCGGAGCGCCGCTTCCTCGTTGTCTTCAGAGCTCACTTCTCCCTCACCCGCCTGGGCGCCAAAAACACCGAGACCAAGAACCCGATCCACGTCCGAAGCCAGGATCGGATCTTCGTCTACGACCGCGAGGATGCGATCGAGCACCTGGTGCTCGGGCTCGGACGGATCGATCGACCGCGGGGCCGTCACTTCTTGCGCGGCCGCTGCGCCCCCGGTCAGCGCCAGCGCAGCCATCGCAAGAGCGAACGTGGTCACGACCCGTTGGCGCAGCTTCATCGAGGCCGCATGCTAGCATGACCCTTCCTCGGCAGCCCGTGCCAGAACACACCTGTCCGGGACCCAAATGACCACCCAACTGACCGTCGGACTCGCGCAGCTCGACTCTCGCCTCGGACAGATCGAAGTCAACCTGGGGTGCCACCTCGAATGGATCGAGCGCGCCCGTGAGAAGGGCGTCGAACTACTGATCTTTCCGGAGCTCTCGCTCACCGGCTACCGTCTTCTTCATCTGACGGGTCGCGTGGCGCTTCGCCGCAATGCGCCTCAGATCGAGCGGCTGGTTCAGGCCGCAGGCCGCATGTCGATCATTGTGGGAATCGTCGAGGAGGACGACAAAGGCGTTCTCTACAACAGCTCTCTGCTGATTCACGGAGGCCAAGTCAACCACGTACATCGCAAACTGTATCTGCCGACCTACGGCATTTTCCAAGAGGGGCGTTTCTTTGGCCCCGGAGACACGCTCGAGTTGGCCCAGACCGACAACCGCCACCTCGGGATGTTGATTTGTGAGGACCTCTGGCACCCCCATCTGGCGCGCAGTCTGGCCATTGCCGGAGCCAAGATGTTGACGGTTCTCTCGGCCGGGCCGGGCCGGGTGGGCTCGGGCAACGTACCCGAAAGCCACCGCGACTGGGAGTCGCTCACCCGCTCCACGGCCCTGGTCAACACCTGCTGGGTCCTATACTGCAATCGCGTCGGCTGGGAGGAAGGCTCCTTCTACACGGGGGGCAGTCATATCGTGAGACCCGGAGGTGAGGTCATGGCCAGGGCGCCCTATCTAGACGAGCATCTGCTGGTGGCCGAGATCGACTTGCGCGAAGTCGACCGCCTGCGCTGGCGCTTGCCTCTGGTTCGCGCGGTACGTACCGACATCAAGGGCGCTCGATGATTCGCAAGGAGGAAATACGAAAGAGACTCGAGCTCAATGCCGAGCTCGCGGTGGCCGTGCTCGAGTCCTTCATCCGCGATGCCGCCCGCACCGCCGACGCGCAGGGAATGGTCGTCGGGCTCAGTGGTGGGGTCGATTCGGCGTTGTCAACCGCGCTGGCGGTTCATGCGCTCGGTCCCGAGAAGGTGCACGCTTTTTTTCTTCCCTACAGCGCCTCGACTTCCGAGTCCAGACGAGACGCCGAGGCGACCGCCGAGAGCCTCGGGGTCGATCTTCCGGAGATCGACATCACATCGATGATCGACCCCTATTTCGACAAATACGAGCCCGACGCCGACCGCTTGAGACGCGGCAACAAAATGGCTCGCGAGCGCATGTCGATCCTCTTCGATCAGGCCAAGAAGAAAGGCTGCCTGGTGCTCGGCACTTCCAACAAAACCGAGATCCTCCTCGGCTATTCGACGATCTTCGGGGACAACGCGAGCTCGATCAATCCCCTTGGCGATCTGTACAAACAGCAAGTATGGCAGCTAGCCAAGCATCTCGACCTGCCTTCGGCCGTCATCGACAAGAAACCTTCGGCCGACCTCTGGCCGGGACAGACGGACGAGGACGAACTCGGATTCGAGTACGCGTTGGCAGATGAGGTGCTCTATCTGATGTTCGACCGTGGCCTGGCTCCCGACGAGGTCGTTGCGCGCGGTTACGAAGCGGCGGTCGTCGAGAAGATCCAGGAGCTCGAGCAACGCAATCGCTTCAAACGGCGGTTGATGCTCGTCGCCCGCTTGTCGGGGAGCGCCATCAACCTAGACCGAGAGATTCCTCGGGACTGATCTCTGCGACAAGTCGCAATGTCCGGCAGGCTGCTTCTCGTTTCTACGCCCATCGGAAACCTGGAGGACCTGACCCCTCGCGCCCGACGCGCATTCGAGGAAGCCCAGGTCATCGCCTGCGAAGACACCCGGGTGACCGGACGGCTGCTCCAACGCCTGGGCATCAAGAGGCGTCTCGTATCGCTCCATGAGCACAACGAAAGATCCCGTGTCCCCGGCCTCCTCGAAGAACTGCGCGCCGGCAACACCGTGGCCGTGACCACAGACGCCGGCACGCCTTTGGTATCGGATCCGGGATTCGTCCTCGTCAGAGCCGCAGCGCGTGAAGGGACCCGCATCGAACCGATCGCCGGACCCTCAGCGATCCTCGCCGCACTGGTGGCTTCGGCCCTACCGCCCCACCCGTTCACATTCGCGGGATTTCCGCCACCAAAAACCGGCAAACGGCGCAAATTCTACCGTCGCTTCGCGCCGCTCGAGCACACGCTGATCTTCTTTGAATCACCGCACCGGATCGTCGCGAGCCTCGAGGACGCTCGGACGGAGCTGGGAGATCGGCCGGCCGCTCTTTGCCGTGAGCTCACCAAGCTGCACGAGGAAACACTGCGGGGAACGCTGTCCGAAGTCCATCAAGAACTGGCCGCAAGAAGCTCGATCAAGGGCGAACTGACGCTGGTGGTTCAGGGCGCCGGGAATGCCAATGCGACTCCGGAAGACACCGGAGCCGGAGGGTGATCCTCGGTCCCCGCGGTGCGGAGCGACGGAAGCGGGAACCCGTCGAGTCCACGAGGCGGACACGGACCGCCTCCCCACCGCGACGGCGCCGATCCATCATGGTGTTCCCGTAGGAACGCCCCCGATCAACCGATCAGGGGAGGAGCGACGATGGACCGGCGCTCAGGAAGGTGGAACTCAGTCCCAGTCGGACCAGAGGTAACCGTTTTCCGTGAACCATGCCTTGAGAAAAGACCACATCTCTTTGTTTCCTCCACAGTACGTGACTTCGCGTTTCACTCCCCTAGTCAGCACGGTCCGTGCCAGCGGTCTTTGCAGATGTGTATGCATCTCTTTGTCTTTTTTGATCGATAGTTAGATGCGTAACAGCCAAGAGAAGTATTGGCGGCCACACCGTTTTTGCG
>Ga0224508_10003552_pt1 | contig 12865 bp, 9 predicted proteins | sample SF_Jan12_sed_USG_4_FD_170157 | JGI IMG/M metagenome (GOLD analysis project Ga0224508, IMG submission 170157) | Sediment microbial communities from San Francisco Bay, California, United States - SF_Jan12_sed_USGS_21 | ecosystem: Environmental > Aquatic > Marine > Sediment | place: USA: California...
GAACTCGGCGCGCTGCACACCGTCCACATTATCGAACTTAAAATAAATCATCGTTGCCGGCAACTCGAGCAGCGCGATACGGCGCACTCCCTCCGGGCCCATGCGGATCTGCACCTTGCCGTCGGCCACACGAATATCGGCGCCGTCGTCACGCATTGCGAGCCCGGCGCCGGTATAAGTGCGTTGCAGCGCGCGGCGGAATTCGACATGCGAAAAACCCATTTCGCGCTGGAACGACTCACCGATTTCCGCCGCCCCGACCTGCTTTTTCGCGTCAGCCACCGAACGTTTTCACGCTGGATCAGCCGCCGGCGACCGGGGGCCAGATCGCCAGAGTATCTCCTTCGCTCAACGTACCGGGCCGGTCGCGATCCTCTTCGCAGGTGAAAAGTCCGTTTATCAGCACCAGGTGCGCGAGTTCGCGCGGCACCTTGTAACGGTCGATGATGTCGTTCAGCGTCACATCCGGCGCAACGTCGATCTGAGCGGCGTTCTCGTAAGCGCCGGGCGGCAGCCGCTCACCCAGCGTGGCGTACAGTTTCAGCGTGATTTTCATGTGGCATTCGGGCCGACACTCACGCGTTGGCGCCGATCGTCTGGGTATTGGCGAGATAAGCCTCCATCAGACGGGTCGGATCCTCGCGCAGCTTGTCTCTCCATTTGCCCAGCGCGGTGCGGCTCTGAATCAGTCCGCGAATCACGCCAACGTGCTGCGTCAGCCCCAGGCTGCTGGCACCGACCAGCACGTCGCCATCGAAACGCAGATTCAGATACCGGAAGTTGTCACGGTCGGTAAGCGTTGCACTGTCGCCGCCGTCGACGCCCATCCACATGCCGAACGAACTGGAAACCAGTCCCAGTGTGTCCAGTACATTCATGTTCACGCTGCCGGGATGCTCCAATACGTTGTCGCCGGCCATATTGGTGGCGGCGATGCGCCCGTGATCGGCGGCGGTCGGTTGAATCGCCTGCACGCTGAATTCTCCCGTGGAGAAGTCGCGGCCTTGCGCCACATCACCCGCCGCATACACGTGCGCGACGTTGGTCTGCAGGTGCGAATCGACCAGAATGCCATGATCGACTTCGATGCCGCTGCCATCGAGAAACTGTGTGTTCGGCGCGACACCGGTGGCGGCGATTACCAGTGCCGCATCCAGCGTATTGCCTTTGTCCAGGCTCACCGACAACCCGCCGCCAGCCGCTTCGATGCCGGTGACCCTGGTCGAGGTGTGCACGCTCACGCCTTTGCTCTCGCACCACTGCTTCAACAACGTGCCGGCCGTCTCGTCGAGCATCCTCGGCACCATGCGGTTCTCCATCTCAACCACGGTGAGATTGACACCGCGTGAAGCCAGCGCTTCGAGAATGATGCAGCCGATGAATCCGGCGCCCATCAACACGACGTTGGCGCCGGGCTTGGCGAGATTCATGATGGCGCGCGCGTCGTCCAGGGTCCAGCACGCATGCACACCGGCGCTGTCGATGCCGGGAATCGGCGGGCTGACGGGGTGCGATCCGGTAGCGATCAGCAGCTTGCCGTAGTTCAGGCTGCCGCCCCCGGCCAGCGAGATGACCCGATCCTTGGTGTCGATGCTGGTCACGCGGTCCCGCACCACCTCGGTGTTTTGCTCCGCGTAATGATCCGCGTCTTTGCGCAGGTAAGTGCCGGGCTCCTGGATCTTGTCGTTCAGCAGGTAGGGTATCGCCATTCGCGAATAGGGCGGCTCGGGCTCGTCACCCACCACAGTGACCTTGCTGTCGCCCTGCAGGCGATGCAGCGTCTCCGCGGCGATAACCCCGGCCGGGCCCGCGCCTATGATTACGTGATGCATGTCTGGACTCTCTCTATCTGTTCTGTCAGCGGTGAGCGTGCGCGCCAGCCGGGTGTTCGACTAACCACGTGACAAGACCGTGGCATCCGCTCGCGCGTCCACGCCGCTGTTAACCCCTGGGGCTGATCTCCGCGTCCGGGATGTGCAACTGCACGGAGGGGCGCGCCCCCCGTGCGTCTGCACTTTCTCCGCCAGTTACAAACCCAGCCGTTGCCGGGTTTCCTTGGTGAGCTGTCCATCTTTGGTCCAGCCCCGGAGCTCGTAGTACTCCGGCAGCATTTCCGACAATCCGCTGACTTTGCCTTCCGCCGGACCGGTGTTCGCTTTTTCAGTCGTCAAGCGCTTCGGCAGGGTATCATCTGCCGCCGTCAGCCCGGCTTTCAAATTGAACTCGCGTTCCAGGTTCCAGACGCGCTCCCCCAGCTCGGCCAGATTCTCCGGCGACCAGGCTCCCTCGCACGCCGCATCGAGCTGCGGCGCGACGTTCTCCAGCGTCCACGCAAAGCTCGTGAATATACACAGTCCCGAGGAGTCGAACGCCGCCGTGGCATCCTGGAACGCTTTCACGAGCCCCGCTTTGCCCTCCGTCACCAGAGGATCGGTTTTCTCGGGTATCCCCAGTACCTCGGAGGCCACCGTATAGCCGCGCAGATGACAAGCGCCGCGGTTCGACGTCGCATACGCCAGCCCCATACCCTGTATGCCCCGCGGGTCGTAGGCCGGAAACTCCTGACCCTTCACCGTCATAGACAAATCCGGTTGACCGTACTTTTCGCACAGCAGTTTCGACCCCAGCCCCAGGTCCTTGCCGAAGCCCTCGCCCGTCGCCACCAGTTCTACCGCCTTCGCCAACGCTTCTGCGCTGCCGAATTTAAACGCGACGCCGCCGGTTTCCTTGTCCGTGATGTGGCCGTTCTCGTACAGCTCCATCGCCGCGGCTACCGTCGCACCGAATGAAATTGGATCCACCCCGTCCTCGTTGCAGACGAAGTTGGCATAGGTCACCGCATCAAGGTCGTCCACCCCTGTGTCGCTGCCCATCGCCCAAGCCGCCTCGTACTCCAGACCGCCTGAGTTACCCCAGTACTGGGGTTTGTTCTCGATGGTGAAGTGGGTACGATCGATGGTCGAGATACGCCCGCAGGCAATTGTGCAGCCGAAACACCCGGCGTTAGTCGTCAGGTTTGGCTTGCCGTCGGTCTTGCGCGGCTCCGCCATTGCCTCCGCGGAGATCTTGTGTGCGCCTTCAAACTGCACCTCGCGCATATTGCGGGTGGGCATCGCACCGATTTCATTAATCACATTCATCAGCACCTGCGTGCCGAACGTCGGCAGCCCCTGACCCGTCACCGCGTTCTCGGCCAAAATCTGCTTGGCTTCCGCCGTCTCTTTCATGAACCGCGCCGGGTCTTTGATGTTGCCAACTCCCAGCGTGCCTCGCACCGCAACCGCCTTGAGATTCTTCGACGCCATCACCGTCCCCACCCCCGAGCGGCCGGCCGCCCGGTGCAGGTCGTTGATCACCACAGAATACAGGCAACCCTGCTCCGCTGAACGGCCCACCGCCGCGATTCGCAAGGCCGGATCCTGGTGACGCTTGTGCAGCCACTCGTCCGTGGCCCATACCGAGGTGCCCCAGATCTCGTCCGCCGGGAGCAGTTGGGCCTTATCGTTTTCTATATGCAGATACACCGGCTGCGGTGCCTTGCCCTCGAAAATGATCATGTCCCAGCCGGCGTTCTTCATTTCCGCACCGATGAACCCGCCCGAGTTCGAGCAGGCCACGGCACCCGTCAACGGGCTTTTGCAGATCACCGAATAGCGGCCACCGGTAGAAGCCATGGTTCCGGTCAACGGGCCGGTCGCCATGATCAGTTTGTTGTCGGGACCCAGCGCATCGCACTTGGGGTCGATCTCTTCCACCAGGTACTTCGTCGCCAGGCCGCGCTGACCCAGATACGCCTGCGCCCACTCCATGTTGAGCGGTTCCACGTCGACGCTGCCCTTGGTCAGGTCGACGCGCAGAATTTTTCCAGTCCAAGCCATTTCTATACCCCCCTCAGCCAGCGCTGGCTGCGTTGTCGGTCTTGCCCGCCCACGCGCGCATGCGCTCATAACCGGTCATGTCCGAATCGATGTAGGTTATCGCCTCGGTCGGGCACGCTTTCGCGCACGCCGGGTCACCACCGCAGAGATCGCACTTGATCACTTTGCCGGTCGCCTGGTTGTAATTCACCGTGCCGAACGGGCAGGCGATAGTTCACACCTTGCACCCCACGCATACATTGTCCAGCACGTCTTTGGCACCGGTCGCGGCATTGATCACGATCGCTTCCACCGGGCACGCCTGCATACACCAGGCCTCGGCGCACTGGGTGCAGGTATAGGGTACGAAACGCCCCTCTTCGTGGAAGGTGAAAACCTTGATGCGCGATTTTGCGGGGCTGAAAACGCCTTCGTTTTCGAAACTGCACGCCATCTCGCATTGCAGACAGCCCGTGCACTTCTCGGGGTTGATATGAAGGGATCTGAGCATCGACGCGTCTCCTCCTAGCTTGCGGCGCGTTATGTTCTTGGCGTGCGCCTTAGGGATGTTCTGACGCCGCCTGAGTCGGCCAGGCCGCGCTTTATTGCTACGGCTGAGCATAGACGATTCCGACAGGCAGTGCGAGCTTGTGCGGACGGTGTAATGCAGTTGCGAAACGCCGGTGCCCAGGACCGGACACCGATCAACCGCAAGCCGCGCCGGCGTTATACCGGCACGTGAGAATTCGCGGGTAACGTCTGGAATCAGCTATCTAAACACGGCGGTCCGTGACAGGCGCGTGGCCTGCAGGCTAGCTACCACCCTCGTCGGCGATCAGCTTTTCCATCACCTTTATCATCTGCGGGTGACCGCCCGCGAGCTGCCCCGATGTTTTGTACTTGCCGTTCACCGTGACGGTCGGTACACCGGAGATGCGATAGGCATCCGCCAGCTGCAGGGCACGGCGCAGGCGCGTTTCGGTGGCGAATGAGTTCATCGCGTCGCGGAACGCGTTTCCGTCTATACCGAGGCTGGCGGCGAAGGCGACGACTTCGTCTTCCTTGCGCATGTTTTTGCGGCCCTTGTGAATCACATCGAAAAACGGCTCGTGGAACCGGTCCAGCACGTCCAGCACTTCCGCGGCGTAATACGCGCGTGAGTGCATGGTCCACGACGAATTCAACGGCGCCGCCACCAGCCTGAATTTCACGTTCGCCGGCTTGCGGACAGCCCATGCATCGATGTGGGGGTGAAGAGCATAACAATGGGGGCATCCGTACCAGAAAAACTCCAGCACCTCTACGCCTTCCGAGACCTCGGTAGGCACGGGCGGCGAAACGGCCTCGTAGCCGCTCTGCGCGTGTGCGCCCATAGCCAGCGTCAGCATTGCCAGCAACCCTGTTATACGGACAGCGAACTTATTCATCAGCGGATTTCCAATTCCCGAAACAGCTCTAACTCTACACTGACCACAGGCCGGCGCGGGGAGTTCAATCAATACAATCCGGCCATGTACGACGTTACCGCCTGGATTTCCGCGTCGGTCATACGGTTGGCTATGTTGCGCATCATGCGATTGGGGTCGTTGCTGCGCTCACCGCTGCGGAACTTCATCAATTGGGCGGCCAGATACTGGGCGTGCTGTCCCGACACCGCGGGAAACTTCGCCGCCGGATTGCCCGCACCGCGCGGGCCGTGGCAACCGATACAGGCCCCCACGCTGGAGCCGCTGATACCGCCGCGGTAGATCGCTTCGCCCCGTTCGACCAGCTCTTCACTGGCGACACTGAAACTGCGCTCCCGCGAGGCGTAGAAAGCGGCGATATCCGCGATGTCTTGATCGCTCAGGTTGGCGACCATCGGCGCCATGCTAGGGTCCTTGCGGGTTTCGCCTCTTCTGAACTCGTGCAGCTGCTTGACCAGATAGGCTTCGCCGAGCCCCGCCAGTTTGGGAAACGTCGGCGCAGCGCTGTTGCCATCGGCGCCATGGCAAGCCGTGCAGATGCCAGACTTCTGCTGGCCCGTGGCGGCGTCGCCGGCGGACCAGGCTGGCATCGCCAGGCACGTCGCGGCCACAATCAATCCCGTCAGCGCAATTCTCTTCATTTGTTGTGTTACTCCAGTAAACTTCGCGGGCAGCGAAATCCAGCCAAAAAGCGCGCAAATGGTAGCAGGCGACCCGGCAAAAAACGAGGCGGACAACGGCACATCGCAGCCAGGCTGGACCTGTCGCTCGGCGCGCTTCGTGCTGAGCGCGAATAAGGTGACGCAACTGCCCGCGGACAGCGACGCCGAAGTGGCGTTCGCGGGCCGTTCCAACGCCGGCAAGTCGAGTGTCATCAACACGTTGTCAGGCAATGCCAAACTCGCGCGCATCAGTAAAACGCCGGGCCGCACCCAGGCGCTGAATTGTTTCCGGGTGGCCGACGGGCGCTATCTCGTCGATTTACCGGGCTACGGGTACGCCAAGGTCTCGCACGCGCAACGCAACCATTGGCACCATGAATTGGGGCGCTATTTTGGGCAACGCGAGGCGTTGCGCGGCCTGCTGCTGATCGTGGATATACGGCGCGGACTCACCGAACTCGACTGGCAGCTGATCGCGATGCTGCGGGAACGGCGTACCCCGCTGCATTGTCTGTTGAACAAGGCCGACAAACTCGCGTCGAACGCCGCGCACAACAACCTGCATCGGACGCGCGGGCAACTGCGCGAACGCGCCGGCGGCGCGACTGTGCAGCTGTTTTCGGCCAGCAAGCGGCGAGGCATCGAAGAATGCTGCGCAGTCCTCGCCGGCTGGCTGGCGTGACGCCCCCGACACCCCGGGATGTAAAAAACCCCAAATATTACCGACACTTAATCTTGCTGCCGTGGCGGGAACTCGGGCCGGCGGCACTAGTCTCAGCTATTACAGCGCTGAAGCCCGGCGCTAGTCCACCCGCTCCCTGGGTGGGCGCCCGGCTTCCCCAGCCGGGAAGTTATTGACCCCGGAGCCGGTTAAGGCTCCGGGGTTTTTTTGTCCGCGAGGTTACGCTCAGAATTCGATTTCGCCCCGGGCGCGCCGCTCCAGCGGCAGCAGACACCGATAGAGCACGTCGTTGACCGGCGTGGCGACGCCGTATTGGGCTCCCAGGCGTACGATGGCGCCGGTCTGGGCCTCCAGCTCGGAACGCCGGCCGCTCTCGATATCCCGCTGCATCGAGGTAGTCCCATCTGGGGGCGCGGCGTCCAGCGCCGCCAGCGCGGCTGCCAGAAATTCATCGTCAAGGTCCACCCCATGGGCACGTCCGACTTCCAGAGCCTCCCGCATCGCGCGTTCGATCAGTTCGCGCGTTGCAGGGGTCTCCCGCATCGCCGTGAAGGTAGCGCGCGAGACGGCACCTACCCCACTAACCGGCGCGATGAACAGAAACTTCCTCCATACCGCCGCCTGGATGTCTGCCGGGACATCTACTTCTACCCCGGGAGAGCGCTCGAACGCCTCGCGCAGGTGCGCCACTCGGGTGCTGACCGAATTGTCCATTTCGCCCAAGCGCACGAACGGTTCGATGCCGACGTGCTTGATACGCCCGGGACCGTCGATGTAGGCGATGATGCCGCACAGCCCACCCAGTGCGTGTCCGGCGCCGAGAGCATCAGCAATAACGCCCGGCGCCTCGACACCGTTGAGCAGTGGAACGACAGCGGTCTCAGGCCCGAGCAACGGCCGGATGGACTCAATGGCCTCGGCGAGCTGCCAGGCTTTCACGGCAACCAGCACCATATCAACGGTGCCGATTCCCGACGTATCGTCGCTTGCCTTGACCGGCGACAGCAAAAAATCCCCTTTGGGGCTCTCGATCTGCAACCCGTCGGCGCGCATCGCCTCGAGGTGGGCCCCCCGGGCCACGAACACGACGTCCTCACCACCCTGCGCCAGCCTTGCACCAAAATAGCCGCCAACGCCTCCTGCTCCGAGCACCGCAATATGCATCGTTCAGTGTGCCTGGTCCCAGTTATCACCAACGCCCACGTCCACCACCAGCTCGACCTCTAGATCGGCCGCGCCCTGCATGTGTCGGCGCACCATTTTTTCCAGTTGCCGCTCCTGCCCAATCGCAACCTCGAACACCAGCTCGTCGTGCACCTGCATGATCATACGCGCAGCGAAGTCGTGCCGTTGCAGCCAGTCGTCTACCGAGATCATCGCCCGTTTGATGATGTCGGCGGCGCTGCCCTGCATGGGCGCGTTGATGGCGGTACGCTCGGCGGCTGCGCGAATCTGACCGTTACGCGCATTGATAGTAGGCAGATACAGTCGCCGCCCGAACACGGTCTCCACAAACCCGTACTCGTGGGCGCGCTCGCGCGTCTTTTCCATGTACTCCTTCACCCCCGGGTAGCGCGAGAAGTAGAGATCCACGTACTCCTGCGCCTCGCTACGCTTGATGCCGAGCTGGCGACCGAGTCCGAACGCGGACATGCCGTAGATCAATCCGAAATTGATGGCTTTGGCGGCGCGCCTTTGTTCGGCGGTCACGCTGTTCAGGTCGGCGCCGAAAACTTCGGCCGCGGTGCTGCGATGAATATCCTGGCCCTTGGCGAATGCGCTCAGCAGGCTCGCGTCGCGGGACAGGTGCGCCATGATGCGTAACTCGATCTGCGAGTAGTCGGCCGCCAGCAGTTTGCTGCCGGGCGGAGCGATGAAAGCCTGGCGTATGCGCCGGCCCTCTTCGGTACGCACCGGTATGTTCTGCAAATTCGGATCGTTCGAGGACAACCGCCCGGTGGACGCCACTGCCTGACGGTATGAGGTATGCAGACGCCCGGTTTTGCTGCTGATCATTTCCGGCAGCTTGTCCGTGTAGGTCGAGCGCAGTTTGCTCAAACCGCGGTGGTCGAGAATTGCCTGTGGCAGTTGGTAGTCGTGCGCCAGCTCGGCCAGCGTGTCCTCGGCGGTGGACGGCTGGCCTTTCGGCGTCTTGCGCAACACGGGCAGTTCCAGGCGCTTATAAAGTATCTCCTGGATCTGTTTGGGGGAGCCGAGGTTGAACGCACCGCCCGCGAGTTCATGCGCGCGGGCCTCCAAGGTAAGCATTTTCTCCGCGAGTTCGCGCGTCTGCGCGGCGAGCATTTTCGTGTCCAGCAATACCCCATTGCGCTCCATCCGCGACAGCACGGGTACCAACGGCATTTCGATTGTCTCGTAGACGTTACGCAGCGACGGTATCGCTGCAAGTTTCGACCAAAGGCACTCGTGCAGCTGCAGTGCGATGTCGGCATCCTCGCAGGCGTAGGGCGCGGCCTGCTCCAGGTCGATATGATCGAAAGTCAGTTGTTTCGCACCTTTGCCGCCGATGTCTTCGTAGCGCACGGTTTTCACGGCGAGGTATTTTTCGGCCAGCGAATCCATGTCGTGGCGTGTGGCGGTGGAATCCAGCACGTAGGACTGCAGCATCGTGTCGTGCGCGATCCCGTTCATTTCGATGCCGTAGTTGGCCAGCACGCTGCGGTCGTATTTCAGGTTCTGCCCGACTTTTTTGTGCTCCGGGTCCTGCAGCAGCGGGCGCAGCTTTTTCAACACCCAATCGCGGTCGAGTTGTTCGGGCGCGCCCGGATAAGCGTGCGCCACCGGCACGTAGGCCGCCTCGCCAGGCTGCACGCTGAACGAAAGACCTACGATCTCCGCCTGCATGTATTGCAAGTCGGTAGTCTCGGTGTCGAAAGCGAAATACTCAGCAGCGTGCAGTTTTTCCAACCAGGCCTCGAAATCCGCCGGCGACGTGAGCGTCGCATAGTTGCGGTCCGCCGCGGCGGCCGATGATACAGGCGCCGCGCCGTCATCGATGTCGGCCAGCCACGATTTGAGCTCCCAGCGTACGAACAGCTCACGCATGGCTGCCAGGTCACGCTCGCGCAGGCGCAGATCCGCGGGGTGCAGATCCATCTCTACGTCCAGCTTGATGGTGACGAGTTGCCGCGACAGCGGCAGGTGGTCGAGACTGGCGCGCAGGTTCTCACCGATCTTACCCTTGATCCTGTCGGCATTGGCCATGATTACATCCAGCGACCCGTACTCGGCGAGCCACTTGGCGGCGGTCTTCGGTCCGCACTTGGGCACACCCGGAACATTGTCGCTGGAGTCGCCTACCAGGGCGAGAAAGTCGATCATCTGTCCCGGCGGCACGCCGAACTTGGCTAGCACGCCATCGCGATCAAGCGATGTGTTGCTCATCGTATTAGTGAGCGTGACCCGATCGTTCACCAGCTGCGCCATGTCCTTATCGCCAGTCGATATCAACACCCGCATACCGGCGTCTTGAGCTTCGCGAGTCAGCGTGCCGATCACGTCGTCGGCCTCGACGCCAGGAATGATCGGCAGCGGGTAACCGAGCGCGGCCAGCACCTGGTGCAGCGGCTCGATCTGGGCGCGCAACTCGTCCGGCATGGGCGGTCGGTTCGCCTTGTACTGGTCGTACAGCTCGTCGCGAAAAGTTTTACCCTTGGCGTCGAACACCACGGCCATGTACTCAGGTCGGTACTCCGCGTGCAGCTTGCGCACCATATTGCCCACACCGAGGATCGCACCGGTCGGTTCGCCGCGCGACGTGCTCAGGCGCTGTAACTCGGGAACGTGAAAAGCCCTGTACAGGTAGGACGACCCGTCCACCAGCACTAACGGTGCGGAATCGCTCATGAGGCTACGGTGTCATGCTTATGGACGTGTTCGACCGGCCTGCAGCTCAGTTGCTCTGCACCGCGCTCTGCAGTTCACCGGCACCTTGCAGCGCATCGATGCTGGCCTGCTTCACGTGCCCGAAACCACGAATCGACGCCGGCCAGTTCAGCCGCGCAATCGCTTCCTCGCACGTCACGGCAGGCAGTGACTTGCACACCTGGCGGACGTCTTTTTCGTAATCGCTGATCAGACGCCGCTCCGTGCGCCGCTCGGCGGTATAGCCGAAAGGATCCAGTGGGGTCGCTCGCAACACCCTGCAGCGTGCGAGCAATTTGAACACGCGCATCATCCAGGTGCCGTAGTTCTGTTTTTTCGCCAATCCGGTGAGCGGATCGCGTTTCGCAAACAACGGCGGTGCCAGGTGGAACTCCAGGCGGTAGTCGCCTTCGAACACCTCTTCGAGACGACGTGTGAACTCACCGTCGCTGTAAAGGCGGGCGACCTCGTACTCGTCCTTGTAAGCGAGCAGCTTGTGATAATTGCGCGCCACCAGCGTGCTCAGTTCTTCACCACCGCCTGCAGCGCTCTCGGCGCTGCGCATCGCGGCAACCAGTTTGCGATAGCGCCTGGCGTATCGCGCGTTCTTGTAATCCACCAGATGGCGAGTACGCTTGGCCAGTATTTCGTCCAGGCTCGGCTCGACCGGCTGGGCCTGCGTGTCCAGCGCACCCACCATAGCGCTTACGCTGTCCGGATCATGGGCGACTCGCCTCCCCCACTCGAACGCCTGCTTGTTCAATTCGACGGCCACGCCGTTTAGTTCGATGGCCCGCAGCAGTGCCGCTTCCGGCAACGGCAAATAGCCGCGCTGATACGCAAATCCAACCAGCAGCAGATTCGCCGCGATGCTGTCGCCGAACAGGCGCGCCGCAGTCTGGGTGGTGTTGATGAAATCCAGCGGTGCATCGCCCAGTGCACGGGACAGCCGCTCACGCAGCTCGAACAACGGAAAGCGGTGGTCGGCATCGCGCGCGAAATCGCCCGTCATCATCTCGTATGTGTTCACCAGTGCGCGTGTGGCACCGCGCCGCAAGGTAGCCATGATCTGCGGGGAAGCCGCGACCAGGATGTCGCCGCCCAGCAACAAATCGGCGCCAGCGGTCGGCACGTGGGTGGCAGAAATATCCTCGGGTGCGTGCGCCAGTATGATGTGACTTTGCACCGCGCCGCCTTTTTGCGCCAGCCCCATCATATCGAGCACCGAGCAGGCCTTGCCGGCGACGTGCGCTGCCATGCCCAGCAGTGCGCCGATGGTGACCACTCCGGTACCGCCCACGCCGGCCAGCACGATGCGGTAAGTTCCCGCCAGCGAGGCCACTTTGGGCTCCGGCAACGGCGCGAGGTCTCCGGCAACGGCGACATCGTGCGTACGTTTGCGCAACCGTCCACCGTGTACGGTGACGAAGCTCGGACAGAATCCTTTCGCGCACGAATAGTCCTTGTTGCAGGCCGACTGGTCGATCTGCCGCTTCCGGCCGAATTCGGTGCTCACCGGCACGATCGCAACGCAGTTGGATTGCACCCCGCAATCGCCGCACCCTTCACAGACCGCCTCGTTGATGAACATACGGCGCGGTGGGTCGGGATACTGTCCGCGTTTACGGCGACGGCGTTTTTCCGCGGCGCAGGTCTGATCGTAGATGATGACCGTGGTGCCGGGAATATCACGAAACTCACGCTGCACGGTATCGAGCTCGTCGCGGTGGTAAATCTTTACCTGCGGCGGCCAGCGCGTCCCGGCCGGGTATTTTTGCGGCTCGTCCGTTACCACGGCGATTTTTTTCGCACCCTCGGCGTGCACCTGCCAGCTCACCTGCACCACATCCAGTGGCCCATCCATCGGTTGACCACCGGTCATGGCTACCGCGTCGTTGTAGAGGATCTTGTAAGTGATGTTGACGCCCGCCGCGACGGTCGCGCGGATGGCCAGCAATCCGGAGTGATAGTAGGTGCCGTCGCCGATGTTCTGGAATACGTGCCCGCGCCTGGAAAATCGCGCCTCACCCATCCAGCTGGCGCCCTCGGCACCCATCTGCGTAAAGCGCTCGGTATTGCGGTTCATCCACAATGCCATGTAGTGGCAGCCGATGCCGGCCAGCGCCTTGCTGCCTTCGGGAACCTTGGTCGACGTGTTATGTGGACACCCCGAGCAGAAATACGGCATGCGCAGTGCCGGTGGCGGATCGCGTTCGACGGAATTTGTCACCTGGCGTAACTGCAGGAGCCTGTCGCGCAACGCCACGTCGCCGGTAGCAGCCAGCAGGCGCTTGCCAACTGCGAGCGCGATTT
>Ga0224508_10003553_pt1 | contig 12863 bp, 8 predicted proteins | sample SF_Jan12_sed_USG_4_FD_170157 | JGI IMG/M metagenome (GOLD analysis project Ga0224508, IMG submission 170157) | Sediment microbial communities from San Francisco Bay, California, United States - SF_Jan12_sed_USGS_21 | ecosystem: Environmental > Aquatic > Marine > Sediment | place: USA: California...
CCCGCGGAGATCAGGCCCGTGCCCTGCCAGATCACGACGGCGACCACCACGCCGCTGGCGAGTTCGACCGTCGAGAAGAGCGCCGAGTCGTAGTAGATCGACCGCACCCAGCCGTCGCGGTGCTGGCCGTTGAGCGTCTCGAAGTCGCGGAGATTCCGGCGCTCGCGAGTGAACAGCTGAACCACCCTCATGCCGGTGACGGTCTCCTGGACCGTCGCGTTGATCCGGGCGAGCAACACCCGCGTCAGCCGGAACGCCTCCCTGACCTTCAGTCGGAAGATCACCAGCGCGATCGCGAGCACCGGCACCACGGCGAACGTGAAGAGAGCCAGCCTGGGCGCCAGCAGAAACAGCACCACCGCGAAGCCGAGCATCTTCAGGACGTCCGCGAGCGCCGCGACGATCCCCTGGGTGAACATCTCGGCGACGTGCTCCACGTCGCCGGTCGCGCGCGTGACGAGCCGACCGACCGGGACCGAGTCGAAGAAGCCGAGTTCGATTCGCTGCAGGTGATCGAACACGACGGTCCGCAAGTCACGCATCGCGGCCTGACCGGTCGCCGCCATGAGCAGCATGTGCAGGTACTGAAAGATCGCACCGAGCACGATCGCGACCGCGTAAAGCAATCCGAGCCACTCGAGCGTCGGCGCGCCGGTCGGGCCGTCGAGAATCGACTCGAACGGACCGCCGGCCGCCGTCTTTCCGGCCAGCCCTGCGCCGTCCGGCAGCACCACGCGATCGAGCCCCGTGGCGATGATCCACGCCGGCGCCAACTCCAGCAGGAACATCGGCACGACCATCAACAGCGTCAGCGCGACCTGCCAACGATACGGCCGCACCAGCGGCCACAGCCGCATGAGCAGCGTCCGGTCGATCGCCTTGCCGAGTTCCTCTTCCTCGAAGATCGAATCGAGGGCGCGACTCTCTGACGGGGACGCGGCGGTCATCGAGACCTCCTCCGAACGAGGGCGCCGCTCATCCGGCCTTCCCCGCCGCTTCGAGGACCTCGGCCACGGACTCGCCGCGCACCTCTTCCTCCTGCTCCTGGGCGAGACGGGCATAGAGCCCGCCCGCGGCGATCAGCTCGCTGTGAGTCCCGCGCTCGACCAGCCGCCCCCCTTCGAGCACCACGATCAGGTCGGCGTCACGCACCGAGGAGACGCGCGAAGCCACCATCACGACCGTGCGCCCCGCGAAGACTTCCGCCAGCTCGGCCTGGATCGCCGCTTCCGTCTCCGCGTCCACCGCCGACAGGGTGTCGTCGAGGATCAGGATCTTCGGATCGAGTGCCAACGCGCGCGCCAGCGCCGTCCGCTGTCGTTGTCCGCCCGAGAGCATCACCCCGCGCTCGCCGACGATCGTCTCGTAGCCGGAGGGCAACTCGGCGATGTCCTTGGCGAGCTGCGCCCGCTGGGCCGCCTCCCGAACCCGCGCCGGATCGTCCGTCTCGAGCCCGTACGCGATGTTCTCCGCGAGCGTCATCGAGAACAGGAACGAATCCTGGGGAACCATCGCGATGTCGCGCCGCAACACGGACAGGCGGATCTGGTTGAGATCCACCCCGTCGATGAAGATCTGGCCGTCGTCGACCTCGTAGAGCCGGGGGATCAGCGAAGCCAGAGACGACTTTCCCCCGCCCACCGGACCGACGACGCCGAGGACCGTTCCCGCCGGCACGCGCAGGTCGATGTCGCGCAGCGCCGCCCCGCGTTCGCTGCCCGGAAACCCGAACGTCAGGCCCCGGAATTCGATCTCGCCCCGCAGCGCGGCGATCGGGTCCGGATCGGGGGAGTCGGCGATCGTCGGTTCCGTCGAGAGAACTTCGTCGATCCGCTGCATCGCGGCCGTCCCGCGCTGGACCAACGCGAAGACCCAGCCCATGATGAACGTCGGGAACGTGAGCTCGTAGATGTACATCGAGAACGCGAAGAACCGGTCGATGGTCATGCGACCACCCAGGATGTCCTGCCCGCCCACCCAGAAGACGATCGCCATCCCGAGCATCGGCAACAGACCGGAGATCGCGGGCATCGCGCCGTTCACCCGGACCACGCGCAGCCAGCGCTCGTAGAGCTCCTGAGCATGGTCTGCGAAGCGCCGGCGCGTCGCGTCCTCCATCGCGTAGGCCTTGACCACCGCGATGCCGGAAATCGTCTCCTGGAGCTGGTTCGAGATGTCGGCCAGGCCGACCTGCACTTCCAGGTTCGTCTGGTGCATCGCGCGGCCGAAGCCTCGCGCGATCAGCACGAACAGCGGATACGGCAGCAACACGAGGAGCGCGAGCTTCGCGTTCATCCAGAACATCGCGCCGAATGCCGCCGCGAACAGGATCGGCGTCTGCGCCACCGAGAGCAGCCCCGGGCCGAGCATCAGGCGGACGCTCGTCAGGTCGTTCACCGCCCGGCTCATCAGATCGCCGGTCCGCCACGCCTGAAAGAACGACTGCGGCTGCGTCTGCAGGGACTCGAAAAGATCGTTTCGGAGCTGATACTCGACTTCGCGCGCCGCATTGAAGATTCGAACCCTCGAAACGAAGCGGAGGACCGAGCGGAACACCACGACGGCCGCGAGCCACGCACAGCGCCGACCCACCTCGCTCGCCGGCAGGCCGTCGGCGATCGCCTTGACCGCCCAGCCGACCAACATGGGGACGGCAATGAAGCCGGCGACGTAGCCGAGGGTGGTCAGCAGGCCGATCGCGTAGTCGCGTTGGTTGCGCTTCACGTACTCGAAGAGCCGGCGGAACATCGCGCGGCGCGCGGTCGCGATGTCCTCCCGCGAGGCCGGAAGCGGCGGCGCGCTCATCGCGCGTACCATCGGGCCACCGCATCCCTCGGGACCCCGAGTCGCCACGCGGAGAGAGCCACCCAGTTGCGGAGCATCGTTCGCAGGACGCCGCCCACCAGATACCGCCGGGGCGAGGTCGCGACCGTCTCGGGCAAGATCCGCAGCTCTCCGCGGGTCCGCAGCGCAGCCACGAGGTCGAGGTCTTCCATCATCGCCACCTGGGGCACGCCCCCCACCTCCGCGAGGCTCGCTCGGCGGGCGAACAGCGCCTGGTCGCCGTAGGGCAGCTGCCAGAACCGGAGCCGCAGCCGGACGCCCCACGCGACGAACCGGAGTCGGGCTCGGGTCCTCCGGCTCGAGGGCTGCGGCGGATCCGCAAAGGCGAACGAGAACGCCCCGCCCACGACCGCAGGCTCCGCGAGAGCAGCGCGGACCGACTCCGACCAGCCCGCGGGGAGCAGGGTGTCGGCATGCAGCAGCACCACGGCCTCGGAGGCGGACGCCTCGACCCCGGCCTGGAGCTGTCGGGCCCTCCCAGGCCTCGAATCGATCACGCGCGCGCCTGCCTCCCTCGCCGCTTCCTGTGTCCGGTCGCGACTGCCCCCGTCCACCACGAGGACGTCGACTCCGGGCGCGAGCGCACTCTGGATGGCGGGCCCGATGCGGTCAGCTTCGTCGAGCGCGGGTATCACGACCGCGATCTTCACCGAAACTGGAGGGTAGCACCGGTCCCTGAGGGACGGCAGCGCCGCGCTCTGCTATCCAACGTTTCGTGAGCCCGCGGTCCAAAGAGCCGGCCTCGAAGACCGCCCCTTCGTATGCCCGTGCGGGCGTCGATCTCGACCACGATGAGAGCTTCATCGACGAGGTCAAAGAGATCGCGCGCACCACGTTCCGACCCGAGGTCCTTTCCTCGATCGGGGGCTTCGCGGGGCTCTTCAAGGCTCCCGAACGTTACAAGGATCCGGTCTTCGTCGCGGGTGCGGACGGGGTCGGGACCAAGCTCCTGCTCGCTTCGCGGTTGGGACGCTACGACACCGTCGGGATCGACTGCGTCGCGATGGTCGTCAACGATCTGATCGTCCAGGGGGCCGAGCCGCTCGTCTTCCTCGACTACGTGGCGATGGGCGAACTCGACGACGCGATCGCCGGGGAGGCGCTGCGCGGGATCGCCGAGGGCTGCCGGCGCGCGGGCTGCGCCCTCCTCGGCGGCGAGACCGCGACGATGCCCGGGGTGTATCCGAAGGGCGACCTCGAGCTGGTCGGGTTCGGCGTGGGTGTCGTCGAGCGCGAGAAGGTGATCGACGGATCCAGCATCGGCGTCGGCGACGTCGTCCTTGGACTCGCGTCGAGTGGCTTGCACAGCAACGGGTACTCCCTGGTGCGCCGCATCCTCGACGAGGGAGTTCGGGCCGGCCGCTTCGACCTGAGAGATGCCCCGCCCGAGCTCAACACCTCGATCGCCGGCGCGATCCTGGCCCCCACGAAGATCTACGTGAAGCCCGTCCTCAACCTGATCCGCGATTTCACGCTCCATGGCATCGTCCACGTGACCGGCGGCGGCTTCGACGGCAATCTTCCGCGAGTGCTGCCGCGTGGCGTGCGCGCCCGACTCGATGCGTCGGCCTGGCCGCGACCGCGCATCTTCGGCTTCTTGCAGGACCAGGCCGAACTCGACGACGAAGAGATGCTGCGAGTCTTCAACTGCGGGATCGGCATGGTCCTGATCGTCGGCCGCGAGGACGCCCAGGACATCCGCGAGCGACTCGAGGGCATGGGAGAGCGCGCCTACGAAATCGGCGTGATCGAGCGCAAGCAGGACGAGGATGAGCCCACCCTGCTCTGGTCGGAGGGCTCGGGGCGGTCCGGATGAGAGAGCTCAGCCTGGACGGACCCGATGGGCGATTGCGCGCACGGCGCTGGGACGTCCTGGTGCTCGGCGGCGCGATTCCCGGCCTGGTCGGGGCCGTCCGCCTCGGCATGGCGGGTCTGCGGGTGCTCGTGGTCGAGGAGGACGCCGCCGCGCGGGTCCCGGCGATGTTGCGCGATCCGTTCTTTCTCGCGGGAGGCGGCTCCGAGAGTGTCCTCCAACGCTGCCTGACCGCGCTCGGCGTCCCGCTGATCGATCGGCGCTCGATCGAGGACGCCGAGATCGCATTCCAGCTGCTCCTGCCGAACGCGCGCGTCGACATCGGCCTGCCCGCTCGCACCCAGGAGGAGCTGGTGGCCTGGGGGCTCGCCAAGCCCGAACTCGCCCGGGACGTCGTCTCCGGTCTCGCCGACGCGGCCCGGGCGGAGGCCGAAGAGTTGCTGCGCGCACCGATCGTCCGGCGCGGCGCCCGACGCGCGGCGCCCACCCCGGGTCCGACCCCTGCGAGCCGCCATCTCCGCGGCCTTCCCGCGGTCCTCCGACAAGCCGACGCCCCGCTCCGCGAGCTGCTCGACGCGCAGGTGCGCGCGCTGGCCAACGTGGGAATCGGAGAGCCGTCGCCCGAAGCACGCGCCCGGCTGCTGGGCTCCGCGCTGGCCGGCGGTGCGGTCTTCCCGCCCGATCGCGAACTCCGCACCCTGCTGCGAAAGCGGATCGAGCAGCTTCACGGAGAGGTGCGCACCCTGGGCGCTCCGTTCGAGTTCGTCCAGATCGACGGCCACCCCGGCATCACGATGCGCCGCTCGCGGGACGCGTGGATCGGCCGCGCGCTCGTCGTGAACGCGCCGCCGGGGCTGGTCGCGAACGCGCTCGAGAGCTGGGAGTTCGAGGTGCCGGAGTGGCTGGGCCGGCGCACCCCGCAGCGCCGGCGCGCCGCGATTCATCTGCGCGCGGTGCGCGACGTCCTCCCGGACGCGCTGGCGAGTCGCGCGCTGATCTTTCCCGAGGGCGAAACCGACGCCATCGCGCTCTCGGTCCACCCCTCCGAGCGCAAGCGCTATGTCGATCTCGCCGCGCGGCAGACGGTCGACGTGAGCGCCGATCTCGCGGCGGCCCACGACCGGATCGAGGCCTCCGTCCGCGCCCTGCTGCCGTTCTCGGAGAAGAAGGTGGCCCGCGTTGCGGACGCCGGAGCTCCGCTCTGGGACGACGAGTTCGCACTCGGTGAACTCGACGATGGTGGCTGGCCCACAGAGGTCGAGATCCGCGCGAACGCCAGCCCGCTCGTCTACCATCTCCCCCGGGACGCCATGGGGGCGGTGGGAGCGGAGGGCGATCTGCTGCTCGGCTGGCATGCCGGCGATACGCTGGCGGCCGCGCTCTCCTGACCCGAACGGCCCGGACGGCCGGTTCGTGAGCGAACCCGCCGCGTCCGGTAGCCTCTGTCCGCATCGATCCGCTGCCCCAGGGAGGATCTCGTGAGCGACTCGGCGGCGTCCGGAGAGACCTTCCTCCGCCTGGTCCGCTACGTGCGGCCGTACGTGGCGCTGCTCGTGGCGGCGATTCTCTGCGCGGGCGCGTACGCGGGCGCTCGCTACCTGCGCGCCTGGTTGCTCCAACCGCTGACCGACGAAGTGATTCTCCCCGGTCTGGCCGCGGGCGAGGGCACGAGCGGGCTGCTGGACGGGCTCGACCTCCCCGGGATCTCCGGATCCGACCCTTCCCCGGAATCCGCGGAGCCGAGCGCGGACCCGGAGGCCCGCGAAGCCGAGCTGCGGGAGCGAATGGCCGACATCGGGGAGGGCTGGCAGAAGATCCTCTGGGCGTGTTTCGCGCTGATCGTGGTTCTCCCCCTGGCCCATTTCGGTCAGCTCTTTCTCGCGCAGTACACGATGGGCCGCGTACTCGTCGACCTGCAGCAGGATCTCTGCACGAAACTGCTCGGGCTCCCACTTTCTTTCCATCAGGGGGCGACCCGCGGCGACACGCTCTCTCGAACGACCAACGACGCGACCCGCGCCCACACGGCGCTCAACCTGATCTTCGGCGATGTGCTGCAGTCGGCTCTGGCGCTCCTGGTGGGAATCGGCCTGCTGGCCTCCATCTCGTGGCAACTGACGCTCTCGCTCGCCGTCATCGGTCCGCTCGTCGCCGGCGTGATCGCGCTCTTCGGGCGGCGGATCCGCAAGGCGTCGAAGAAACGCCAGGAGAGCCTGGGAGACGTCACGCAGCGGCTCGTGCAGATTCTGGCCGGAATCAAGGTCATCCAGGCGTTCCGCGCGCAGGCCGCCGAAGAGACGTCCTTCCAGCGCGAGAACCTGCGGTTCTTTCGGCGCAGCATGAAGGTGGTGAAGAACCGCGTCCTCGCGCGCACTTTCGTCGAGGGTCTCAACAACACGGTCGGCGTCTTCGTGCTGCTCGCGGGGGTGCTCGCGGTGCTCAATCAGTACTGGGGCCTCACGCTCGGTTCGCTCTTCGCCTTCGCCGCGGTCATGCAGACCACCTACCGGCCGATGAAGGAACTCACGAAGGGCTGGACCCACCTGCAGGACAGCCTGCCGGCCGCCGAACGATTCTTCGAGCTGCTCGACGCGCCGGACGAGACCCCGGATGTCCCGAACGCGCATCCACTCACCGGCGTCGAGAGTGGAATCCGCTACCGCAACGTCTCGTTCTCCTACGGACGCGAACCGGTGCTCCGCGACGTGTCCTTCGAGGTGGGAGCGGGCGAAACGCTGGCCCTCGTCGGGCGAACCGGCGCGGGCAAGACGACGGCCGTCGACCTGCTGCTGCGTTTCTTCGACCCGGACTCGGGAGCGATCGAGATCGACGGCACCGACGTGCGCGCACTCCAGCGCGGCTCTCTCCGCGACCGCATCGCGGTCGTGACCCAGGAGCCGTTCCTCTTCGCCGGCACGATCCGGGAAAATATCCGCTACGGGGCCCCGGACGCGAGCGATGCGGCGCTCGAGGCGGCGGCCCTCGCCGCTCACGTGAAGGAGTTCGCCGAAGCGCTGCCGGACGGCTACGACACGGAGGTCGGCGACGCAGGCTCGCTTCTCTCGGGGGGCCAGCGCCAGCGCATCACCATCGCTCGCGCGATCCTCCGGAATCCGGCGATCCTCCTCCTCGACGAAGCCACGAGCGCTCTCGACACCCAGAGCGAGCGACTCGTGCAGGAGGCGATCGACTCGCTCCTCGCGGGGCGCACCGCGCTGGTCATCGCCCATCGGCTCTCCACCATCCGCGGCGCCGACCGGATCGTCGTTCTCGACGAGGGGCAGGTCGCGGCCGTGGGCACACACTCCGAGCTGCTCGAGTCGAGTCCGCTGTATCGCGAGCTTGCACAGCCCCAGGAGCGCTAGCGACCCCCTCGGCACGGAGCAGCGGGTTCGCGAAGGGACCGCTCGAACGTGAGCTACGTTCGGGGCTGGAGGAGCGGGTGACAGAGCGGGGACTCACCATCGGGCGCCGCGCCTTCCTGGCCGGCGTCGGCGGCGCGACCGGACTCGCCGTCGTGAGGGGCTTTCATGTGAGCCTGCTCGGCACTGCGCCCGCGGGCGCCCATGGGTACGAACTGGCGTTGCGTTCGTTTGCGCGCTCGCTCACTCCGGGCCAGCGCGAGTTCATCGTGCTTCCGGCGGATCATCCGTCGCGAGAGGTCACCAACACGCTCACGTTCCTCGAGCGACCTCACCTCGGCACGCTGCTCTCCCCCGAGCAGCTCGCCTCGTTGTCCCGACTCGTCGAAACGATGCTCTCCGGACGCGGCCAGCGCGACTTCGCCGGCACGCTCGCGGTCGAGGGCAAGCTCGAGGGCTCGACGCTCACGATCTACGGCGAACCGGAGACCGGGACCGCCCAGGCCACGATCCTCGGAGGCCACGTCCACCTGCGCGGCGGAGCCGGCCCGAACGGCGCGCCGCTCGGCGGAGGCGTCGCGTACGGCCATCAGATCGGCAACCACAAATGGAAGGTCGCGGGCAATTCGTTCGCCTATCACGGGGACGCTGCGAACCGGCTGTTCCGCGCGCTCCCCGCCGAGGCTCGCGAGCGGGCGATCGTCGCGCAGATGCCGCACGAGCTCGTCTTGCAGCTGCAGTCGAGCGATGGCCGCTTCGACGGAGTCTCGCTGCGAAACGTCGGCGACGAGGCACACGAAGCCGCCGGGCGCTTGGTCGACACCATCCTCGGCCTCTACCCGCCCGCCGCACGCGAGGGCGCACGCGCGGCACTCGACTTCCACGGCGGCGTCGACTCCCTGCACCTCTCCGTCCACGCAGACAAGGGGTTCTACGAGGACATGCAGCCCTGGAGCACGCTCGACCCGCCGGAACGGACGAGCCGCGGCGACCCGTACTGGCAGGTCTGGCGGCTGGAGGGCCCGGGGGCGGTGTTCCACTTCCAGGGCCATCCGCACGTGCATGCCTACGTCCATGTCGTCGGCGATCCGAAGCAGAGCCACGTTGGCGAGACACTCGCCGTGTCTCCTGTCCTGCTCGAGGGCGAACCGCTCCGCGATCTGCTCGAAGGCGCGCTGCGAGCGGCCGCCGACACGACACACGCGTGGATGCCCCCGAGCGTGCCCGGCCGGTTCTGTCCCGGGCCCATCACCACGGGGCTCGCGTGGTCTCTCGACCCGTACGCGAACGAAGTCGTCGTCGCGGAGGTGCCCGGCGAGCGCGCGGACAGCCCGGTCGCCCAACGCCTCGCGGCCAAGAGCGGCGGACGCTTCGAACCCGGCCGTCCCTTCCGCATCGCGACGACCGACTACGCGGTCCGGGAGGCGTTCCCGGAAGCGACCCTGGAACCCACCGGGCTGAAGCTGCGCGAGGCGCTCGTCTCCCATCTCCGTGCGGGCGCGCTCGAGGGCTAGGAGGGTGCCCGGCCGACCGGCGGGCTCAGGTCGCGCCCCGCACCACAGCGGTGAGGACCCAGGCGAACGCGACCGCAGTGGCGGTCGCTCCGAGGATCCCGACGAGCTCCACACCCTCGAGTAGGCGAGGACTCACGCCGAGTTGGCGCCGCAATCGCGCCCGGTTCCACAACAGCAGCACCGGCACGGCGAGCATGGTCGCCGCGACGTTGAAAGGCAGCGCGTATCCGCCGACGAGGAGGCGCGGCACGCTGTCGAGCGCCACGACGGTCGCCGCCCCCGCCGCCATACTCGTGGCGAGCCGGGCGGCCGCGGAGGCTGTGGGGGCCAGGCCCGCCACGGCGCGCGGGACGAAGCTCCCCACGAACGCGAGCGGGCCCGCGGCGCCGATGGCGAGTCCCGTGACCAGCCACCCGAGTCCGGCGAGCGGCACAGCCGGCTCCGAACGGATTCGAGCCGCCCCGTACGCGCCGGCGGCGACCACAGCCGCGGCGAGCAAGGCCGCGCTCGGCAACGCGGCGTGCGCGAGATCACCGAGCAGCCAGCGGACCGTCGGCTGCACGAAATCCAGGCGCGCGCCGACGTAGCTCCCCGCGACGGCGGCCCCGCCGACGATCGCGGCGAGCAGCAGCGCGACACCGAGGTTGCTCCAACGGCTGCCGCGATCGAGTGCTCGCGCCACCGCCCAACCGGCCGCGGCTCCCGCGGTCGCCGCCAGAGAGAACACCGCTGCGAGCACCGGCACCGGGACGTCCGGAAGCCAGGACACGGCCACGAAGCCACCGACCGCCGCGCCCGTGGCGGCCGCAACGACTTCGAGTTCGGCCAGCGGGCGCCCCTTTCCCCGGAGGCGCAGACTCGCACCCAGCGCGAGGCCAGCCCCCGCCGCCGCACCGAGCAGCGCGCGCGCACCGTTTGCCTGCAACAGCAACTGCGGATCGCTCCCGAAATCGATGCGGAACGAAGCCAGCACACACGCGCCCAGGACGGCGGCCGACGCGAACCAGATTCCTGCGATCACGGATCCAGTGTACCCGCTGCGCGGATCCTGACGTCCCTCAGTCGGTGAGCGGACGGATCGTCAGCGGGAGACACGCCACGCCCAGGTCTCGCTCGAGACGAGCGGACAGCTCCTCGCGTGCGTCCGCGTCCCGCACGACGAATTGTGCGCAGCCATCGCCCTGGCTCCCGACGCCCTTGCCTCCGTGCGCGCACTCCCGCACCGCAGGGTGGCGGAGCACTTCGCGAAGCCGGGGGGCGCGCAGCTCGTCGCAAGCGGGCGAAACCTGGCGATCGAAGAGCTCCTGAGCCTCGCGCATGAGGTCACCGAGGGCCGCGGCGGCGCCGGTCGCCACCGCCTCGCGGGCGCGCCGGAGAAGTGCCTCGTTGAGAGGGCCGAGTGCCTCGCGCACGCCCGCCGCGACCGCCCCCGGCGTGTCGGGAAAGCACGCGTTCAGCTCCCGCAGGATCCGGACCGTGTCCTTCGCCGCGCAGAGATCCACCACCAGCAGGTGCAGCGATCCCTGAGGCTGCAGCACCTCCACCTCGAGGTCCTCGCCCGAGAACCGCAGGAAGGTGGGCCGCTGCCCGTACGCACAGATCTGATCCATGCGGCCGCACTCGGAGCCGGTCCGCCGTTCACCCGCGAAGGCGACCTCGATCTCCTCCCGCTCCGTCAGCCCGAGGTCGTAGACCTGCGAGTACGCGCGGGCCACGAGAACACAGATCGCTGCCGACGAGGACAGCCCTTTCCCGACCGGGAGATCCGTCCGCGTCTCGAGTGCGAGCCCGGCAACCGGGTAGCGCTCCATCATCTCGAACGCCGCGCCGGCGGCGTATGCGAAGAACCCGCCCTTGCGGGCCGCCTCCCCGAGCGCCGCCGGATCGGCGGGCAGGTGGGCTTCGGCCGCGGGGCCTCGCCCGAGCTTCGACGTGATCTCGAACGCGTCGGCCCGGGGCTCGGCGACCGCATGGATGCCCTGATCGGTTCCCATCACGAGGCAGTAACCGGGCGGCTGGTCCGGCGAGACGTCCCGGTAGGCCCCGGCCCAATCGGAGTGTTCGCCGAACAGACAGAGCCGCCCCGGCACGAACAATCGCTTCACGGCTTCAGCACTTCGCGGTACAGCGCGTCGACCGCCTCCGCGAACCGCGCCGGAACGAACTCGCGCTCGGCCCGGACGCGCGCCGCCGCTCCCAACTCGCGGCGCCGGTCCTCGTCGCGAAGCAGGAGCAGCCACGCAGCCGCCAGCGCTTCCGGGGTCTCGTCGACGAGGACCCCCGTCTCGCCATCTCGCACGATCTCGGGCAGCGCGCCGCGCCTCGAGGCCACGGCCGGGATGCCGCACGCAGCGGCCTCCAGCAGGGCCCGGCAAGTGCCGTCGCTTCCCGGCACGAGGAACGTGAAGAGATCGATGCTTCGCAGGACCGCCGCGTAGTCGGGGCCGCGCCAGCCTGCGAAGACGACCCGATCGGCGATGCCGAGCTCGCGTGCGGGCCCCTCGGCCAGCTCCGCTCGCTTCGTGCCCCGCCCGACCACGAGCAGGCGCGCGCGCGGCTCGGCCTCGAAGAGTCGTGCCGCCGCAGCGAGCAACAGATCGAAACGGCGGTGCGGCTGGACGCGGGCGACGATTCCGACGACCCACGCGTCTTCCGGCAGACCGAGTTCACCGCGTGCGGTCTCGGCGTCGGCGTCGGCCCGAAAGCGCTCGAGATCGACGGCCCCGAAGCAACCCGTCACCGGTCGTCCGCCGCGCAGCGGCGCCGCCGCGGCGGCCGCCCCGGGAGAGACACACACGAGTCCATCGCAGCCGGGTCCGAAGAGCCAACGCGTTGCGGGGTCCTGGGCGGGCGGCTCTGCGCGGCGCCAACTCCGCACGATCGCCGGCCCGCCCGTGCGCCGCCGGAAGCCTCGTGCCCGCAGCGCCAGGACGTGGTCGCGCGTGTGCCAACAGTGGACGACGTCGTAGCCGCCCTCGCGAAGCAGTCCGGCCAATGCCCTCGACGTGCGCAGATCGCCCGCGAGCCGGATTCCGCGCCCGGGCGCGAACTGCAGGCGCGGCGTCAGTCCGCGCTTCTCGGCCTCGATGGCGACTCCGCGCTCCTCGCCCGCCGGAGGGCGAGCACATGCGAGGTCGACGGTATGGCCGCGTTCGCGCAGACCCAACCCGAGCTGCACCATCGGCTCCGCGGGTCCGGTCCACTTCCAGTCGCCCGTCAGTTGCAGGATCTTCAATCGCACGACCACGCGCCCGTCAATTGCAGGATCTTCAATCGCAACCACGCGCCCGTCAATTGCAGGATCTTCAATCGCACGACCACGCGCCCGTC